>AMFJ01017227.1_pt1 | contig 15298 bp, 16 predicted proteins | sample 427208 | NCBI WGS metagenome assembly AMFJ01 (sample SAMN02954298, study PRJNA114691) | groundwater metagenome | biome: aquatic; feature: subsurface aquifer; material: sediment; isolation source: subsurface aquifer sediment | place: USA: Rifle, CO | collected 2008-08
CTGACTGACTACACCGTGCTCACGCCGCACCATAGCGAGGTGGACATTACTCAACGTGCCGCTGTCATCGAGTACATTGGAAAACATAGACCAACGTGTATTGTGAATGCGGCAGCCTATACACAGGTTGATGACTGTGAGGCAAATCGGGCTGTGGCGTTACAGGTGAATGGTGAAGCACCTGCGTACATGGCCGAAGCCGCTAGCTTAGTTGGTTCCAGGTTAGTCCAGTATAGTACGGATTATGTATTTTCCGGTACAAAGGCAGTTGGCTACGCCGAAACGGATCAGCCGGATCAGCCGGTGAATGCCTACGGCGAGAGCAAATTGGCGGGGGAACTGGCTATTCAAAGTTGGCTAGCAGATCAAGCCTACATCATTCGCACCGCTTGGTTGTATGGGGCAGGCGGAAAAAATTTTGTGGATACCATGCTACAGTTAGGACAAGACCAGTCTGAGGTGAAGGTAGTGAATGATCAACACGGCAGTCCAACCTATGTGCAGGACTTAGCTGTAGCCACCAGCCAGTTGTTGCAGGACCAACCATCGAGCGGCATCTATCACCTGACGAATGCCGGCCACTGTACGTGGCATGATTTTGCCGTAGAAATATTCAAGCAGGCTCATCTTCCAGCACACGTTCAGCCCTGCACTAGTGCCGAATTTCCTCGACCAGCCAAGCGTCCGGCATATTCTATTTTACTCAACACTAAACGACCGCTGCTCCGTTCTTGGCAGGCCGGGCTGACCGCTTATATGACTAGTTCTAGAGGCCAGCGATAGTGAGCTGTTGCGGTGGTCAGCCATAAACTATTCAATTCCGCGTCGTACCACAGATCAGTGATCGGTTCCGGTGTAGTCGCTACCAGTTGGTCCAGATAGTCTACCTGCAGGCGTGAATCAACGATATGTACGGTATCAGCTGTGCTATAGGCGATATATGGGGTGTTCGTTACCCAGCTGGCAGTCTGAATTGGAGTGCTCAACCGCGTAATAGTTTCGGAGGTATGTTCCAGCACATCTACCACCGTTAAGCCAAATTGGCTCACCAGCAAAAGCTGGTGCTGGGCCAAGGCCATTTCAGTAACAGCAGAGCCTAGTTGTTGACTGGTGATGACACTGCCGTCACGAACATATTCTGTGACGGTGTGGGTATCCTTATTCAGAACAATAAATTGACGCTGTGTCACTAAAACATAATCACTTTGATCGGGTATAGTCGTGTTGGCCAGAATTGACTGGAACACAATCGGCAATTCGGTGGTGTGGAGGGGTCCAAGCTTGTCGGGGACAGTAGCCACAGATAACGGTACTTGTTCCGGCCAGAGATAGAGTGGATCAATCATACTGGTGACATTAGGCGCAACATCAAGCACCAAATTGATTGTACGATAGTGTGGTGACGTGACAATCAGTTGATACTCTCCCGGCAATAAATGGGTAAAGGTCGTCTCACTGGCGTGCGATAGTTCGTTATTGGGTAGCAAAGCCACTTCCACCTCTTTACTCGGATAGACCGCCACGCGGATTCCGCCGGTTGGTTGGAAGGCTAACTGAGTGACGTTAAAATTATACCCGGAGCTATATAGTAGAATCCAGGCCAAACCAATGGTTGATGTGAACGTCACAATGAGGAAGATGAGTTGACGGAGATGAGTTGACATCGTAGACTTCATTGTACATGGCTAAGTTTATTATTCAAGGAGGGCGTCGGTTACAGGGCAGTATTGCCGTGGCGGGTGCCAAAAACCACGCATTGAAGTTGTTTGCGGCGGCTGTGCTGACAGATCAACCAGTCAGCCTACGTAATGTACCGGAAATAGAGGATATTTTTCGGCTGCAAGAAATTCTGGCCCACTTGGGTGTACAGGTTCATCATCTGGCGCATGGACGATACAACATTGATGCCAGTCACATTCAAACAACCATACTCCCTCGTCAATTAGTGCCTAAACTACGTGCCTCGATATTATTGGCTGGCCCGCTCTTAGCGCGTTTTGGTACCGTACAATTACCCCATCCAGGTGGGTGCGCGATTGGTAAGCGACCAATTAATTTGTTTATTGATGCCTTCACGGCCATGGGGGCGCGGCATACGTATCAACGCGGTATCCACACCTTCACTGCCAAGCGTGGTTTACGGGGGGCGCACTATGTATTTCCTGTCATTAGTGTCACCGGTACAGAAACCATGGTGCTGGCCGCCGTGCTGGCCAAAGGCGAGACGGTGATTGAAAATGCTGCTCGTGAACCAGAAGTCGCCGCCTTATGTCAGTTTCTTAAGCGCTGTGGGGCTCGCATTTCAGGCGAGGGGACAAGCACCATTCGTATCGAAGGCGTCAAACGATTGCATGGTGGTGCAACGACCGTTATTCCTGATCGCATCGAGACACTGTCGTTTATGTTTTTAGCCCTGGCCGCTAAGCAGCAACTCACTATCCGACAGTGTGAACCGCGTCACGTTACTGTCCCACTCCAATTATTAAAAGATGCCGGAGCCAAGTTTCGCGTGACTGATTCGAGCATTACCGTGTTGCCGTGGAAACGATTGCGTCCGTTAGAAGTTGTGACGCGTGAATATCCTGGCTTTCCAACGGATGCTCAACCGGCCTTAACCGTGTTTCTGACCCAGATTGCAGGTCATAGTGAAGTGATGGAAACCATTTATGCTGATCGGCTATTCTATAGTGATATGTTAAATCGGATGGGCGCCAAAATTACTATACACACTTCACAACACATCACTATTGAAGGGTCGACTCGATTGAAAGGGAAAGAAGTGGATAGTCCAGATTTACGGGCAGGCATTGCCATGGTGATTGCCGGAGCCATTGCCAGAGGTCATACCGTTATTGGCAACATCTACCAAATAGACCGCGGCTATGAAGCCATCGATCAGCGTCTCCGCCGAATCGGCATAGACATCACTCGACAAAATTGATACACTCGTCGAATATGTCTGCACCACATTCTGGGCGATGGTTTGTCCTTAGCTTAGTCCTTGTCACTGTGCTCACCGTCGGCTTTACGGGTGGGTATGGTTTAGGTTTATGGCAGCAGCGGAGCCAGCTTGATGACATTACCTACACGGAACCGCTGCAATCGGACCTGTTTTGGAAAGTTTGGGAAACAGTTCAAGAAGACTACGTTAATCAACCGGTCGAAGACAACACTTTATTTTATGGTGCCATTCGAGGTGTAGCTGATGCGGTCAATGATCCGTATACGACATTTTTTGATCCGGTTGAGTCCAGCACGTTCATGGAATCTATTAACGGCACGTTCGGTGGGATTGGTGCCGAAATCGGTGAACAGGATGGACAAATTGTCGTGATTGCACCACTAGCGAATACTCCCGCTGAGCAAGTTGGCTTACTGGCGAATGATGTCATTATTCAAATTGATGGTACAGATACCACCGGGATGTCGGTGGATGAAGCCATTGCCTTGATTCGCGGCGAGGCCGGTACCCAGGTTATCCTCACCATTTACCGCGAGGGTGCCACTGAATTTACAGAATATACCATTACCCGAGCGATCATTGATGTACCCAGCGTAGAGTACGAAACCGTGTCCGCGGGAGATCGCAGCATTGGTCTCATTCATCTGTATCATGTCGATGAAACGTCAGCCGATGACATGCATGCCATTTTAAACCAAGTCTTGTTAGATCAACCAAGTGGATTAATTTTAGATATGCGTAATAACCCAGGTGGTGTGTTGAGTGATGCAATTGATATCACATCGTTCTTTATCGATGATGGTGTGATTGTGTCTGAACAATACAGCAACGGTTCAATCCGTTCCTACCAATCATCGGTTGAGGTGATTTTACCAAATGATCCACCACTGGTGGTATTAGTGAATGGGGGGAGCGCCTCGGCTGCGGAAATAATCGCTGGAGCCCTGCAAGATTATAAGCGCGGCTATATTATGGGACAAACGACGTTTGGTAAAGGATCAGTGCAGGATTATCGAGAATTTCCGGATGGGTCAAGCTTAAAAGTGACCGCTGCCCACTGGCTGACTCCATTGGGCCGTACCATTGAAGATATCGGCATTACCCCCGACCAAATTGTGGATGGAGATGCCCTTGAGGCCGCCATAGAATATTTCAGCCAATAATGCTATACTAGCGCCTATGCAAGTGATCATGACTGCCACCGGAGAAGTAAAACAGGTACCAAACGGGTACGCCCGTAATTATTTACTACCTCATAAACTAGCCACGGCTGCTACTCCAGAAGCTATTGTGCAGGCTGATGCCCAACAGGCTCAACGGGCAGCTGACCAGGCAGCGCAACAGTCGGTCTACAGTGCACTAGCGGCCAAAGTGGCTGGAACAACGGTCACGTATGAAGTCAAAGCCAGTGAAGCTGGGCGGTTATTTAGAGCCGTACATGCTGAAGACATCGTGGGTCAATTACAGTCCCAAGGTATTGTGGTGCCAGCCTTAAGTGTGACGGTACCGCCAATCAAACAAGTCGGTGCCTATGAAGCAACCCTACGACTACCAGATCAGCCGGCCTGCCATTTTACGGTAACAATAATTGCACAATAACTATGGCTAAGCCTCATCCGAAATTTATTTTTGTGGTAGGTGGAGTAATGTCGAGCGTCGGAAAAGGCGTGACGACCGCCAGTATCGGCCGTATTCTTCAAGCGAAAGGGCTGCGGGTGACCGCCATGAAGGCAGACCCATACATTAATGTGGATGCCGGGACAATGAATCCAACTGAGCATGGTGAAGTATTTGTCACCGAAGATCGTGATGAAACCGATCAAGATATTGGTAATTATGAACGCTTTCTCAATGAGGATATTTTGTCGGTGAATTACATGACCACTGGACGAATTTATGATACGGTCATTCATAAGGAGCGTAATCTGGAATATAAGGGCGCGTGCGTTGAGGTGGTACCACATATTCCTCTAGAAATTATCCGACGCATTTACGCCGCGCAACGGGCAGCCAAGGCCGATGTCACCATTATTGAAGTGGGTGGCACGGTGGGTGAGTACCAGAACATTCTCTTTTTAGAAGCGGCCCGGATGATGCGCACAACCAATCCAGACGATGTCTGCTTCGTATTGGTCAGTTACTTGCCTATCCCTGAGCGCGTCGGAGAAATGAAAACCAAACCAACCCAGTCGGCCTCACGAACGCTGAATACGGCTGGAATCCAGGCGGATTTCATAGTGTGTCGCGCGGCCAAACCGCTTGATCGAAAACGGCAGGAAAAGTTAGCCGTGTTCTGTGGCATTCCAGTTGATCATGCCATTTCTGCACCAGATGTAGACATGATCTATCAGATCCCTCAATTATTCGAAAAACAACGGCTAGGTGATAAGTTGCTGCGGCAATTAGCCCTGCGTCCACGCCCAACAAAATTAACCAATTGGAACACAATGGTGCGGCGAGCTCGTCAGGCACGCAAGGTGGTCAACATCGCTGTGGTCGGAAAGTATTTCGGTACGGGGGACTACACGTTAGCTGATTCGTACATCTCGGTGATTGAGGCCATCAAGCATGCGGCGTGGTCGGTAAACCGCAAGCCGGTGCTTACCTGGATTGATTCAGAGGTATATGAGCATGATGCCAGTAAGCTTCGGGAGTTACAAAAATATCACGGCGTGATCGTACCTGGAGGGTTTGGGACACGTGGGGTAGAGGGAATTATTAAAGCAATTGAATATGTCCGCAAGCATAACACCCCGTATCTTGGTCTGTGCTATGGCATGCAATTAGCTATGATTGAAATTGCACGGCATGAAGCGAAATATAAACGAGCCCACACGGTGGAGGTCCAGGCCAACACACCACACCCCATTATTCATATTAATCCGAAGCAATCTGAAAATGTGAAATTAAATCGTTATGGTGGTACTATGCGCTTAGGGGCCTTTGCGTGTGTGCTCAAGCCTGGCACAAAAGCTTACACTGCATACGGTCAACGTCGTATTTCTGAACGCCATCGTCACCGCTATGAATTCAATAACGCCTATCGCGCAGCCCTAGAAAAAGTTGGTGTGGTCTTTTCTGGTATGAATCCAGATCAGAATCTCGTAGAAATTGCCGAATACAGCAAACACCCATGGTTTGTCGGCACTCAATTTCATCCTGAATTCAAATCACGTCCATTACAACCACATCCGCTGTATGTCGGTTTTATGAAGGCATGCGTGAAAACGCAGAGTTAAACAGCAACGTTCACGAACTGGCGACGGACAATTTTTCCGGTAAAGTTTTTGACTTTACGAATGTTGAAATTCACAACGCCAGTGGAAGCCGCGTACAAGGTATCGTCTTCACCACGTCGCACATTCACGCCTGGATGAAATTTCGTACCCCGTTGACGAACAATAATTTCGCCCGCTTTGACCGGTTGACCGCCATACACTTTAATCCCTAGACGCTTTGAGACGGAATCGCGGCCTAAACTAGTTGAGCCACCTGCTTTTGTGTGAGCCATACGGGAAAGAGTGTACCAGGCCTTGCAGTTTTTGTCAAAGTCCTCTATCCTTAGGCCATATGACCCTGTCTGGCAGTGATTTTAACTTCATTATCAAGTACCCGTTCTCGGGTAAAGATTGGTTTGTTCGCATCTGTCTGCAAGGGGCTGTGCTCATGCTGCTGTGCCCATTTTTGATAGGGATACCGTTTTTCACTGGGTTTGTCATGACCATTACCCGACGCGGTATCGATGGGTCAGCTGACTATCCCGGCTGGAATGAGTGGGGCTTATTTTGGAAGCGAGGTTGGAAGGCATTGGTGATCAACTTCGTCTATTACATTCCCATTTTGGTTATTTTCTTTACCTATTTTGCGGTGGTCTTAATACCCATCTTGATTGGCACAGCTACTGAAGTGGATGAAATTGCCGCCATTGGTGCCATCTTCGGAGCGTTTGGCATGGTGTTACTCTATGCCTGCCTGTTTTTTTACATGATCTTTTTTGCGGTGGTACAAATGGCTACCGCGCCACTGATTGCCCTTGATGTACCGTTGTCCGCGTCCTTTCAATTTAAACAGTACATTTGGCCATACATCAAAGCCAATGCGCTCAATTTGGTATTAGCGTGGCTGATTAGCTACATCGCTGGCCTAGTGGCAGCCATGGGAATGGTCTTCTTGTTTTTCGGACTGTTTCTCACACTACCGATTGCCGTTGCCATTACCGCGTATGCACACGGCGTGATCTATCGCATTTCACCAGTCAAATACAAAGGTCAATCCTAGGCTATGGAGATGGAGACGTTGGTATCGCTAGCCAAACAGCGCGGTTTTATCTATCCGGGCAGTGAACTGTATGGCGGTTTAGCGAATTCGTGGGATTACGGTCCACTAGGTGCCCAATTACGGATGAATCTTAAACGGCTGTGGTGGCATGATATCGTTGAACGTCGTCCAGACATGTTTGGTATTGATGGCGCCATTCTCATGAATCCGAAAGTGTGGGAAGCCAGTGGTCATGTGGCTACGTTTCATGACCCCTTAACAGAATGCAAGAAGTGCCATCATCGGTTTCGAGCGGATCAGTTGGATAACACGAAGACGTGTCCGGATTGCCAGGGAGAACTCACGCCAGCGCGGGAGTTCAATCTCATGTTTCAGACGCACATCGGCCCAACCAGTAATGATTCTGCACCGGTGTATTTGCGACCAGAAACAGCCCAGGCGATGTTTGTGAATTTTCGCAACATTGTGCAGTCAATGCGACCACGCCTACCATTCGGCATGGCCCAAATTGGGAAGGCTTTTCGCAATGAAATCACCCCAGGAAATTATATTTTCCGTACCCTCGAGTTTGAACAAATGGAAATTGAGTATTTTGTGGAGGTAGCTGATTGGGAAAAGCACTTTGACTATTGGCAGCAGTGGATGCTGGACTGGGCGAAACAGATTGGTATCAATATATCCGCGCTGCATACATATGACGTGCCAGCCGATGAGCGAGCGCACTACTCACAGCGGACAGTTGATTTCGAATTTGATTGGCCGTTTGGCCGCAAGGAATTATGGGGGTTAGCCTATCGCGGTGATTTTGATTTGAAGAATCATGGCTTAGACTATACCGACCCGATGGATCCAAAACGGAAATTTATTCCCCATGTCATTGAACCAACCTTCGGGGTAGATCGAACGATACTAGCCTTGCTGGTGAGCGCCTATGCTGAAGAGCAGGTGAAGGGTGAAACCCGGGTGGTCTTGCGATTTCAACCAAATCTATCACCATATCAAATCGCCATTTTACCCCTATCCAAGAAACCAGAACTTGAGCACATCACCCGACCACTGTATACGGAGCTTATGGGTATGTGGCGTTGTGATTATGATGAAACACAGAGTATTGGTAAACGGTATCGCCGGCAGGATGAAATTGGTACGCCGTATTGTGTGACGGTTGATTTTGACTCACTGACGGATCAACAGGTCACAGTGCGTGAGCGGGATTCCATGCAGCAGGTGCGTTTGCCAGTGAGCCAGCTCAAACAGTATTTTTTGGATCATGGTCTCACGTCGTAAATTAGCCAATCACCTGACGGTGGTCACAGTCCCGCAGCCTGGTACGGAAACGGTGACGGTGATGGTACTCATTCCTGTCGGCTCGCGTCACGAGCATCCCCGGATTAACGGTATTTCTCATTTCCTGGAGCATTTGATGTTCAAGGGGACAGAAAAACGGCCCAGCACACTGGAGCTGACCAAACAACTAGATGCTGTGGGGGCAGAATATAATGCCTACACCTCGAAAGATGTGACGCTGTACTACATTAAAGTGGCCGCTAATCAATTAGAGCTGGCTTTGGATTTATTTTCCGACATGCTGTTCCATTCGTTGTTTGATGCCACGGAAATTGACCGGGAGCGGGGAGTGATTTTAGAGGAGTTAAACATGTATGAAGATAACCCAGTGATGCATGTCGATACGTTGTTTGAGACAGCCGTGTTTGGCAAAACTCACCCGCTGGGCTACGACATTGGTGGAAAGAAGCAGAATATTCGGCAACTGCCGCGCTCGGCCTTTATACAATACAAACAAACACATTACTCACCGGCTGCGATGCACTTGGTGATTGCGGGCAATATTGATCGGCAGAGCCAACGCTGGATTAAACAGTATTTTGGAGACCAGCCCGCCGGACGGGGGGCAGAGCGTTACAAACCATTCGCGAGGTATCAGCGGAACATTCAATTTTTACATAAGCACAAAAATACTCAGCAAACACAAGTCGCCATGGGCGTGGCTGGCATTGGGTTGCAACGCGCTCGTGATTTAGCCGTCTTGTCAGTGTTATCCACTATTCTTGGTGGCAACATGAGCTCGCGACTATTTATTTCAATTCGTGAAAAACAGGGATTATGTTATGTTATTCACAGTTCGGTGAATCCGTATGTGGATACCGGTACCTTAATGATTCAGGCCGGTATTGATAATACCCGTGTGGTTCCGGCAATTACCGCCATCGTTGAGGAGTTGCGTCGTATCAAGCAAGACTTGGTGACCACCGAAGAACTGCGCAATGCCAAAACCTGCATTGCCGGTCAAACTGCTCTGAAGTTAGAAGATTCGTCTGCGCTGGCCAGTTTTTATGGTAAACAATCCGTCCTGCTCGGTACACTCCATAGCCCGCAGCAAAAACTACAAATGATTCGGCAGGTTACGCGCGAGGATATTCGACGGTTAGCCCGGCATTTGTTACACTTACAGAAACTTAACATTGCCAGCATTGGCCCACAATCATCCCTAACCGCCGTGAAATCACACTTGACGTTATAGCCATGTCGAACCAATCACCAGTTCAAGTCAACATCTCCAGCCTGACGATTGTGAAGGTGTTGTTCATTGTGTTGGGACTGGTATTTGTCTGGGCGATACGGGAGATTATTGTTATGGTTGTGGTGGCCTGGATGATGTCGATGGCGTTGCATCCCTGGGTAGATCGGCTGCAACGTTGGCATATTCCCCGGGCCCTCGGCATTTTATCCGTGTATGTCGCCGCCCTGGTAGTGGCCAGTGGTATGGTGGTATTGTTGGTGCCACCAGTCACCACCGAATTAGCCAGTATTTCGCAAAATTTTCCAGCCTATTATGCGCCAATTAGCGCAAGTTTAGAGAATGTCCGGGCGGCAGGGGAATCGGTTGGTCTGCTTGGTGCTGTGCAAGACGCTTTGAATACGGCCGTGCAAAGTGTTTCACAGCTCACCACCGGGATTTATAATGCGGTATCCTCGGTATTAACTGGCCTAGTTGTGCTGATTGGCATTTTAGTGATTGCGTTTTATATGACGGTTGACCAAGATGGTATTCGTAAATTCCTGCAGTCGGTGATTCCAATCAATTACCAACCGTACGTGACACAAAAAATGAACCAGATTCAGCGGCGGTTAAGCAGCTGGCTGGGTGGTCAGTTCATTCTGATGATCTTTGTTGGTACGTTAGTAGGGTTATCGCTGTCACTGCTGGGTGTGCGCTATTCGCTGGTGCTGGGCATTCTGGCTGGTTTGCTCGAATTTATTCCGGTGATTGGCCCAACCATAGCTGCCGTGCCAGCTATTTTCTTTGCCTTTACAGATTTTGCCACGGCGCCGTATAAACCATTTGTGGTACTCGCCGTGTTTGTAGTTATTCAGCAAATTGAAAATCAACTATTGGTGCCGCGGGTGATGAAGCGAGCCGTTGGTTTAAACCCCATTATTATTATTATTTCGTTGCTGATTGGTGCTAAATTAGCTGGCTTCATCGGTGTGGTGCTGTCTATTCCATTTGTGGCCGTCATCGATGTGTTTTTAGCAGATTTTATGGCTGAGAAACAGCGTGAGCAAAATAGATTGGAAGCGTAAGGTGATGGCTCAAACGTATTATCTTACCACTGCCATTCCCTACGTGAATGCCAAACCGCATATCGGTTTTGCGTTGGAGTTAGTGCAAAGTGATGTATTGGCGCGCTATTATCGTTTAGCCGGTCGTGACACGTATTTTTTATCCGGCGTAGATGAAAACAGTTTAAAAAATGTGCGAGCGGCCGAGGCGATTGGTCTGACCACTCAACAATTGTGCGATGAGAACTCGGCAGTATTTCAAGAACTGATTCAACAATTGAATATTTCTACCGATCAATTTGTGCGCACATCTCAACCGGCACATCACCTTGGTGCCCAAACGCTGTGGTCAGCTTGTCGCCCAGCAGACATCTACACCCAAACCTATGAAGGGCAGTACTGTGTGGGTTGCGAGGCGTATTATACTGCTGATGAACTCGCCGATGGGAAGTGTCCAGAACATCTCACCGTGCCGGAGTTGGTGAAAGAGGATAACTATTTCTTTCGGTTAAGTGCTTATCAGGAGCAGCTGAAGAAACTGATTGAGTCAGGCGATCTACAGATTTATCCAAAGTTTCGAAAAAATGAAGTACTGTCCTTTATTCAAATGGGATTGAACGATTTTTCTATTTCGCGCTCGCGCGCTCGCGCAAAAAACTGGGGAGTGCCCGTACCGGGCGATGCCAGCCAAGTGATGTACGTCTGGTTTGATGCCCTGAGCAATTACATCACCGCATTGGGATATGGCTCAGCCGACACTGCTCAGTTTGAACGGTATTGGCCGGCCGACCTCCATGTGATTGGCAAAGGTATCTCGCGGTTTCATGCCGTGTATTGGCCAGCCATGTTGCTATCGGCTGGACTGCCGCTACCGAAAAGTATTTTTATTCATGGGTACATCTCGGTCAATGGCCAAAAAATGAGCAAGTCACTCAACAACGTAATCGACCCGTTTAGCCTGATTCACAGTTATGGGGCTGATGCGGTGCGCTATTATTTATTACGTGAAATCCCGCCAGCGGAGGATGGAGATTTTTCCGAGGATAAGTTTGTTGAGCGCTATAATGCCGATTTAGCCAACGACTTGGGCAATTTAGTCAGTCGGGTATCGAACATGGTGGAACGCTATTTGGATGGGGTCGTGCCAAGTGTAGAACTGCCGGACGCAGAATATTCTTTAGAAGATGTGTCTCGGCTGATTTCTCAATATCGTTTTAATGAAGCGCTTGAAGTGGCTTGGCGGATTATTCGTCTGGCGAATAAGATGGTGGATGATGAGAAGCCCTGGGAGTTGTACAGCAACAGTAACCTTGATAAACTGAGCGTAGTGTTAGCCCAACTGGTGGTGATGGTACAAGATATCGGCTTGGCCTTAGAGCCGTTATTACCAACCACAGCTAAAACAATCCAGCAGCATTTTAATCAAACCAGGATTACTAAGTTAACGGCCCTCTTTCCTAGAATTTTATGACGACACTTGATTGGATCATGCTCGGTGCTACTTTCCTGGTATTCGCGATTGGGGCGAATGTGTTTGCCCGCATCCTGAAATTAGTCAGTTGGATTCCAATCGTCAAGCTCATCATTCGTTTGGCTGGTGGGCTGGTGTTTGTTGCCGCAGGAATCTTGTTGGTTGGTTCAGTGATTGCACCAAATGTTCCGATGATAGCCAACAGTACAGTAGGGTCATGGTATGTGCTGATCAGCGATTTAATATGGCTGAACTGGTAGATACCCATACCCACGTTAATTTTCAGCCGTTTCTCGCAGATTATCGCAGTGTGATTCAGCGGGCTACCGAGCAAGGTATCGTAGTAACCAATGTGGGTACGCAGTGGGAATCATCCCAGCGGTCTGTGGCCATTGCCGAGGAACTGCAGGGGTTAGTGTATGCCAGTGTCGGTTTACACCCGTTACATTTGTTTAAAGATATTGTTGAAGAACAAACCTTTGGCGGGAAAACGCAACTGATTAAGGCCAGAGCTGAACAATTCGACCCAGGTCGCTACGCCCAATTAGCCAAGTCATCCCGGCGAGTAGTAGCCATCGGGGAGTGCGGATTAGATTATTATCACACCGATGGATTAGCCAGTGTTCAGCAGGATGTCCTGCGACAGCATGTCGAGCTAGCCCTCGAATTGAATTTACCTGTGATTATCCACTGCCGAGATGCCTATGCAGACTTGCTGACTTTGTTAGAAGAGTATCGGGGTACGTTGCGGGGGACAATTCATTGTTATACCGGCGCACCAACCTGGATTCCGCAATTTCTTGATTTAGGTTTTTACATTGGTTTTACGGGCATCATTACCTTTGCGAAAGCCGATGAGGTAAGAGCCAGTGCGCAGGCAGTGCCGTTGGATCGTTTACTGCTGGAGACGGATGCGCCATATTTGGCACCAGTACCGCATCGCGGCCAACGCAACGAGCCTAGTTATGTACGCTGTGTGGCTGAAGAATTGGCTAAACTAAAAAATACATCTTACACCGAATTAGCGAAACGGACGACTGAGAATGCATTTGAACTGTTCCGGTATAGCTGATACACTGGCTGCATGTTAACGTGGTTGATACCTTCGATCGTGCTGGTGCTGTGTTCTGTGGCTCTATGGCTGTGGCTTGATAAACGTCTAAAGCGGCCAGATGATTCGGCGGCCTTAAGTATGCTGAATCAGAATATCCAAGGCATGCACAGTCGGCTGGATAATGCCGCACGCGTGATTAGTGCGGTCAATAAGGAATTAGGGCAAGTCCAAGAAATCGGCCGCAGCATGCGTGATTTGCAGCAGTTTCTACAATCACCCAAATTACGCGGAAATATTGGAGAGCAAGTTTTAAAAGATCTGCTGTCGCAGAATTTTCCCCAAGCTTATTTTGAGATGCAATATAAATTCAAAACTGGTGAAGTGGTTGATGCTTTGCTCAAAACCGATAACGGTTTTATTGGAATTGACGCAAAATTTCCCTTGGTCAATTTTGATCAATTGGTTAAGGCGGAAACCGAGACCGATCAACTGAATTATCGCAAATTGTTCCAACGTGACGTCAAGAAACATATTGCCGACATTGCTAAGAAATATATCATGCCGGAAGAGGGGACGGTCAACTTTGCCCTGATGTATATACCATCCGAAGCCATCTATTACGAAATTATTCGCGATGATCAGGAGCTCATGCCTTACGCCCAAGACCATAAAATTTTATTAGTGTCGCCAAACAGTTTTTATTATTTTCTCAAGGTGTTGCTGATTGGTATGCAAGGGAAAAAAATTGAAGAGCAAGCTAAAGGCATTCTGGTAGCGTTACAAGGTATTCAGAAAGATTCGGATAAGTTTGGGCGAGAGTTGGACGTCTTAACCACTCATTTAACGAATGCTAAAGCCGCCTTGGATCGCGTCAGTAATCAGTATCAACAACTGGATAATAAGATTGACCAGATTAAACTTTTGGAGTAGCCTTTGGCCTATGTCTCAACCGTGGGAACCATTAGTGTTATTGAAAGAGTCGTTTACGAATGACGACGTGATTGTGGGAAAGAATACCATGATTCATCCAACGGCCGTAATTGAAGGTCCGGTGGTGATTGGCGATAATTGTGTAATTGGTGTCGGCGCCTATATCCGGCCGTATAGTCGGATAGGGAATGACTGTGTGATCGGCCATGCCACTGAAATTAAACACTGCATCCTAGGCGATAAGGTTATTTTACCGCACTTTAATTATGTGGGTGATAGTATTTTGGGTAATAATGTTCACCTCGGTGGCGGCGCCATGATCGCTAATTATAGAATTGACGGCGGCGTGATCCGTGATAGCGGTCTAACTAAATTTGGAGCCATTATTGGAAACGGCGTTGAAGTTGGCGCTGGCGCTATTTTGAACCCAGGTACTATTCTCGGGGACAACGTCACTATTTACCCTGGCGCAATTGTGCGTGATGACGTTCCGGCCAACAGCATTGTGAAGGTTCGACTGCAGCAGGAGATTATAACAAAAACCTAACTTGTCGCTACTTCCGCCACTTGCTGGCCACGTGCAGTTTGGCACGTTCTTCGGCTAGTTGTTGCTGGAGCAAACTGTAGGTATTCAAATCTAACTGGGTGCGGTTCTCTAGGTCTTGTTCGAGCTGCTTAGTGCGAGCTTGGGCGGCAGACAGATCGATATCGGCGGCATGTTGGGCAGAATCGGCCAGGACATAGAGCGTATTATTCGATACTTCAATCACACCACCAGACACTGCCAGAGGATGGGTTTTACCGTCCGTTCGAACAATCAATTCACCCGGCATGAGCACACTGACCAGTTCAGTATGGTGCGGCAGCACAGTAATTTCACCAATTTGGGTAGGCAGACTTACTCCATCCACCTCTTGCTCAAAGAGTGTCATGACCGGTGTAACCATTTTGAAACGCAGTGTGCTCATTGCTTTGTTTCGGTAGTCACTTCCTCAATGCCACCCTTCATGTAGAAGGC
>AMFJ01011093.1_pt1 | contig 15274 bp, 13 predicted proteins | sample 427208 | NCBI WGS metagenome assembly AMFJ01 (sample SAMN02954298, study PRJNA114691) | groundwater metagenome | biome: aquatic; feature: subsurface aquifer; material: sediment; isolation source: subsurface aquifer sediment | place: USA: Rifle, CO | collected 2008-08
GGTACCCGGCCCCTAAAAATAAATAGAAATCCTCCATGCCGTGGCAAACTTGAATACTTACTCCTGGAAATCCAGGGGGGAGTCCTCACTTTAGGACCACAGTCCTAAAAAATATTGGAATCCCAAAAAGTATGGGGTCGAGGTAGTATTTAAAAGTCTACTACAAACACAGAAGAATTGACCTAATCATAAAGAAGTCGTCGATCATCGTCAAAACAAATAATGCCTAATTCAAGCCATTTTCAATATGTAGTATGAATGGAATGCGGCACCCACAACATGTTAAAAAGAAGCGATTGTCTAAGCAGTTAAATTATTTCAAAACCCTCAAAAAGAAAATCTTTAAAAACTAAGGAATCGACTACTCACCTCAGGCGCTGATTTCCATCAATCACCTTTCTCCTCTATCTCTTCTTCCCCTAAGGCTCTGTAGCGAGCATACTAAGGGATGGATGCGTTTCCAAGGTCGTAAGTTATTTCGTTACAGCTCCTAAGTTCCAATCAAAATAATCGACTTCAAAATAAGATACGCATTGCCAATGACAAAACTAAGAATTGAAAACCCGAAAACACTTTGAAGCACAACCGAATCAATCAAGATAAATCCAATAAAATATTTAACTCCACCCTCCAAAAATCGCTCGTAGTGATCCTCGTAGCGACGAGGGATAAAAATGCCGATCATCTTCGATCCATCCAAAGGTGGCAAAGGGATAAAATTAAAAATGGCAAGAATGAGATTGAAATCAAATAAAGTTGCCAAAAATTCAGCCCATTGCGGAGAACCTCCATTCAAAGAAATGTACTTATAAGGCAAAGAGATGGCAATGGCCATAAGAATGTTGGATCCCGGACCGGCAAGTGATACAAAAGCGGAATCACGCTTGGGATGATAGAGATTATGCGAATTCACGGGAACCGGCTTACCCCAACCAAATCCGATTAAAAAAAGCATCATCGTTCCCATAAAATCCAGATGGGCAATGGGATTCAACGTGAGTCGCCCTTGATAACGAGCGGTGGGATCCCCCAAATAATTCGCCACGGCCGCATGAGAAAACTCATGAATGGTAATGGCAAAAATAAGCGCGATAATAAAATAGAGATCAAACCCCATGCCTGAATTTTAACACAGACCTGAAAAAACAATACGAATAACGTAAGAAAACCCATAAAACCAAGTCACAATAAAGGCGATATTTTCCAATTTGGCCACTCTTAACTTATAATAAAAATTGACTCTTATTGATTTCTTTCTCCATCTCTTGATTCTCCACCCATGAACAAACGACTATATATCCTTACAAGCCTACTGATCGGAAATGGTCTGGCACTAAACGCTCCGCCAGTGAATGCGGGCGTATACGACGCCAATTTCGGACTGGAAACAGAACACTTCATCGTGAGTTATGAATTCGAAGCAACCAAAGATCTGGCCGAACAAACCGCGGCGGAATTGGAAGATGTGATCTGGAAAAAAGAAATCGAAACATTGGGTTTCAAAAGCCCTCTACGCTATGAAGGGGATAAATTCAGAGTTTATATTGACGACAACAACGAAGAAATCAAACACCCACGCGTACTCGGCATAACCGTGGCCACCAGCGATGGCGAAATTTACATCGCCATGTCCGAAAATATTGAAGAATGGGACACCTATGCCAACACCCTCACTCATGAATTTTTCCATGTGATTCAATACCGCTACTTAAGTCCGGAAGGAGACAGCTTTAAAGCCGCCCCTTCCAGTAGCTTCGAATCGGGAGCCATTTGGATCGAAAGTGAAGTGTATCCTGAACTCGACGAATATGCTTCCTATATGGATGTATTCCTGGATCAACCCAATGGATCCATTTTCCTTGGCGAACGCCCGGGACTTTCCTATTGGGAGTATGCGCTGGGCATTTGGGTAGAATGGATCGAAGAAAAAACAGGGCCTCATGTAATTGATAATTTCTGGCGAGAATTGTATGCCTTTTCCACACAAGGGGAAGACATCACGCAATCCTTCATGCCCTATTTGAGCTACAGTCGGGTCATCAGCTGGGAAAATCACTCCCTTTTGGAACTTTTCCACAAATTCACGATCGCCAACATCAATACCGACCAATTTTATGAAATCGGGGAAAATCTGAATGATGCCACGGTCAGCGGGAGTTATTCCAGTTATCCAGTCAACAATGACGATTCCAATTCCATTTCCTTATTCGGAAGCAAATACTATAAGTTCACCCCAAAAAGCGAGACAGGAAATTTAAAATTCACAGTACACAGCGGAGACACCAACATGGGAATCCTCGTGAGTTTGGTGCCAATAAATGAAAACGGCGAGGTGATGGAAGCTCAAATCGTCAAGCAGCTGTTCAATGTGGGGGCCTCGGAAGGATCGGTCTTTGTAAAGGATGCCCAACAATATGAACAAATCATGGCCATCGTTTCACCGGTAAACTACAAATGGGACGCCCTAAATGTGAATGAGGAAATTTTTTATATCGACAAAACATTTACCTTTGAGGCGGATTGGACAAGCGAATACAGCGACCCGGAAGTTATAAATAAAATTGAAATCCCAAGTTCATCGCCCTATTCAGACCTTTCAACGACACATAAAAACTACAAAGCAATAACTTATCTGTCCGAAAAAGAGGTATTGGAAGGTTATTCCGACGGAACTTTTAAGCCTGAAAACTCCATCAATCGAGCGGAATTTCTTAAAATTTTAGTGGCTTCGTTGAATGTGGATCTTGATCCGGAAAAGTATCAAGACTGTTACCCCGACGTAAAAGACGAGTGGTACGCCAAATATATCTGTTATGGCACCGAAAATGGATGGGTGGAAGGATATCCGGATAGCACATTCCAACCCGAAGAAACGATCAATAAAGTGGAGGCACTCAAAATGTTGCTCGAATCAAGAGGCATTTCAACGGATGATTTGAGTTTGTTGATCTATGATCGTATATCCTACACCGACACCCCTAATTCCGAATGGTATTATCCCTACCTGCAAATTGCGTATGGATTAAAAATCCTCGAGGAAAATGGAACCACATTCAACCCGGATGGACTTCGAACACGGGCTGAAGTCTCGGAAGAAACCTTCCGGCTCACCAGCCTCAAAGAGGCCCAAACCGTCACTCCGTATACCAGCTTCTATTCAACAAGAGTGGATGAGATTATAATTGACAAATAAATTTAAAAATGTATAGTAAAATACTATTATGAGGCTTGCATAGCCCCTAAAATCGAGACGCTCACCTATTATAAAACATAACAATTATCTTTTATGAATATGAAAAAATTTTTACCAACTCTAATGTTGGGATCAACAATTGCTTTAACAGGATGCGAAAAAAACCATCCAATAAAAGAAAAGCTAGAAGAAATAGCAAATATGGTAGATACTAGTAAATTTCAAGGTAAAGGAAATCTTTATGATATAGAATTAAAAGATAGAAACTTACGAATATGGTATGAAGAGGGTAGAAGTATTATCCCGAGAATTGAAAATGAAAAACAAATAGGCATACAGCATTTTTCAAATAAAGCTCGTAACCGTGAAATACAAAATTATAATTTAAGCTGTGATTTGGGGGACTTTGGAAATATCGTAGAATGCAATTTCGATCCAACAAAATTGCGCCAAGAACAGATGATTTTAGAAGATTTAGATGAAATAATAAAAGAATTTAAGTTGAGAATAGCTAAGCATGGAAGCGTAGACAGACGGTAAAAAAATACAGGACAATACAAAGAGAGGAAGGCCAAGCCCCCTAAAAGGGGAACGATTGGATACGTCGACGAGCTTTAACATTGAGAAAAAGCCCCAACCAATTGGCCAGGGCTTTTTCTGTTATCTTACAAGTCCAAACTACTCTTGAACATAATTGATATGCCCACTCACTTCTCCATCTGGGTAATCGGCCGTATGAAGATTCACATAATATTCTCCTTCCATAAGGTCAAGAATTTGAGTATTTGTGACATTCCAAGTTCCAGAAGCAGACCATTCTCCGCTCGCGGCATCGCCACTGAACGTAAGAGTCAAAATAACATCTCCATCGGCATTATGAATATGGCCACTGGTTAAATCTTTATTTAAACCTTCAACCGTAACCACATACTCCAATTCGGTACCATTGAGAACAAAACTACCTTCTCCGGAACCCGTTGTAGTGACCTCGGAACTGACAGCGCCCAAGGTGGACTCAAATAGAAGGGTTTCATCTTGAAGAATGAATCCGCTGATCTCACCATTTGGAAATTCAGCCGTATGAACATTCACATACCACTCGGCTTGACTCAACTGCTCAATTTGAGCATCGGTCAGGTCAGACCAAGTCCCTTCAGAAGACCAATTCCCACTCGTGACATCCCCGGTAAAAGTCAACGTGGCCAAAACGGATCCGCCATCCGTATAGTTATGAATATGGGCACCGGTAATGTCTTTAAACAAACCTTCAACCGTAATGTCATAGCTCAAATCATTTCCTTCCAAAGTGAAGGAGGCTTCACCCATAGCATCAGTTTCATTTCCCATGCTTTCACCGGAAAGATCAACGGAGAAGCTCATGGCCTCTTCTACCGTTTCTTCTGTGGTTGCCTCTCCTTCAGATTCATTTACAGGTTCTTCCATGTCTGCAGGATCCTCTTCTTCAGCCTGTTCTTCCAAAGAACCTTCGGCACCTCCTTCTTCAATCGAAGTTTCGATTTCCGCAACCGAGTTCATTCCCAAGTAAACCCATTTGGAAGGATCGCTAGGATCAGCAGCGGCGTAGAGGTAAACATTTTCTTCCTCATCTTCGTTGTCTCCCACTTCAGTCACCACGATACCATCGGCATTCATGAGATCGGTTCCCACATGGAAGACCGCAAATCCGGATCCCATGGAAGTGTAACCGTTGTCTCCACGAGGACCATATCCGGGTTCTCCCATCATGGCTTGAACTCCTTTTTTGCCGTTACATTTGTTGTCATTCATCAACATCCAGTTGGTGGCATCGCCAAGGTAGAACACTTCTTCATCCGTAGAAACAACCGTGACGGATTCCACATCAGGTCCGGGATAGAAATCACAACTGTCCATGGTTGTGGGTTCATTGCTGACCAAAACCAAGTAAGGATAGGTTCCATCAGTGGCCACTTCGTACATGTCTTCGTTGTACCCGTAGGCGTTGTACTTCACGGCACGATCCAACATGGCGGCAAATTGAGCGCGGTTCACAACCGTCTCGGCTTCAAAATACATTCCGTCTTCATGCTCAATACCGGTGATAATGCCCATACAAGCCATGACTCCGGCCGTATCGTAGTACCATTCGGATTCTTTGCCTTCCAAGTCCACAAAATCTTGTGCGCCACAATCATCGGCCAAAACATCATTGTAGTAGCTGAGCAAAGTATCGGAACCTCCCAAAGCACGAGCCAAAACGGTCGCAGCTTGAGCGCGGGTCAACTGGGATCCGGGTTCAAAATTAGATCCGTCTCCGGTTCCGGTCATGATACCCAAACAGTCCATGGTTTCCACGGCCTTGGCATACCACTCACCGGCGGGAACATCTTTAAAGGAAGCGTTGCAATTATCAAGATCACGCACGATCCCACGTTTGTCTAAAACCGCTTTGACCAATTTAGCGGCCTGGGAACGAAGCACAGGAGCGGAACCATCAAAACAAGTTCCACGTCCGGTTTCACAAGCTTTACCACTCCAATACTCGGAATCAATATATTCGGCATACCACACATCAGCTTCCACATCTTCATAAGTTTCTTCAACATAATCATCTTGTTCGGTTTCGAGCTCTTCTTCAGTTAAGGTTTCTTCGGCTTCAACTTCAGTCTCTCCTTCGGATTCAACGGTAACCTCATCTTCCGTTTCTTCCAACGCTTCTTCAACCTCTTCTTCTTCAACTCCACTCATATATTCAACCACCATTTCTTCCAATTCAACGATCTCGCTTTGAGCGTGCTTGGATCGACCAGTTTCACCACAAGCGAAAGGATAGGTGTATCCACCATCCGTGATGTATCCATCACAAGTAACCATATACAAAGGTCGCTGCGCATCTTCCGCTCCAAAATAAATTTGACGGAAATCAATGTGAACATCCCCTCCATAGTAATAAGCATCATCCAACGTTCCATCGGCTTCTTCGTCTCCGATTTCACCAACCAAATCGTACAACACGTCTCCATCACCCAAATTGAACCAGACCCCATCAAAGGTCAACGTTTGATTCACTTTGATATTATCCAAATCCACGTCCCCGATATAATCTTCCAACTTCAAGGATCCACCTTCAGTCACCGTGGAAGCTCCGACAAGCACCCTATTGGGATAAGGAACCTCCCCACGGGTATACCACACACCGGCACTGTCATAAGTAGCGGGCAAACCATAAGCCTGAAGTTGTTCGTCGTCCAGAGTCACCAAGCTGACACGCTGTCCGGCAAACGCCCCTTGATCAACCAAAAGATATTCACCACTGAACACTTCTTCGGTGGTAAGCTCAGTGGGATTAACACCCAATTCACAAGTCACTCCAGGATCTTCGGTGGTTTCACCGGTTTGATATTCATACAGCGCCCAACAATTCTGAACTTCGGTGGCAATTTCAGCCGCTTCGTCTTTCGCGTAAGCAGAACGAGCCGACTCCACGATCACGAAGTCTTCATTAGCAGTTGAAAGTTCTTCTTCATAATCATATCCGTAAGCTTCTTCAATATCATCATAGTAATTCCAATATCCTTTACCGGCAGAAACCGCTCCATCCATCCAGAAGGTTATATTGACCTCTCCCATTGGATTACCGGCGGGAACAGTAACCACCGTTCCTTCTTCCGTCGTCGTGGTGGTCGTGGTGACAGCTTCTCCTCCCCAGTACCATTCACCATCCAATTGAACCACCGCCTTTCCATCCCCGTCGGTTGTTTCCACCATCGTTCCATAGACCCAAGAATTCAAAACAGGACCAAGTTCCCCTTTATGATAAAAAGCGCCACCGACATAATTCATCTCTTCAACATCCAAAGAGACCAATCCCAATCGATAATATTCTCCACTTTCACTCATGAGCAAATACTCAGCCGAAAGAAACTGATCGACCGTGACATCTTCGGAGACCTCATTAAACACATCCCCGGGAGCCGCAAGGGCAGTAGGAACAATGGACACCACCAAAAGCGATGTCATTGCCCATAAACTAAAAAATCGTTTAAGATTTTTCATTGATTAAAAGATTAAAAAATAAAAATTTTTAAATGAAATAAAATTTCAGGAGTACCTTAACAAATAAATTGATGGAATTCCAGGGGGTCAAGGTGATCCGACATGAATAAAGACGACTACAAAGGCAAAAAAGTTTCAAAAAATGATGAAATAAGGAGTAGACAAATAAAAAATTTATTACAAAAAATAACCACGGGTGATCTCCGCGCAAACCCAAAATGAAACAAATGCACAGTTCCTCTTGCCAAAACAAAAAGAGCATAGTATCCTCCTCGCGCTATGGCAAAAGTATGCGAACAATGCGGCAAACGACCTAGCGTGGGTCACAACGTCAGTTACTCTCAACGCAAAACCAAACGACGCTTTCTTCCAAACCTTGTGATGAAGAATCTGTGGAATGCGGCGCACAAATGTTTTGAACGAGTAAAAATCTGCACACGCTGCCTTCGAACCTTAATTAAAAAAATGTAAGGTTTAAAGGTTTGACTCTAAGTTTAATAGAAAAGAGGCACCGCAAAGTGACCTCTATTTCTGATTAATTCCCAAGAACTTCAAACCCATAACTTTTGGGAAAAAGACTGGAAAAACCGCGTAAAGTCAGTATGATAAAAAAAATTGGATTAAGGAACCTGTGAAAAATATAGTTACGTTATGAGATTTTTACGTCGCCCGAGCGCGGGCCCCCGCAGAGGAGAAATTATTTGCAGCCGAAGGGTAAAAATTGTAATAGTAAGTATGTTTTTCACAGGTTCCCTAAGGAGAGGTGTCCGAGTGGCCGATGGAGCACGCTTGGAAAGCGTGTGTTCGTGAAAACGAACCGAGGGTTCGAATCCCTCCCTCTCCGCCAGTTGATTTTTAGTGTAGAATAAAGTCTCTAATGATTTAAACCTCTACACCATGAATAAACCTCCTTTTTGTTTGCGTTGGGCAACTTGGATGATCGTAGGGCTTTTGGCTTTTCCCTCACTGGCATTAGCCCATCCCGGGCATGGAATTGCAAACTTTGCGAGCGGATTTTTACATCCATTCAGCGGATTGGATCACCTATTAGCCATGATTGCGGTAGGATTATGGGCGGTTCAATCGAAAGGGAAAGCGTTATGGGGTTTACCGTTGGCATTTATAGGATCAATGACCATGGGAGGAATGTTGAGTTTTGCGGATATTCAACTGGCCGGAGTCGAATCAATGATTATAAGTTCATCCTTAATTCTTGGCCTTCTTGTGACTAAAAAAACCAAAATATCACCCTGGACCGGAATGGGGATCGTAAGCTTTTTTGCCCTTTTTCATGGCTACGCACACGGAGCGGAGCTCGGCGTTCAAACGCTAACGTCCACCACCGCAGGATTTGTACTCAGTACGGCACTTCTCCACCTCGCAGGAATTGGATTGGGCCTAATAGGAAAACAATGGAATGAAAAAACCATTCAATGGGCCGGCGTTGCCACAAGCATGGCGAGCGTGGGAATCGTATTTGGGCTATTTTAAAATAAGGGCCCCAATTTAGAATAAACTATATTGGACTTATTACCCAATTTAATATATACTAAAATCATATAGTTATCCATTTTAGTAAAAATGCCCCATGATCCCACGATTATGCTTCGATTTGCTACTCAAACAGCGAAGAACAAAAAAAATATCGATTCTGATTGGCCCCCGACAAGTGGGTAAAACAACCTTATTGAAGCAACTTCACAAAACATGGGGAGGGCTATTTTTGGATATTGATATTTTCAGCAACTATGAAAAAATTTCAACCTACGAAAATTTCATCAATACACTAAAAATTAATGGCTATTCGGAAAACCAAGCGGAAATGTTTTTTATTTTTCTGGATGAATTTCAACACTACGAAGACCTCACAAAAATCATGAAAAACATCTATGATCATCATGACAATATCAAAATTTTTGCTTCGGGCTCCTCATCCTTAACCATAAAAAATAACATCCAAGAAAGTTTGGCGGGCCGAAAAATAGTGACGCATATTTACCCGCTCAATTTTGAAGAATTTTTACGATTCAAAAATAAGGAGGAGTTGATTGAAAAAGGTAAAAATTTAACCCGTATTCAATCCAAAGAATATCATAAACTTGTACCTGAACTCTTCAAAGAACTCGATGAATTTTTAATTTTCGGAGGGTATCCGGATGTTGTATTAAATCCACCCAATGAAAAACAAGAGGTGCTCAAAAATATTCTCGACTTATACATCAGCAAAGATTTGGTGGACTATCTAAAAGTTGAAAAAATAAGAAATTGTAAGCTTTTAATGCAGAGCTTAGCAATAAATCATGGCGGCCTAACCAATCATGCAGACCTAGCGAGATTAGTGGCCTTGGACACAAAAACAGTCGCCAACTATATAGAAATTCTAAAAGAATCCTTTTTACTTTTAGTTTTACCTCCTTACTTTACAAATAAAAATAAAGAAATTTCAAAAATGCCAAAAACCTATTTCTTAGACAACGGAGTACGAAACTATTTTTGTAACAACTTCAATGAACCCTCAAAAAGGGCAGATAGTGGCGCATTATTCGAAAGTTTTTGCATTTCTGAAATCATAAAAAATGGAGAATCCATTGAGCATTTGAAATACTATCGAACCAAATTAGGATCGGAAGTGGATTTAATCATAGAAAAAGGAAATGGATTGATTCCGATTGAATTTAAATACAGCAAAATATTGAAATCCAGTGATTCACGAAGCTTGATTCATTTTATAGAAGAAAGAGGACTGGATAAAGCCTACCTTGTCAACCTCTCGGAGATTGATCGACTAGGTAAAATCCAAAAAAGAGACTGTTTCAATTTGCAATTTATTTAAAATATGTTATGATTTAATTTGGCTAATCCCCCCGACAATAAGCAAGTCAAAATGACCATCGATAAGTGGACACGACGAGAATTTTTAAAAGAAAGTGGAGCCCTATTATCAGGCATAGCAACCTTAACTGTACTCACAACATTTTTTTCAGAAAACTTAGCCGCGGCAAGCAAAACACCCCCCGATCAAGCGCAGTATATCATACCTACCTACCAAGAAACGATAGCCCCTGCCTTACGGCAACGAAACCTCAAAATAACGACCGGCCATGAATTGGCGGGAGAGGGAGCTTTTAAAGAATTCCTTCTCACTCGATCGGGTCAAACTATAGGGCACTTATTAACCATGGAACCCAAGAAAGGAGGGTTTTTTGATCTTATGGTTACCAACGGAGACCATCCTGAAAACTTTTCTTATCGAGCCTCCGAATATGAACAGCTTCACAACAATCATCGGGAAGTGATCGTACAAGTTGCAGGAGCTTTCTCTTGTAAAGGAAATCAGTGCCGTTCAAGCGATCGTAACGAATGGGAACCGGATGGCTTTTTAATTCAAAAAGGGAAACAAATGGGATGGCCCACCCCCAACACAAAATACGGCGGAGTAGTGCTATTAAATCAAAAGGGAGTACCCGCGATCTTCAATCGAAATCATATCCCCTGCACCGGAGGTGAAACCACCCTCGAACAACTCGCTACAAAAGTCCCTCCATCATTTCATAATGCAGCCCTATTCCAAGCTTTCACTCTTGTTGAAAATGGAGTACCCCAACACTTTTCCGACACCAACATCGTCTCACGCCGTTTACTCATCGAAAGATGCTACCTTGATGCAAAAAAACAACTGCAAAAAGATTGGAGCATCTTACAATTGGATGATCCACAGATGACACTGACGAAAATCGGGCAATTCCTCAAAGAATTTGGCGTTAAAAACGCCGCTCTCTTAAATACGGGAAGTCACGCCTTGGGGTGGGTGAAAGAGAAAAAAGGAGGAGAATTTTTATTGAAAACACCACATGAGGATGAACCCGAAATGCCCAATTTCACCAATGTACTCTTAGGTGTTGCGCCACGAGGTTAAGAAAAAGAGAACCCCTGAAATTAACGCCCGATAAGATCATTGTCCAAAAAGGAATTGCATTTAAGCCATTCCTCAAAAGAAATACGCGTATGACTCATCGCTTGATCCACTAGATACCGAATCGGCGCGGGCTCAAAGGGATAAGTGGAAAAATCGATCCTATTTTTAAGCATTGAGACTTCGTCACGAGTGAGAAGTCCCATTTTGATCGCTCTCAACTGACGCCGACGACATTCGAACTCTTTGGTTACGTTCATACGAAGATTAGGGTGTAAACCCATACGATTCCAATTCAAAATCAAAATCTGAAAAAACTCCTTCTCCTCCTCGGGAGTCAACGCCCCCACCAGGGTTGGCCATGTTTGAAGCTGATACCGTTTATGAAACTCACTATAAAAAGGATAAAGGGTATGAGCTTCAAATAAAGGAGCTTCGTCACTAGGGTAAAAAATACAAATATTAATGACATCTGGGGACTCGTCGCCCTTACCAGGAATAAGAAGTTCAAAACGAACCTTCCATAAAGAATTCGTTCCACGAAAAATTTCGGTTACAACCCGCTAGAGTCCTTCATCAATTTCGAAGGCATCAATGAGCTGAGCAATGACCTCTTCAACGGTAAGCGGCTGGTTAAAAATCATTTTTTCAAGGGGAACTTCGGGGACTGGCATGACAAAAAGGTTAAAAAATATTTTTCATAACTAAACCCAAACGAGATTCCGCAGTGCGAATAACAGCCTCCAGCTCATGATGAAATTGTTCGAACGACTGTTCCAAATCGGAAGGCATCACCCGACCGATCGATTGAAAAGCGGTTTCAACACCAGATTTAGAGTAATACTTTAAGTTGCCTGCAACAAAAAGGAAATTCAGTAAATCACGTTTACTTGTAGCAACTGATTCTTTGTCCAAAACAGCTAAGGCTTGCCGTTGAGCCTCTTTCCCAGCCCTGCACAAAGCCATATAAGACAACTCATTTAAATCGTGCTTAAGGGGATCTTCGAATACAATGCCTCTTTGTTCGGCAAATCGGAGTCCATTCTCAATTTTTTCCACATATCGAATGACATCATTAGGATCATAGGGGATTCCTGAATCAACATAAGCCGTAAGAATCTGGACAAACGACTTAATCGCTCCAATGGATTTCCCAAAGTTTAAATAATCATCGAGGGTAAGGCCAAGTGGCTTAGTAGATCCAAAAAAACTACCAACATATAATGCGGCATATGCCGCGAGAATATCAGGTAATCGAGAAATAATTTCCGAAGGAGAAAAAACAGAATCTGTGGGTTCCGCAGAATCATCAGGCAGTTGCATTGGAAATAGGGGTTAAAAGTGAGTAGTGCCCACAGCATGCAACAAATTATACGAGTGGCAAATATCACCACATGGTGGCATTCATCACCACAATTTGATATAATAGGAGAGGGTATTTAAAAAGTAGCGATTAATATGATTTTTAATGAATTTTTATGTCCGACTAGGCGCGACGACGAAGGCGTATCATTAAAAGATACGGCTAGGAGGAGCAACAACGTCGGGCGTAAAAAGATACAAAAATCATAAATAGATACTTTTTAAACACCCTCTAACCAATGAACCTGCAAACCCTCACCGACATCGGACTCTCTCCCAATGAAGCCAAGATCTATATTTCCCTTTTAGAGACGGGGGAAGCCGGGGTTGGGGAAATCTCATTGCATGCCAAAATTCACCGCCGCAATGTGTACGACGCGGTACAACGACTCATCGAAAAGGGCTTGGTGTTTCAAATATTAGGGAAAGGTGAAAATACTTATCGTCCTGTCGATCCCGCAAAACTCATGGAATTGGTCGATGAAAAACGGATCAATCTGGCACGTAGCATTCCGACATTGGAAAAGCTTTATCACGCGACGCCGCAACAAGAGGCCGCCTACATTTACAAAGGAGTGGAAGGGTTCAAAAACTACTTACGCGATATTTTGCGCGTCGGAGAAGACGTGTGTTTCATAGGAGCTAAAGGCGGTTGGTTCGACCCCAAACTCAAAACCTTCATTGGACGCTTCTTGGCCGATGCAAAAAAACAAGGGATAAAATATAAGCATTTGTTTGACCATGAGGTCAAAAGCCACCTCCCTCACATTCCAAAAACGGTCGGTAATCAATACAAATTTCTACCTAAAAAATATTCCAGCAATTCCATGGTGGATATTTTCGGCAACCATGTCGTATCATTCACCGGAGCCGGGCTCGCCGAAATAAGCGACGACATCACCATCTTTGTCATCGTGAGTCGTCCCATGGCGGATAGTTATAGAACTTGGTTCAAGTTCATGTGGGATTCCATTTAAAACCTCAATGGTCGGGGTGCTGAGACTCGAACTCAGGACCTCCTGGTCCCAAACCAGGCGCGCTAGCCAACTGCGCTACACCCCGATGATAAACATCAACAAAATCGGGAGGATATTAACATAAATAGTAAAAATCCACTACGGCCACCACAAAAGCATGACGGGAAGGGGTTGCTAAATAAAATAATAAATTGTATAATAACATATTATGTTAAGAGCTTATTCCGTCAAAAAACTGGGGGGGGTGAGAAAGAAAAAAATTCCAATCCGTGGAGGAATGAAAGATTAAATCACTACACCAATCTACAGGATTACGGTCCACAAAATCTGGGGAAAAAATTTGAAGTCGAGTACTTCCCACACGAAGACAACGCTCAGTATAGTTTACTGAGTGGAAAGATGGAACTGAGATCGCTCTCCGAAAATTACGACGTGATCCAAATAACAGATTCACAGGGAAGGCAACATCTCATCGATCCTGATAGGGCGGATTGTACATGGACGGTTACAATCACACTGGAAGACCTCGCTCATTTTCAATCCGCAACAGAAATTTTTCAAATTATAGACAGAGAAAGAGAGGAACGAGTGGAACTGGCGAAAGAACTTGTGGCCGAAGGTAATGTGTTGGAAAATGAAAAATACTACCGCTATTTTCAAAAAAATATAGATCGAATGAAAAAGCTATTCATTCGATCGTACCATCGGGAAAAAGGCCCCCAGATAAAAGAAATGATGCAAAAAATAGAGGCCGAACTGGGTACGGAATACCTTGCATTACTTGCGGATCCGGGGATCGCCCAAAATTTTGAAAAATTTCTTACCTTTTCACTCAACCTAAAGCAAAAAACCCAAACACTTCCAGATGTTATTACGTTGAGACAGCTATTTTCAGAGAAGTTAGGAACACAAACCATTTATCGCGGCATGATGTTGACTGAGGAGGAGGTAGCATCCATTCCTAAAATTGGAATTCTGTCGCAAGGTTTTCTAAAAAAGGAGCGCGCAATCCATGTGGTTCAAGATGGTCTGGATCCCGATGAACGGTATCATTATGTGGATCATGCGCGGAACTTCTATGGCGAAATCATGAAACGACTCACCGATTGGGGTAAAAAGGAAAGCTCTTTGACGATCTCCGTTTCAGGATATGAACCTGTCGCTCGCTCGGTTGGATACCACGATTCTGAGCAACTGGAAAACCCACACAAGCGAATGTACGTTTTGGAGTGCGATGTGCCGGTGATTTCTTTAATCCGGATGGAAAATATATTTGATTATGAAAGGAAACCAATGACACGGTTAAAAATTGATACATTTGAGGTCAATGAAGAAACGGATCTACAAGTCGAAATGTTTGTCCCCTATCTTATACCTAAAGAACAAATCAAAAGCATTGAGCCGATAAATAAAATACCGGTAAAATGGGTAAGAAACCGAAAAACAGAAAAAAAATCCTTCTCATAAACGGCACCGCCGCTATCCCAATTGCAGCATCCCACTGCCGGATAATTTACCATTAGTAGGAACCCCCTTCTTATTATTCGAAATGGGATATAAAAAAGGCAACTTCAAACCTCCATCGGGCTCCAAAGAAGCCATCACCGCCGTCATCATTTTTTGAAGGCCATCTGGCGTCATCCCAATACGCCCAGATCGAACATCAATCCACTGATCACCGTCGGGAATAGGATACTCTCCCCTACCAACCGATGGAGGCCCTTCGGAAACCGAATATCCTCCTTGATCATCCACGGCCGCGCGCGCGCCGGGAGCTTGCTTATAACGCAAAGG
>AMFJ01033724.1_pt1 | contig 15272 bp, 9 predicted proteins | sample 427208 | NCBI WGS metagenome assembly AMFJ01 (sample SAMN02954298, study PRJNA114691) | groundwater metagenome | biome: aquatic; feature: subsurface aquifer; material: sediment; isolation source: subsurface aquifer sediment | place: USA: Rifle, CO | collected 2008-08
CCTTGGAAACCTCTTACTCTTGCTGCACCGATAATTGATCCCAGATATGAATCTTCCCCTGCTCCCTCCATAACTCTTCCCCAACGAGGATCTCTGCAAATATCTACCATTGGCGCAAATGTCCAGTGTATTCCTGCGGAAGTGGCTTCAATAGCGGCAACTCTTGCTGACTTTTCAATTGCTTTGATATCCCAGCTTGCTGCCTCAGCCAATGGTATTGGAAAGGTAGTCTTGTAGCCGTGAATAACATCCTGTGCAAACAAAAGTGGTATTTTTAATCTCGATTTCATTGCATATTGCTGCAATGAACGGGTGGTAGCTGCTCCGTGTACATTTAACAAAGAGCCTACTCTGCCCTGGGCAATTTCGTCAAGGATTTTGGGCGTTACCGCTTTAGGTCCTGTTTGCTCCCAGTTTCCTGAATATTGATTAATCTGACCTATCTTTTCGTCCAGAGTCATTTGACTCAACAGGCTATCAACTCTTTTATATATTGTCTCTTTCTGACCATATATGTTCAGAGATAAAAATAACAAAGCTATTGAAAAGAAAATTCTCATATTTTTTGATAAACTTTTACGTAATCAACCTCCATAACTTTTGGAAAACTTAAGTCATCCACTCCGTACTTTCCGCCCAGTGATCCACCTATCGCCAAATTTATAATTAAATGGAAGCGTTTATCATAGGGCCATGTTCCGAATCCTGTTCCATCATTTTTATGGGTATAGAAATGAACATTATCTACATAAGCTCTCCATTCGTTTTGATCCCACTCCAAAGTATAGATGTGAAAATCTTCATAAGGTTGGGAAACAAAAATCTTCCCGCTTACCTGTGTACCCAATATGTGATTATAAATTTTTGTGTGGGCAGTAGCCAAAACAGTATCGGTATTATAACCCACATTCTCCATTATATCAATCTCTCCACTATTTGGCCATTCTCCATATTCCCAATCGGTGGGGAGCATCCATATTGCCGGCCAAGAGCCCACTCCGGAAGGTAATTTTGCCCTTATATCAAACTTCCCGTAAAGCCAATCTCCCTTGCCTTTTGTAATAAGGCGCGCTGATGTATATCTTTTTCCGCCGGCACTATCCAGACGAGCAGTGATTCTCAATACTCCATCAGAAACATAGGCATTTGTACTGTCTTTATCTGTATAAAACTGAGCCTCGTAGTTCCCCCAACTAACATCATTCCCTTTAGTGTCGAAACTCCACTTAGTTGAGTCAGGAAGCCCGTTGTAGTCAAAGTCATCACTCCAGACCATTTTCCACTCATCCTTAGGATTTGAGCAAGAGAAAGATAGGAACGCAATAAAAACAATTAATATATTTTTTTTCACTTTTTTATTTTTATATAATTTATAGATCCTTTGCATACTTATTTCCAAATCTGTCAATTACCAGTACACTGACCTTTGAGGTTTGATCTTTTAAGGTAGCTTTAAAAAGATGGTTTGTCATTCCAACACTTAACCATGAATACTTCTTGTTTTTTCCGGGTTGATATTGAATTTTAGCCTGAGGATCTTCTCCCCAATACCTCTCCATCTTGCTGACAAAATTATTATTTTCAAACACATAAACATTCCACTCCTGGTCGTAGTTATAGACATTGGCAATAATTGATTTTCCGTCTTCGCTTCTGTATAGTTTAAACTGCTCATCTTTAGACATTCCTACCCCTTTAAAATACCAGCTTAAGCTATCTCCGTTAACTTCATATACAGTATATCCCTGTGGCGTTCCGTCTTGTCCTATTTCTCCTTGCCACCAGGAGGCACTTGCCGCTGAATGTGTATGTTCTAAAATATTATCGGAGATTGTAGTATTCCATTGTGTATGGCTATGCCCGGCCATAATATGGATATTGTACTGTTCAATGATTTTATAGAAAGCTTTATTGTTCATCAAAGAGTTGCGCAACAATTTGGTATGATTTTCGGGGTTTTCTGAATCTCCGTATTTTGTGGGGATATGTAAAGAAATAACAACTGTCTGGCCTGGCCTAATTAATTTTAAATCCGATTCCAGCCATTGCAATTGGTTTTCGTCTAAATAACCCATATAAAGATAGGAGTAACCGTAATAGAAAACATCATCCAAGACTATATAGTGAATCTTTCCTACATTATAGGAATAGTGGGTTGGTCCGAAAGCTTCAGTAAAGCTGTTTTCAGATAGTTCGTTGCTTCTTTCTGAATAATCCTTGTCGTGATTTCCAATAACCTGATAAAAAGGGATATTTAACTGAGATATCATCTCTTTATAGTTCCGGAAAAGGAAAGGTTTATCAAATACTAAATCACCAACACATATTGCATGTTTAGGGACACTATATGATTTTAAAGTTTCGTTCACATCCGTGGTAACTTTTTGCAGAAGGGGAAACTCTCCCTCTTCTGATACCTGTGGGTCTGCCCACACAACAAAAACATGTTTTTCCTGAGACAGAGGCTCTTTTGCTAATTCAAAATCAATATGCTGACTACTATTCCGGGAATCTATCTTTTGATAGAAAACCGGTATTCCATTTTTCTGAGGAGAGTTGTATCCCGATGGAAGTGAATAGTAAACAAATTTTCTATCTGATAAACTTTGAATCTCATACTCTCCGTTTGAATTTGTCAACACTACAGCTGTTCCGTCTGAAACAGCAACATTTTCTACTGCTTTCTTTTGGCATGTAACTTTCCCCCTGACAACAATATGTTCAGGTGAGTCAGCAAAAGAGAGCAAAGAAGCAATCAGAAAATATGATAGCCAAAGCAATTTTAGTATATTTTTCATTTTAGACTACTTCCAGGTTGATTTTAATAAATTTATGATGTGTGATGAAGCCGTTATCGCTTCATCACATCATCACTTCTAAACTAACTTATAACCTATTTTAGAACCCACATTAGTTTATTTACTTCATCAAATCCCTGATATTGTCTATCCAGAGCAATTACCAGATTGTCTTTGTTAGACTGAGACTCTCCCGAAGGATATGTCCAACGCATCGGGAAACCGTTTACATTTTCGGCGTTAAGATTTGTTGCCGGATCAAGTGGAAACAGAGGGTATCCGTTTCTTCGGAATTCAAAATATGCAAATGTTCCATCTTGCAAATAGTTAAACAGATAACGTTGCTCCCAAATTTGTTTAAGCCTGTCTGCGCTTAAGGTTTTGTAGGCTGCCTGTCCGGTAAAATATCCATTAATGTATGCTTGGTCAATAGGAACACCGTGAGCATAAGAGACATCTGTAGCCATAGTAAATTCCAAAGCTGCCTTTACTCCTGTCTCGTAATATGTTTGTGAAGTTCCTGTAGTCCAACCCAGTTCTATTGCTTCTGCAATAATCAGGTTTTGTTCTGGGTATCCAACATATACAAGAGGTTCAGAAGCATACAGAAATGCATATCTTCTGTTTAACAATGAAACATTTCCACCTGCAAAAATACCTGCAAGTTGTGTATAACTAATTGCAACATTTACTCCAATATATGCATCCGGATCGCTCATAACTTTGCCATGAGTAAGCTGATAAGCAGATGGTTCTGCATAATAGAACAGCCTTTTATCATTAAGCTTTTTAAGAATTTGAACCATATTATCACTAATCATTGTAGCTGCTGTAAACTTTTGAGCCTGATACAATGGATGATAATTTCCGGTTTGATTTGCATACTTCAATTGAAAGTTATCGGCATTTGAGGTCATAATATTACCTGCTGCAACTATAGCTGCAAAACGAGCTTTTGTAGCGGCATCAACACGTTTGCTCATTGACATAATAACTTTTAACTGGAACGAGTTACATAGTTTGCGCCATTTTACAGGATCGCCGTTAAAAACTATATCACCGCTAAATGTTCTGCCAACAGCAAAAAACTCTTCTGCTTGCTTAAGATCTGCCAGAATTTGGTTAAAAACAGCTTCCTGAGTATCGTATATTGGATTTAGCAATCCATCTTTACCGAATCCTGCTTCGGAATAAGGAATATCACCGGTTTGCATAGCTACTCTGAATGCATTAAATGCTTTCAGAAATAAGGCAAGTCCTTTGTAAGAATTTTCTGAAATACTACCTGCTGAGTATTCAACCATTTGCTTTAGATTTGGGAGTATTGTATAAGTTCCAAAACTACATGAACCAATCTTATTGTATTGTTCGTTCAATGCAGAAGATTCTACATATCCAACATATTTTGGTAGTGCCTGAAGGGTTATATAAGCCTTGCTGTCACCTCCTTGCTTAAGTGTTGATATCAGAGCTCCTGTGGCAAGCATGGCTGATGTAGCCATTGTCGATTTGTCAGGGTTTGTGTTCATCTCCTCAAATTTGCTGCAAGAATCAGCAAAAATCAGTATAAACAACATTGACCATATATATATTCTTTTCATCGCTTATATTAGAATTAGAAGTTAAGTTTAATATTAAAACCCAGATAGCGTAAAGATGGGTCATTAAAGTTGTCTGAACCTCCGTCAGGGTCAGAGTACTTGAAGTCTTTAGCCCAGAAGAACAAGTTTTGTCCTACAAAAGAGACTGATGCACCTTTTGCACCAAATGAAGAACATGCCGGTTTAGGCAAGTTATAAGTCAAAGATAACTCTCGGAGTTTAATAAATGTTGTCGAGTATATATCAGCTGGTCTACCTGCTCCACCCCATGCAATACCTGCATGAATTCTGTTTACATAATCTTTATAGGTAGTAGCTATATCGTTTGGAGCGAATGTTCTGTTGTCGCTTGTGATGTTTCCATAAACATCATAAGTAACAGTTCCTGAAACAACTTTTACCCCTTGTCCGATAAAGTTCTTTGATCCTGGAGTTGCAACATCCAATGCACGAGCCTCTGTAAGTGATTCTGGGTGATTACCCGAATTCCACAAATAACTTTCTGTCATAGAGTTTGTTAAGCCTCCAACTCTACCATCAAATGATAAACTTAATGAAAAGTCTTTGTAGCTTACTGTAGAGTTTACACCCCATACCCAATCAGGATCATACCAACCGAAATTAGAAGTGTAACTAGCATATTGAACAACTCCGTTAGAGAATATAATATTGCCCGAAGGGTCACGTAAATAATCGTTGAGAACATAAGCATCTACACGTTCTCCCTCTTTAACCCAAGGTTTATCTGTTGAATATTTTGGATCAAGTTTATTGTAGTATCTGGCATAAGTGGACCAGTTTGCTCCAATGTCCACTCTCCAGTCTTTTGTCAATACAGGAGTTCCTGTAACTGACACCTCCCAACCCCGGCGTGATATCTCTTCATCAATATTAAGATAGCTGGTTGTAAAACCTGTAGATGGAGAAATTGCAGCACTCTTTAGGAAGTCATACATTTGTTTATCGTAGTATGATACATCAACCATCAGGCGGTTGTTCCAAAGAATAACCTGTGTTCCTACTTCGAATGTGGTTGCGGACTGTGGAAGCACATCTGTAGCAACCAGTGAGTTTGGAAGATATGCGGAAGCTAATGAGCCCCATGCTGAGTTCGTTACAGAATATACGCTGTTAGTTGCATATACATCCGGTGGTGTTTTTGACATTGTCCAGGAACCTCTTAGTTTCCACATAGACAACCAGTCAAATTTCTTAGGTAGAAGCTCCGAAGCTATAAAACTACCGGAAACTGATGGATATAAGTAAGATCTTGTATCAGAAGGGAGTGTTGAACTCCAGTCGTTTCTGAGTGTTCCCTCTACATATATCATTCTGTCCCAAGAGAAGGCCAACCTTCCGTATAAACTATTTACTTGTTGCTTATACAAAGTAGAGGTAACATTTGGTTTATCAACAGAAGCCTTAAGTGAGAAAAATGCCGGAATTGAAATACCGTTAACCGTGTTTGCCGCCATTGCATCATCCTGACGGTAGAAAATAGTTCCCCCTACCAGACCATCTACAGTTAATTTATCCCAAGTTTTTTCTCCTGAAATAATTAAATCATTATTTATACTGAAACCAGAATTCCTTCCTGTAGCGTAAGCTCCATCCAAACTGCCGTACCAGCCGCCGTTAGGCCCTGTATTACCCGAAGATACATATGAGTCCTTAGAAATTTTAACGTCTTGCCTGTCTGCATAAAAATCCAAACCTGAACGTAAACTGGCTTTTAGCCAAGGTGTAAATTCGTAGCTTGCACTTGCAGTAGCTTTGAAAATATCGCGGTTAATTATGTTCAGCTTCTCATATTGAGAAAAATAGGGATTATTATGACTGGTTGTTAAATTTCCTCCTTGTCGTGTATTGTTCTGGTATGTGAAATTTTGTTTTTCATTTTTAATAGTCCAGTAATCTTTATAGTCAAGAATATTATAGTCAGGAGCAGTCCATATTAATAATGTATACATAGGGTCATAGTTGGTATAACCGTTGAACCCAATATTCGGAGAAGATTGTTTGTAATATGCTACGTTTGAACTGAATTTGAATTTATCAAGGTTGATATCACCACCAATTTGATAGTTATATTTATCAAGTGTGTTATTAGGATATTGTCCTTTTGTTTTTACCCATGTAACAGAAGATCTTACAGAAGAGTATTTCCCCTGATAAGATAAACTAACATTGTTATTAGTAATAAAACTTTGCTCAAGGAAGTTTTTGAAGTTGTCCTTTCCAACAGGAAGATAAGCATAAGTTCTGTACTCTTTAGCTGCTGGATCCCATTGATACTGATCACTTCCGTCAATTCTTCTACCCCATGCCTGATCTTGGTTATATGAATAAACTCCCGAAGTTTGTCCACGACCATAAATCCCTTGTTTTTCAGGGATTGCAAGAAATCCGGCATCAAACATTGTATTACTGTTAATTGAGATTTGAATGCCTTGCTCTTTGCTTCCTTGTTTTGTAGTAACCATAATTGCACCACTGGCACCACGGTATCCATAAAGAGCAGAGGCAGTTGCGCCTTTCAAAATACTTACCGACTCAATATCGTCGGCAGAAACATCTCTTAGAGTCATATTTCCATAAGGAACCCCGTCAATAACCAATAAAGGATTTTCTCCTCTGATTGAAAGATTTGGTGCAGTTGCAAAATCTGATGAGTTTTTCACTAATAAACCGGCAACTTTTCCTGTAAGAGAAGATCCTACATCAACACCTTTTACTGCTATCAGTTTGTCGTTGCTGACATTTTGAACTGAGTAACCCAGTGCTTTTTCGGAGCGTTTTATACCAAGGGCTGTAACAACTACAGCATTAATTATCGTTGCATCCGGAGATAAGACAACTTTAACTGGATTTGTGTTCTCTACAATAACATCCTGAGTTGACATCCCAATATAAGATACAGAAAGTACAGTACCTAATTTTGGAAGAGTAATTTCGAATGTTCCGTTTATGTCTGTTGAAGTACCAATTTTAGTACCCTTAATTAAGACAGTCGCTCCGATAACCGGAAGATTGTCTTCTGAACTTATAACACTACCCTTTACACGAAATTCCTGTGCAAACACAGAAGAGGAGATTAGGAGTAATGCTATGACCAGAATGTAAAGTCTGTTCATAATTTTTTGTTTTTTGTTTAGAGTGTTAATTAAAAAATTTTGTAGTTTTTCTGAATATAAAGTTTAACAAATAAATGGCATATACCTTATATTATACCCTTACAAAAATATTACACCTAATTGGAGTGTGATTAAAACACCTTTACATCTATCAAATTATTAATATTTAAAACCTTGTTATTATGACGATTATGCCAGAATGAAAACCTTACAAAAAAGTAGTTAATACTCGAGGTTATATTTTTACTATCAACTCTGTCAAAGAAACGTCCGCAGAAATTCCTAAATTTTTTCTCAACCTGTGTCGGGCAGTTTCTACGCTTGTTGGAGAGATATTCATCAGAACAGCTATCTCCTTAGTTGATAGCCTGAGTTTAATATATGAACATATTTTAAGATCATTGTTTGTAAGAGATGGATAACGTTCCATAAGCTTATCAAAAAATCCGTCGTAAACATTATTGAAGTACTTTTCAAAAACTTTCCAACTGTTGTCATTTCTTCTGCTGGATGTTATTTTGCGTAATACTGAACGGAGTTTGCTTTTAATTAATGCATCATTAGTTTGTATTTCAAGAATTTCAGCCTGAATTTCGTTAAGCATATTGTTAATATGAATATCATTCATGGCAATACTTGTGAGTTTTTTGTCTCTCTCATGAATTTCTAATGCAAGCAATTCATTTTCATGCTTGATTCTCTCTCTCTCAAAAGCCTCCTCTTGACGTTTAATAAGTCTGAGGTGTAATGCCTTTATTCTTCGGCTAATTATTACCCTAACAATGTAAATAAGAGCGAAAAAAACCAGAATGAGCAACAGAAGAAACCAAATAGTGGACGTAAATGACTTTTTAATGTCAAAATTTATTATTTGTTCATCTAAGTTGTAGAAAATTCCTCTCAACTTTAATGAATGGGTCCCTTCTTCTAAATAAGCAAACTTAAGTGGTTCGGATATTGAAAAACTCTTCCAGGGCGAGTCATCTATTGAATATTCAATCTGATATGTCCCTGGAAACCCTGTAAAGAAGAATTTGAGATCTACAATATTATTGGGAAATTCAATCAGTTTCTTTGAATCCTGGACGCTGGAATGTTTAACTTCTCCCCGTTGCGAATACTCTATTTTGCTAAGATCTAATTTATAGGAATGCTGCGGCTGTTCAGTTTGCAAGTCATAAAAAGCCACTCCATTTGCAAATCCAAAGGATATTTGACCGTCGCTATCTTTCTGAAACCGTCTGAATCCCACAGGTATCATTTGCCCCCTTATGCTCGGAAAAATATCCGATACCTTTACAAACTTATCATTTATCCTTTCTACTCTTGATATACCTGCGTCTGAGGCAAAGAGGAAAGTGTTGCCCGATTGCACAACTGCGTCGGTATTTCCTTCCAGTAATTGAAACAACTGAGAAAAATATGGATTTTTAACTATCGAATCTTTATCTATATCGTAGTTGAAACAGTCCGGTCCGACACTAAAAACAACCTCGTTATCAATAATATTTGTACCAATCCAATTGTCTTTTGAATCAATCTTATAAAGCAAATTCTTTTTAACCACCCGCTTATCCTTGTCTATAACAAGCCTTCTTACCTGTCCGCTCATTCCGTTTATCCACATGTTGCCATATTTGTCAACCAGACCTCTGTTGAAATAACCTGTGTAATTCTCTAAGCGGTTACGGAATGTCAGGTGTCCTTTCTTAATTTCGTAAATAGCAAAACCGGTTTTATCGGAAACGTAGTAAATATTTGGTTCCTGATACCATTGATTAATCATCCAGGAGTTCTCGTGGATAACTTCAAAGGAGTCATCGTCGTAAAGACGGAGCAGCCCTTTATCGTGATTAACAATAATGTCCTCTCCGCATTGAAGTAAATCCCAAACTTGCCCTTGTGTATTGACAATGAGTTTGGGGGGATTATGATTTTCAACAACATACAGCCCTTTGTTTGTGCCAACATATAGTCTGTCTCTATAGGTCAGAACCGCATACACATTTCCGATTTTCTTTCCTATGCTCTTGTAATATCTCTCATTGGGATTGTTTGGTATTGTTGCAATTCCCCCGTCAAGCCCCAACCAGATATTCTTATAGTTATCCACAGCCATGCTAAGCACTGTAGTAAAATTCAAATCGTTGGTCTCGCTGAACTTCTCAGATACAATACCTTTTGAGTCTACAATGTAAACTCCGTCCAGAACCGTTCCTACAAGAAATGAATCATCTCCGTAAGAACAGACCGAGAAAACACGATGTTGCTTTAAGATTGAATTCAGCTCAGAATTAATTGGCTCAAACCTGTTGTTACGTAGAACCTGAATACCCTGATTCTCTGTAAAGAAAAACAGATTTCCCTTATGATTAACTATATTAACCACTCTATCCGACATTTCCAGGCCAATGGGAGAGAGATTGTCTTCACTAATAACATAAAACTTATTATCTATTTGGGCGTAAAGAACCCCGCCAACATTATGTATATAGCCGATATTTCTGTTAATAACTATCGGGACTATCTTATTATCTGCAGGATTATATTTATAAATATTTTCATGGGTCTGTAAATAGTAATATCCGTTTATCGGTATTATTCTCCAAAAGACATTTCCGTTTGTAACATTGTTTGTCTGAAACAGTATTGAAAAATTGAAGTCCCCAATCTCATCCTTCTGCCAATAGCCGAATATATTATCTCCGGCACAGTATAATCTTTTAGAAACCGGATCATAGCTAAGGGATCTGAGATAAAAACTCTTGCCAGGATTATAAGAGCTCCAGCGTACTCCATCCCATACAGATAGATTGAAACCTGTTGCAAAATATACATATCCGTCGCCACCTACCTCAACGGTCCACACTTGGGGCCCTCCCATGTAAGTTGCTGGACTGATATTCTCTACATATTTATTAGCCTCAAACAGATTTTCGGCAGAATATGCCAATCCGTTAAAAAAGAAAAACAGGCTTAGCAGAAATGGTTTTAGGTTGATTTTCATATTATTATAAAAGGGAAATGTTGGACCCCCTAAATGGAGTACAGTGTCTCTTTATACAAATTTAATAAATTTGTAAGGAGAAACGACATTATGAAAAAGACAAAAATTAGTGAAACTCAAATTATCAAAGCAATTAGAGAGTACGAATCAGGATCAACAGCAGAGGTTGTCTGTAGGGAGTATGGCATTTCAAGGGCAACACTGTACATTTGGAAAAAGAAGTACTCCGGGATGGAGTCGAGCCAGCTGAAACGTTTAAAAGAGCTAGAGGAAGAGAATCGGAGGCTTAAACATATGTACGCGGAACTTTCAATTGACCATCGGATTTTAAAGGAAGTAATTGAAAAAAAGCTCTAAAGCCCGAAGTAAAAAGAGCAATAGCAGAGGAGATAGTAGCAGAAGAAGATATCAGCATCGTTCGGGCGTGCAGAGTTTTAGAAGTTCATAGATCGGGTTACTATTACAAGCGAAAGCGGGATGATAGCGAGGTAATTGAGGCCATTAGAGAGAAAGCGGAATATTCAAAAGATGGCTTTTGGAAGATTTATTGCAGATTAAGAAATGAAGGGCATCAATGGAACCACAAAAGAGTATATCGGGTTTACAAGTTGATGAACTTAAATTATAGAAGACGATTAAAACGCAGACTACCATCAAGAGTGAAAGAGGCATTATTCACGCCTAATAGCAAGAACATGAGCTGGTCCATGGATTTTGTAAGCGATGTGTTAACAAATGGAAGAAGGTTTAGAGTATTAAATATTATAGATGACTTTAACCGAGAAATAATTGCGATGGAAGTTGGTACTTCGATGCCGGCAGAAAGAGTTTTGAGGGTCTTGGAGAAAGTTATTTGGTGCACCGGTAAACCAGAAAACATAAGAGTAGATAACGGGCCGGAATTTATTGCAGATATTTTTAAATCTTGGTGCAATGGCAACGGAATAACAATCAAATATATTCAACCAGGAAAACCAACTCAGAATAGCTTTGTTGAGCGGTTTAACGGGAGTTATAGAAGAGGAATACTGGATGCTTATTTATTTGATAACTTAAACCAGGTAAGAGAGCTGACAGAGAATTGGATGAATGATTACAACGAATCAAGACCTCACGAGTCTCTAGGAGATATATCTCCAAAAGCATACTTAGAAAAAATGAAAATACAAGCTGAAATAAAAGAAGTAATTTAACCAAAATGTCTAAAAGGGACATGTCCTAAAAAGGGGATTTTGACAATTGATTGATGATTTATATACTAGTTCAGTCTACATTGATGAAGATGCAATACAGGCATTATTAGACAATGGTGCACGGTCAGTTATTTTTTATTCAATTGGCGCAAAACGGTCTTAGCTATTAACCATTAACTTATCATAATGATTTATACAGAAAACGCACTTAATGTTTTAACAGCAAAAACCTATAAAGGGATTGGCAGAGCTTGGATTGTAAAAAATCTAAATTATAATATAAAAGTTGATGTATTTATTTCGCGTCTAAATAAAGATGCAAAAGAGGATTATCAAATAACTCAAGAGGATTTTGAAAAAAAGAAAATTATTGTTATTAATGCAATAAAAAAGGCAGAAGCATTTATGGATGGTTTTGTTGCAATTGGTGATACAGATTTTCCACCTTTTAGGGGTATTGTAAAAAACAGTGAACAACCAATATTTCTATTTTATAAAGGTAATCTATCACTTCTGAGCGCAACTAATAAAAACGTAGCTGTAATTGGTTTGCTTAATCCTGATAACGATATTATAAAAATTGAAAAAGAAGTTGTTGGAGAATTAGTTAATAGTGGGGTTGCAATAGTAAGTGGTTTGGCATTAGGTTGCGATACAATCGCACATAAACAAGCATTAGACTCAAACGGCAAAGCTATAGCTATTCTTCCAAGTCCATTAAACAATGTATTACCTGCGACAAACAAAGTACTTGCAAACGAAATTTTAGAAAAAGGAGGCTTACTTATAACCGAATATCTAACGGATGCTAAATCAAAAATGGAATTAGCTAGTAGGTATCAAGAACGAGACAGATTACAGGCACTTTTTAGTGATTGTATTGTTCTTTCAGCAAGTTATGCCAAAAATGACTTGGGGAATGATAGCGGTTCAAGATTAGCAATGGGTTATGCTTTTGATTATTCTATTCCGAGAGCTGTTATCTATGATTTTGAAACAGATATTGACAATCCTAAATTTGAGTTGAATAGACTATACATAAGAGAGCAAAAAGATATTATAGTAATTAATCGAAGTAATTTAATAGAGTCTGTAAGAAAAATAGTTGCTAAACGACCATTGATTATGCAAAATCAGCCAATACAGAAAAATTTATTCGGGTAAAAATGGTAGGATGAAAGAACACCAGCACCCAACAAAGGCTTATAAAACATAGGGGTTTAAGTGGTTAGGCTACATTTTATCCCGTTGGCAAGGTTTGTTTCGGTTGATACATTAGTAAACCCGAAATCCCCTACGTTTCATAGCCTCGAACGTTAGCTGCCACCCTAAAAAACAATAGATATGCACGAAGCAAATATAAATAAAGTAGTGTTTTACTCAAAAGAAGATATGGCGGGTGTTTTTCAACTCGAAAGAGGAGAAGAAACTTTAAGAAACCCAACCAAATCTGCCTACACTGACATCAATGATATTTTAGGATTATACAACATAAAAAAGTACATTGACAATGGGTTGTATTTAAAAGGTTGGACACAAGACGACATTACAAATTTTAAACAGAAAGCAACGGAATATGGTAAAGTTATAGGACAATTTATGTCATGTGTTAATGATAGTAATGTTATTCAATTCTACGATAATACGTTCCGTGAATACATAAATTCGTTTTGGGAATTAGTTAATAATCAAAATGTATTCAAACGAATATCAAAAGCCAATTTTAGCACCATTCTATCGAAAGAACCTCATATTATACACATAATTCTAACACATATAAATTTAGTTGATTATTATGATTTTGAAATCAAAACTTTCCTATTAACATATTCGCAATCTGCTGAAATATTGCTTTCTACTTACGAGGCGAAAGATGATTTTAACAAAAATCAGAAGTTCATTCCTAAGAGCCTAACTATTGAAGACAAAGAAAATATTGTCTCAAATTATTTAGATTACAATGATGTAAATTTAAATTATATTGAACTAATACAAAACACAAGTAATAGAAACGACTTCAAAATTTCAGACAAAACACGGCTAAAAGCAAAGCGTTTACATAAAAGTGAAACAGAAAAATTTTTCGCTGAAAAAGGTGGTATGGAATATGGAGTGTCTATTAGTTTTCCAGAAAATGCTAGTAAAATAAAAGACTGCTTTATTGACGACAATCTTATTGCACATTATGCGTACAGTTTAGACTTCATCAAACAAAATAACAATCCATATATATTATTTCAGAATTTCAAATATTTGTTTGAATATCTTGATAAGCAAAACAGAATAAATCTTGTGAGCAAGAAAAGTCAAATGGGCGTATTTGAAAGAATTATGGGAGTCCACTCACAAAACGAATATAGAGGCGGAACCGCATTTTCTTTATCAGAAATGACATCTCAAGGTCAGATATTTGGTTACAACAAAATTGTTAGCGAGTTAAATAATTCATTAGAAGATATTTTACATTTCGTCTTTACTTCTGCTTTTCAAGAAAAATACGATTTTGCAGACAATGCACGTTTTTCAATTCCTTCGGCAACTAATTCATTCTTTGAAAAAGTAAGATTATTAGCGCCTGAATTTGAATCGGGGTTAAAACAATTTAAACTTTTCGTTGAAGATGGAAGTATTGATTTTGAACTTTTACAAATATCTTCTTCACCTTCTGCAATAAAAGATATTCCAAGCCTAAATCAAAACAAGTATATTTACTTCAATGAAAAAAATGAAGTAATGGTTGGGTGTTCAAATTTATTTTTTTCTGACCAAACTCTGCTTGCATATGTTGAGCCATTCAAAGAAAAACAATATCATAATTTTTTTGATTTGCTTGCAAATGAACAAGTAAAGTTCAGTAATTATGAAGAACATCAAAAACCACAATTAAATTACCTTATAGATAAAGGATTTCTCTCGATTGACAGTAATGATTTTATACAAATCTCAAATCCTGCAAGAGTAGTAATCTTAAAAGATTTGTATAACAATGAAGTAGCTTCATTCTATCGTTACTCAACGGATTTCAGACAAGAAGCTAAACAAATGGTAACTGAAAACATTGTTTTCTTTGAGAGTTCGTTGTTTTCAAAACCAGAACAAGCATATTTTAATTATTTCCTGAACAAAAGCGAATTTAGTAATGGATTGGATTTAAGAAATAGTTACTTGCACGGCACGCAAGCAAGTCCAGACGAAATTCAAAAACACGAATATGCGTACTTCACATACTTGAAGTTATTATTTTTAGCATTGTTGAAAATACAAGATGACTTAGAAATTTCAAAAGCGATAAAAGATAGAATATGAAAGGGCGAACTGCTAATAAAGGCTATATGCAATAAGGGTTTCATTGGTAATTCAAGCATTCTACCTGCTCAAACTTTAGTGTAGTTGGACAGGAAAGTAGCCCACAATCCCTTACTGAATAGAAGGACTTTATGCGGCACGCAGCGACCAACTTAAAGTTAAAACTTTAGCCTTTATTTTAAAATGACAGAAAGAGAGATAAGAAAAAACATTGCCCGCCGCAATAAGGGAAT
>AMFJ01030854.1_pt1 | contig 15260 bp, 12 predicted proteins | sample 427208 | NCBI WGS metagenome assembly AMFJ01 (sample SAMN02954298, study PRJNA114691) | groundwater metagenome | biome: aquatic; feature: subsurface aquifer; material: sediment; isolation source: subsurface aquifer sediment | place: USA: Rifle, CO | collected 2008-08
TTCCACCGCCGGGTATACTCTTTTTACCAAGGCGGTCACCGGCATTACCCGGGTCGGCGCGATTTCCGGGGGGATTATTACCGATTTCGGAACCAGTGACTGCGCGGCTTCCTGCGACGCCGCCTGCAGCACGGATGCTTCTCCAACCACCTGCTATGATACCTGTTTCGCCGCCTGCGAGCTCCCCACCATTACACTTCGAGGTGTTTGTTACGGAGTGGTGGAGAATCCCGTTTATAAAGCATCCGGCACCGGGGACTCATCGACGACGACAACCGATTCGACTACAAATACAACCAGTTCAGCCACCTCAGCCACCTCAGCCATAAATACATCCACCTCGACAACAGATACAAACGACACGATTTTCCCCGAGAGCGGTACATTTGTTTATGATATCGTTCGATCGGGACAAACTGAAGACGGCAGCGGCACTGGCTCCTATAGCAGCGATATTCAGGAAATTACCCCCAATACCGTGTATCACCTCCGGGCATATGCTGTTTTATCGGATGATACGGTAATTTACGGCAACGAAGTTACTTTCAAAACCGACGATGCCTGTTTTATCGCTACAGCCGCCTTCGGTTCCTTTCTTGACAACCATGTCGCCGTGTTAAGAGAATTTCGCGATAAGGTTCTGATGGTCGACAGGATTGGCCAACGATTCGTGGGAACGTATTATAGCGTCTCCCCGCGGATAGCATATTTTCTCGCCAAATCCGAGGCGTTACGCGCCGTTGTCCGTATTATCCTGATCCCGGTTGTTTTGTTGGCATATTTTATCCTGAAAACCGGCGCCGTCACTAAGATTTGCGTGCTGGCGGCCATTATCGGCGTATCGGCCGCGATATCAAGAATAAATCAAAAGACTCAGGTTACTTCCATATGAAAATTGAACGAGATCGGTGTTCGGAAGTTTGCAAAAATGGCGGGGAAGCGGGTTTTACCCTGATTGAACTTTTGGTAGTGCTTGTAATTATAGGGATTCTTGCCGGGTATATCGGTCCGAAAATAATGGGCCATCCGGAGGAAGCCAAAAGGACCAAGGCGGCTTTACAGATCCAGGCGTTTGAAACGGCTTTACACATGTATAAGCTCGACAATGGCATGTACCCTTCTACCGAACAGGGGCTCCAATCGCTGGTTGTTCCCCCCGCGACCGGGAAATTGCCCGCCAAATGGCGTGACGGGGGGTATTTGGAAAAAGGCAAATTACCGCTTGATCCGTGGGGCAACCCTTTTGTCTACCTCAGCCCCGGATTAAATGGCGATTTCGATCTCAGCTCCTACGGCGCGGATGGCGAGGCGGGCGGCGAGGGCAATGCCAAGGATGTAAATAATTGGGAAATCGAATGATTTTTAGTTGATGGCTGTTGGCCACGATGCCGCCTGAAATGAGTCTGCAAAGAGTGCAAAGCGAGCGAGGTTTTACTCTCCTTGAATTGATTGTAGTCTGTGCGCTGATCGGCATCATGCTTTCATTCAGCGTCCCGTCGCTGCGCATGACCCTTTTTTCCGATCCGCTAAAGAGTACGGCGCGAAACCTGATCGGACTGGTAAACGGGGTGAGGGAGTTGGCCGTGCGCCATCAGCAGCCGTATCTCCTCCATATCAGTGAGGCCGAGAAACGGATCTGGTACGAGATGGAAAAGAGTAATGAAGAGGAGAAACGGGAGGATCGCCGGGGGCAAGAACTCGTTCTCCCTGAAACTGTAAATATTTCGGGAATGTGGATAGGCGGTGTCGAATCTTCGGAGGATCAGAAAGTGATTTGGATAAGCAAACAGGGATATATCCAGCGGACTCGGATTCGTATCGAAGATAAGGATGGGAAGCACCTCAATATTCAATTTTTTCCCTTTCTTGATTCAGTCACGGTCGCCGAGTAATCCCCGCGATGGTTTTTCAGAAAATTTCCGATCGGGCATTCACTCTTTTGGAGGTAATGATTGCCGTTGCAATTATTGCAATCGCCATGGTCACTCTTCTTGGCTCTCAGGCGAGGAGTCTTTCCCATGCAACCGAGGCGCATTTCAATGTTGTTGCACCTATGCTGGCATCGCTGAAACTTGCCGAGATGGCGGGCGGGGTCATTCCTGCAGTGAATGATGATGGCGATTTCGGCGAAGACTTTTCGGGCTACAAGTGGAAGATGGAGGTGGAGGATGCAGAATTTGCAACGTCCGAGGTGCTGGGGGCACTGACAGAGCCGCTGCAAAAGGTTGAGCTTACCGTGTGGTGGAGCGATACTCCGTACAGCTATACCATCACCTCCTATGGTCGGTCGCCGAACTGAGATGGATCGATGTGGCAACAGGGAAGTGGAACGAGGTTTCACGCTGGTGGAACTGCTGATCGCCATTTTCATATTTGCGATTGTAATATCTTCGGTTTACGGAGCCTATCGAGCAACGTTCAAGATAATTCACGGATCGGAGTCACGCCTGTCGATATCCCGCAATGCCCGTGTGGCGATGGAGAGAATAACCGATGATCTTCACTCCATTGTGGCTGGTCCGGGAGGTGAGTTGCGTGGCGAAAGGCACGATTTTGGCGGGGCTCGCGGTGACAGTCTGGCCTTCATATCTTCTTCTCATCTCGTGCTGAGCCGTAAGGATACTCAGGCAGGATATGCCGTCATTGCGTATTCCGCCCTGCGCAATGAAAAGAGCGGCCTGCTGGATCTGCATCGTTCGGACAGGGTGATTTTGCCCGGCGCGGAGAAAGAGGAAAAAGACCCGCAGCGGGAAATCCTCGCTGAAGGTTTGCGCGAGGTCAATTTTTCTTTTCTCGATGCGGACGGCAAGGAAGCCGATGAGTGGCAAAGCGATGAAGGCAGGGAGGATCAGGGGGAAGGAGAAGATCAGGCGGAGCCGTTGTTGCCGGCCCTGATTTATGTGAAGCTTGTTTTTGCGGAAGCAGCCGACAGTAAAGATGGAACTGTATTTAAAACAGCAGTGGCTTTGCCGCAAAAGGCAAAGGATAAGGAATAATGGCGGGGTGCCGGAAAAGTGAAGGCAGGGGCAAGGAGCACGGCTGTATGGCGGAACGAACGAGGCATGGCCCTTCTCATTACGATCATGACTGTGGCTCTTCTGGTAGCCTTAACCGTGCAATTCCATAAAACTACCTGGGAAAAATTCCTGGCTTCCCATCATTACATGGTGGGTACCCAATTGACCGCGATAGCCGACTCGGGGCTTACTATCGCGGCGGCGGTCCTGCAGAACGACGCAGCCGAAAATGAATCCGATTCGTTGCATGACAGCTGGGCGAAATTGGCAAACGAGCAGTTTAAGGAGCTCTTCCCGGCCGGAACACTCAAGATCGGGATCGATGATCTTTCGGGACGATTGCCGATCAACAATCTTGTCGGTCGGGAGGGGGGTGGGCAAAGCGGAGTTGATCCGGCGGTCGTTGTCGAGAGTCGCAGTATCCTGCTGAGTTTATTGCAGTCGGGCTCTTTTCCGGTTGAGGATGAAACAGCGGCAAAGAGTATTGTCGATGCAATTGTTGACTGGATCGACGCAGACGACAGAGAATCCGATTACGGTGCCGAAGCCAGCTATTATCGCTCGCTTGAAAAACCTTATGATTGTCGTAACAAACCGTTGCAATATATTGAGGAATTACTCCTGATAAGGGGAATCACCCCGGAATTGCTGTTCGGTTCGGCCAAGACAGCGGGGCTGGCCGACTTTCTCACGGTCTATACCGCCGACGGCAAGATAAACCTGAACACCGCTGCTCCTTTGCTTATAAAAAGTCTCGACCCCCTTATCAGCGATGAGCTGGTAGAAAAAATCGACCGCTACCGGAAGGATAAAGAGAACGAAGAGCATCTTGCCAGCCCGACCTGGTATTTAAATATCGGCGGGTGGCCTGGAGATATCGTGATAAACGAAAAAATAGTGACCACCAGGAGCACCTTCTTTCTGGTTACCGCCACGGGCACTCTTGATACCCTCTCGCGCAGCATGGTGGCGAGCGTTGAACGGGTAAACGGTGATAAAGTGAATCTGCTTGTGAAAAAACTGGAGTAGTGTATGGCGGATACCTTGCTATGTCTCGATATACACAAAGACACCATCGCCGCGGTGGTGGTGGACAGAAGCACGAAAATAAACCTGGTGACCGGGTGTGGAGTTGCTGAAACCAGCGACCAGACTTTCGCTGAAGCAATTGATCGGATATTGGATCGGATTAAGGAGCAGACAGGATTTGTTGCCGGTGCGAGTGTCGTAACATGCGGGGCGGAACTGTTCTCCTTCAGAAATCTTGCTCTCCCGTTTACCGAGAGAAAAACGATAGAACAGGTTTTACCTTTTGAACTGGAAGATCGGCTGCCGGTCGAGATGAAGAGCATCCTCGTCGATTTTATCGTGGCAAAGGAGAAACCGGACGGCGCCGACATTATCGCCGCCATGATCAATCGGGAATATCTGGCTGATAAACTGACGATTCTGAATGCCCATGGCATAAATCCCGATTCGATCGGTATCAGCGGGCTCGCAACCGTTCTGGCCATCGCGGAGGATGGCGGGGCCGAGTCTTTCGCGGTGATAGATATCGGGACGAGATGGGCGACCGTGTTCATAGTCCTGGAGAGGCGGATAACGTTCATACGCTCTCTCACCATTCCGGCAATGGCCGGGGATCAGGCCGGCACGGCGGATACATTTTGTCTCGGGGTAAAACAGACCCTGCTCGCCTGCCGGCTGGTGAATACGGATAATCCCGGCTACTGTGTGTATCTAACAGGTATCGCTTACCAATGGCTGGATGCTGCAGCCTTGTCGCAACGGTTGAATGGTGTGGAAGTACGTGGGTATGAGTTGAACACTCGGCCAACCATAAAATTTCAACCGGATGTCCGGCTTCGTTATCAGCCGGAAGTCATGGACAGGGTCCTTGCCATCGCCTTGAAAGGCGGGGCCAGGAGCAGACTGTTCAATTTTCGTAAAAATGAATTCAAGAAACGAAAATCGTCCAGGGAATTTCGTACTCTGCTGTTGAAAGGCGCCGTCCCGCTGCTTGTTGCTGTGTTGGCGGTTGCCGGGTATGGGGCATATGAGTACAGGACCCTGCTTGCCCGGCAGGAGCAGTTGCGGGATCAGATGGTCGAGGTTTTTCGGGAGACGGTGCCGGGGGTCGAGAGGATAGTCAATCCGATTCAACAGCTGCAGGTAATCAATAATCAGATCAGGGCAACATACAAGCCCGGCGGGGATAATAGGGCCGGGATTACCATTATCGACCTTCTGGCCGAACTATCGGCACGCATTCCGGCATCGTACCGAGTCAAGGTCGTTCGCCTGGTGGGAGATGCGGATACAGTGCGGATCAAGGCGATAACCGGCGATTTCAATACGGTTGACAATATTCAGAAAGAACTTGAAAAGTCTGAATTTTTCAGGAATGTTATCATTAGTTCGGCCAATCAGTCCTCGCAAAACGATGAGGTCAGCTTCGAACTTAAATTGGATCTTGCACGGAAATAACTGGGAAATAACTGTATGACCTCCTGGGTTGGACATAAACTGCCAAAGCTGCTGTGGGAGAAATCGGGGATTGAAAAACTGAGCAGCAGAGAAAAGTGGGTGGTTTGGGGAGGGCTGGCTTTTGTCGTTTGTTTTGCGCTCCTGCAACTTGCAGTCATCCCTTTTTTCGATGCGCGCAGTAATCTCCGTGAATCCATCGACCGAAAGGCCAATGAATTCATTACGATAAAGGAGCTGCAGCAGGAACATCGGATGCTGAAGAGCGAAGAAGGAACTATCCAGGCCAGGATTCAGCAGCGGCAGCCCGGATTTACCCTCTTTACCTTTCTCGACCAACAGGCCGAAAAGGCCCAGGTGAAAAAACAGATCATGTATATGAAGCCATCTACTGTCGAAGGTGAGGGTGGTTTTGTCGAAACGATGGTGGAGATGAAGTTGCAGCAGGTTACCCTGGAAGCCCTGGTCGGTTTTCTGCGACTGGTTGAATCGGAACAGCATGTTGTTTTCATACGGCGCATTTCAATTCAGACCAGTGGCAATGCGCAGGGGTATCTCGATTCGATCCTGCAAATAGTGACGTTTGAGAAAAAGGGTCAGGAATGAATCGTGATTTTTTTGGTTTCCGTCCATTTTTTTACCTTGTTTATGCAATCGTCCTCACCGCCGGTCTTCTCTATCTTCGTTTTCCCGCGGAAAAATTCAAACTGTTCTGTGAAAAGCGTGTCGAATATTACTTGTCCGGCAGCGCCTGCAGCATCGACCGTATAGCTTACCGTTTCCCCTTTTCGCTGATTGTTGCCAATTTCCAGATCACCCGGGAAACCGACGGCAAACGTTCCGTTTTTCGTGTCGGCCGCTGTGCGGTCACTCCCGAGTTTTCAAGTTTATTCCAAGCCTTCGATTTGCGCGGTGAAATGTACAAAGGCAATTTCGTCCTGAAACTGAGTCTCGATGTAGCGGAAAAGAGCTTTCAGCTGAGCGACCTGTCCTTGAAAGGTTTTGATATGGATGAATGGGCGAACGACTTTAACCTGCTTGATCGAAAACTGTCCGGTATTGTAGAGTATTCCGGAAATTATCAGGCAAAATTCGCAAGTCCGCTGGATGGGACGGGCAAGGGCAAACTGGTCGCCGTCGACGGCAGCATGGAGCTTTTGCAGCCCGTTCTCTCGCTTTCGAATATAGCCTTTGCGAGGATAGCCGTCGATATGACCCAAGCGGAGAACGTGGTCAAATTTATCGGGGGAGAGATGTCGGGAAAGGAAATCAACGCCGATTTTACCGGAGAAATGAGGACGACTTCGCCTTTTCTCGACAGCAGTATCCTGCTCAGCGGCCATCTTTCCCCCACGGAAGGTTTTTTAACAGCCCATCCCGAGGAAAAGAAGGTTGTTGAACAACTGTTACGGCGATACCGGAAGTCTGATTTGCCGTATAAGGTGGGGGGATCCGTGGGCAGACCGACTTTCAGGTTCAGTTTGTGACATTTCCATGACGACTTCCCGTATTTCAGGCAGAGTACCCCTGCTCCTTATGACCCTGATATGTGTAGGTATGGTTGAAGGGGGATACCTGTTGTTGGAACATATCTTTCTTGATATAAGTGAAGCAGAACCCCCCAACGCATTCAAGGTGAAGAGTAAATGAGCAGGCTGCAATATTCCATTATTAATGCACTGATTTTCTTGATATTTTCAGGATTTGGCTGGGGATATGCGTTTGGGGAGGCATTGCCCCGTCCGTTGACCAATATTTCCCCCGAGGCGGAAGTCGGCGGCAAACGTTTTATCACCATCGACTTCGATAATGTCGATATCAACCTGTTTATCAAATATATCAGCGAACTGACGGGAAAAAATTTTGTTGTCGATAAAGTCGTACAGGGCAATGTGACCATCATTTCACCAACGAAGATTTCCGTGGAAGAGGCTTACCGGGTTTTTGAATCCGTGCTGGATGTGCATGGATTTACCACCGTTAAGGCGGGATCGGTGATCAAGATAATCCCCTCGGCCCGCGCCCGGTCGCAGAATATTGAAATGTTGAATACAAGTGCCGCGAGCACTCCCGAAGACAGGGTCGTAACCCAGCTGGTACAATTGAAATACAGCTCTCCGGATGAAATACAGAAGGTGTTGACCCCGCTCGTCTCGCAGACTTCAGTCCTCCTCGCCCATGTTCCTTCAAGAATGTTGATAATTACCGAAACGTTGTCAAATATCCAAAAGCTGCTGAGCATCATCGAGGCGCTGGATGTCGAATCGCGCGAGGACGAGGTCGCGGTTGTTTTACTCAAAAATGCTTCTTCGACTGCACTGGCTAAGATCCTGACCACCATCTATCAAAAGAGCGGGGTGGCCAAAAAGCCTGGTGAAGGAAAATTAGCCAGTGATAACATACAGATTGTTCCCTATGAACGGGTCAATGCCCTGATTGTTCTTGCCAATGCCAGCGATATGGGGCGGGTCAAGAGCTTGATCGCTCTCCTTGACACCGAGGTGCAACGGGCAGAAGGGAATATTCACGTCTATTATCTGCAGAATGCAACCGCGGTGGAGTTGGCCAAGGTGCTGAATGTGCTCCCGGACAAACAGCCGCAAACGGATGAGGCCAATGCCGGCAAAGCGGCCGCAATCTCGAAAAATGTCCAGGTGATGGCCGATGAGGAAACAAATTCGCTGATTATCACAGCAACAAAGGATGAATACGCGGTGCTGGAAGCAGTGGTGGAAAAATTGGATATTCCAAGGCGCATGGTCTATCTGGAAGCCCTTATCCTGGAAGTGGATGCGGACAAGTCTCTGGAGTTCGGGGTAGAGTGGGCAGCCGGCGGCTCATTTTCCGACGGTACGGGGGTCGTTGCCACCGGATTCAGCGGGGCGGAAGGTTTTGACTTGATAAGCGGCCTCAGCAGCGACGCTCCCAGCTTGCCGCCGGGATATTCGGTTGGGATACTCAAACAGGGTATCAGGATTGGAAATGTGACATTTCCGAACATTGCGGCGATACTTCGGGCGGTGAAATCCGATTCCGATGTCAATATCATTGCAACCCCTCAGATTCTCACCACCGACAACAAAAAGGCCGAGATCTCCGTCGGTGAAAATGTTCCCTTTATTACCAGCAAGAACACCAACGCCAGCAACCTGGATTATACTCAGTATGAATACAAGGATGTCGCCACAAAATTGTCGATCACTCCCCATATTAATCAGGCGAATACCTTGCGCCTGGAAATCGACACGGAGGTGGTAAGGCTCAAGGATTCAGGAGATACGCCGACTACTTTCAAAAGGACCGCGACCACCACGGTGATCCTCAATGACAAAAACACCATCGTCATCGGCGGCATAATTGGTCACGATGAAACCGAGAATGAGTGGAAGATACCGTTTCTTGGCGATATCCCAGGGTTGGGCTGGCTGTTCAAAACCCATAGCACCGCCACGAGAAAAACGAACATGTTTATCTTCATCACCCCCCGCATAGTGCGCAATCCAGCCGATGCACTGGAGGTTACCAAGTCGAAAGAGGACGAGATCGGCAAACTCCTGCCGGAGGCGCAAAAGAAACTGGAGAGGAACGATAGTCGTAATCAATCCATGGAACTTACCGCGAAAGGATTTGAAAAACTTCAGGCCGGAGATTTGCAGAATGCCAAAGGTCTCTTTCAGCAAGCTCTGGAGATGGATCCCACCAACCCGTTCGCAGCCATGGACATGGGGGTAGTGTATGAACAGGTAGGGGAGACGAAACTGGCGCTGCAGATGTACCAGAAGGTAATTGCCAGCGACACCGCGGCGGTGGCAAATATATCCAGCGATCCGGACAGGACCGGGAAATCTCTTCTGCAGATTGCCAGGGAAAGCATCGAAAGGATAATGAAGGATGAACATGTCAATTGATTGCGCACGGCAATACCGTCCGGCCCCGTTGATCGACTGCACCCGGTGAAGAAAGTATGGAGAAAATCGGACAGATACTGGTCGAGGCTTCCGGATTGTCTTCAGCCGCGCTCGATGCAGCCCTCGAGGCTCAAAAGAGAAGTGGGGATTCGGGAAGTGGGGATTCGATCGGAGAAATTCTCATCAGGAATAAGCAGGTGGATGAAATCGATGTCCTGCAGGCACTCGGGCGGCAGTACGGGATCGAGGTTCGTAAATCTCTTCCGACCGATATCAAAACCGATTTCACCGATCACGTCGCCATCGGTTTCCTGAAACAGAATAAAATAGTACCGATCGTAACCGCCGAAGAACAGTTTATTGCCATTAACGATCCCTGTGTTTTCCAGCCCCTCGACGACCTGCGCAATATTCTGTCCCCGCTGGTCTTGGGCATTGCGCTCGTTCCGTCCCAGTATATTCTCAATGCAATCAACTTTGCCTATGACATGAAGCAGACCTCGGCGGACGAGGTAATGCAGGATATCGACGATGAGGATCCGGAGAGATTGTTTTCTGAAATCGAGGAGATCGGCGACCTCCTCGACGATACGAGCGATTCGCCGGTAATTCGTCTGGTGAATCTGATGTTCTCCCAGGCGGTTCGCGACAACGCCTCGGATATCCATATCGAGCCGTATCAAAACAGCCTGAAGATCAGGCAGCGGCTGGACGGAATTCTCTACGATATGCTGAGTCCGCCCAAACATGTCCAGTCTGCGCTTATCTCCAGGGTAAAGATCATGGCGAAGCTGAATATCGCCGAAAAGAGATTGCCCCAGGACGGCAGGATCGAGCTGAAGGTCGCCGACAAGGAGATAGATATCCGGGTTTCGACCCTGCCTACCGCCTTCGGCGAGCGTGTGGTGCTGCGGCTGCTGCGGAAATCTTCGGTGTTGATCTCGCTCACCGACCTTGGCATGCCGGAGGATCGCTTTATTCCGTTCAGCAAGGCAATAAAGGCTCCAAACGGTATCGTGCTGGTGACCGGGCCGACCGGTTCCGGCAAAACCACCACTCTTTACGCGGCTCTTTCGGCAATCAACAATACCGATATCAATATAATCACCATTGAAGATCCGATTGAATATCGAATCAGCGGGATTGGTCAGGTGCAGGTGAATCCCAAGATCGACCTGACTTTTGCGTCGGGACTCAGGTCCATTGTTCGGCAGGACCCCGATGTGATCCTGGTGGGGGAGATACGCGATACGGAAACCGCCGAAATCGCGATTCAATCGGCATTGACCGGACATCTGGTCTTTTCGACGCTGCACACCAACGATTCGGCCGGGGCGATAACACGTCTGCGGGATATGGGGATCGAGGCTTTTCTTATCGCCTCTTCCGTCAATGCCGTGCTGGCCCAGCGGCTGGTGCGAATAATCTGTACAAATTGCAAGGAAGAATACGATGCCCCTCCGGAAATGCTGGAAATGATAGGCGTCGGCAAAGAAGAGGCACAGCATCGAAAAGTATACCGCGGGAGAGGGTGCGTGCAATGCCACCATACCGGCTTTAAAGGCCGTTGTGGCATTTACGAACTCATGCTCATGAGCCAGGATATGAAGGCGCTCATCCTCCAAACCTCCGATGCCAATCAGATAAAACGACGGGCCGTTGAAAACGGCATGGTCACCCTGCAACGGGATGGGGCCATGAAAGTGTTGCAGGGAATCACGACGGTAGAAGAGGTGTACAGGGTTTCGCAATCATAGCGCGTGCGACTTTTTACGAGCGCATCGTGTTTAACGGTATTAAGAATTGATGAGGGATCTGAAGTTTTTGAGAAATCGGAGAGTAGCGTATGGTTGATGCGAATCGCACCTATGAATTGCCGGTCCTGCCGGTAAAAAATGCCGTAGTATTCCCCTCTATCGTTCTGCCGTATGTCACCGATCTCCCTCGATCGGTAGCCGCAATCGATTATGCCCTCAGCAGGGAGGATAAAACCCTGGCAATCTTTGCGCAGCGGGAGCCGGGAAGCAAAGACCCCGGGTTGCAGGATCTGTACTCCATCGGCACCGCCGGCGTTGTCCGTATGTTTGCCCGCTCCGATACCACGGTCCAGGTCTTTCTGCAGGGAATCGAGCGGATTGAAATTACCGAACTGCTTTCCCGCGATTCGTTTCTCATGGCTCGGGTTCGCAGTATTCCGATGGGCAGGGACCAGGGTATCGAGACGGAGGCGATGGAAAGAGAGATCTTGGCCCTGGCGGAAAAATATTTCGCCCTCGCCCATCCGAGTCATGATGTCAGTATTCCGCAAGTGGTACCCCCCGAGGGGGATTTCTCGCCGATCGTCTATTCGCTCGGGCAATTACTGGGGTTGCCGGTGGCGCGCCGCCAGGCTTTGCTTGAGGCATCCACTCTTACCGCGGCGATGCAGCTGCTCGAGGAGCATTTAAATCACGAGATCCAGATCCTCGAAGTGCGGAAGAAGATTTCCGATCAGGCCCAATCGAAGATCTCGAAAAATCAGCGGGAATACATCCTGCGCGAACAGCTGGAGGCGATCCAGAAAGAATTGGGAGAATCGAACCCGACCGAGAGCGAATTCGCCAAATTAAAGAGCAAGTTCGACGCCTGCAAACTGCCCGAAGCCATCTATGATGAGGTGAAAAAGGATTTTCAGCGTCTGCAGCAGATTCCGACGATGTCTCCGGAATATCAGGTCGCCCGCTCCCATATGGAACTGGTGCTCGACCTTCCCTGGGATTCCGCCACGGAAGATAATCTGGATCTGAATAATGCCCGGAACGTCCTGGATGCGGATCACTATGGTCTAAAGGACATAAAAGAACGGATCATCGAACAACTGGCGGTGATGAAACTGAACCCCGGCGCTAAATCGCCGATTCTCTGTTTTGTCGGTCCGCCCGGCGTGGGCAAGACCTCCCTGGGCCAGTCCATAGCCAGGTCTCTCGGCAGAAAATTCGAGCGGTTCAGTCTGGGCGGGATGTCGGATGAAGCGGAACTGCGAGGGCATCGGCGCACCTATATCGGGGCCATGCCGGGGCGGATCATCCAGGCACTGCGGCGCAGCGGAGTGCGTAATCCTCTGGTTATGCTTGATGAAATCGATAAACTGGGCAGGGATTTCCGGGGCGATCCCGCCGCGGCGCTGATGGAAATCCTCGATCCGGCCCAAAACTGCACCTTCCGCGATAATTATCTCGATCTGCCGTTCGACCTCTCCCGGGTCTTTTTTATCGTCACCGCCAATACCGTCGACACCATTCCCAAACCGTTGTTCGACCGCATGGAAACCCTCCATATTTCAGGCTACGGGGAAGAAGAGAAGAAAGAGATCGCGATTCAGTACCTCATCCCCCGGCAACGATCGGAGGCAGGTTTGACCGGAGAACAGTTTTGTATTCCCGACGCCACCCTCGCCAGTATCATTCATCGGTATACCAGGGAGGCCGGGGTTCGGGAACTGGAGAGAATGATCGGCAAGCTGGCCCGCAAGGTGGCGATCCGTTTTGCCGAGCAGATCACCGATCCGGTGACGATCGGCAACGAAGACCTGGCAAAGATGCTCGGACCCGAACGGTTTTTTATCGAAAAACTGCGTCGCACTCTTCCGCCGGGAGTGGCAACCGGCCTGGCCTGGACCGAATCGGGCGGCGACGTGCTCTATGTCGAGGTCATCAATTTACCGTATAAAGAGAGTATCACGCTCACCGGTCACCTCGGTGAGGTGATGAAAGAATCGGCCATAGCTGCGGCCAGTTATCTGCAATCGCAAAGCGGCCAGCTTCATCTCGAAATCCCCGCCGGAGCCGTTCATATCCATGTCCCGGCCGGTGCAATTCCCAAGGACGGACCATCTGCCGGTCTCACCATGGCCGCTGCTCTGGCCTCCCTTTACAGCGGCCTGCCGACCCGGAGCGATACCGCCATGACCGGGGAGATCACCCTCAGCGGCCTGGTATTGCCGGTTGGCGGCATTAAAGAAAAAGTGCTGGCTGCCCGGCGAGCCGATATCCATCGCATTATCCTGCCTGCCGAAAATAAAAAAGATCTGCAGGAACTGCCCGATTATATCATGGCCGCGATGGAGTTTGTTTTTGTCGGCAGCATCGAGGAGGCACTGGCCGCGGTCATTCCCGGACTGATGCCGGTATAGCCGGTACTCTATGGCATCCCGCATCTCCGGCATAATCCCGTTGCTCGTTATCACACTGTTCTGCATCGGTGCGGTGGAAGGGGGGTATACGATCCTTGAATACTTCATTCTGCAGCAGCCGGCGGAGGAGGTTGCCGTGCCGGCGATTCCGATCGCCAAGGATCCGGCGGGCCTGATACCCATCGGCACAAAACGGGATCACACTATTATTCTGACCAGAAATCTGTTCGGGCCGTCCGGTTCGGCCGAGACTGTACGGCCGGCACCACCGCCCGATGCTGCAGCCGACCTCAAGATGAGCGACCTGGGGATTGTGCTGGTGGGGACAATCGGTGGCAGCGAGGGTACTCATCGCGCGGTAATTCTCGATAAAAAAATGCATAAGCAGGAATTGTACAAAGTTGGAGATATGGTCCACGGAGCCCATATCAAAGAGATTTTGCGCGGAAAGGTCATTCTCGCCGTCAACGGCAAGGATGAACTTCTCGATATCAGCGAGGCGGCAACGGTTCGACAAGTCGCGAAACCACCACCACCCGGGAAACTCCCGCCAAAGGGGAAAACCGCACCAACCCAGCAACTCCAGCCAAAGGAGACAATCATACCAATCGGGCAACTCCAACCCAATGAGAATCAGGCCCCCGATATCACCGGGACGGCGGAAGATACCCCCCTGGAGTTGGACCAGCCGGCTGAAATGAGGATGGAGCAGCCGACTCAGGTCGGCCCCGAGGATGTTCCTCCACCGGTTCAGGCAGGCGAACCTCCTGCACGGGAAATCGTCCGTCCTAGAATTATCAGGCCGTCCCGCACTTTGGGCAAGGGCTGATCAACGGTGAAGGAAGAAGTTTCGGTTCATCCGGCAATCGAGTAGCTGGGGTACGATCTTGTTGAAGAGATTTGTTTTGGGGATGAACTCTCGCTCTCGAAATCGCTATCGAAATCGAAATGGCACAGGAAGCGGCGTATGGACAATTGGACTGTTACTTAGGTGCTTGTTTTCCGGATGAACTGGAGTTCCTCATTTTGCAGAAGATGTTGCAGAAAAACCTGATAATGGTTGGGCAAGGTCCGTTTCGGCGAAGTGACGACATAAAAGTTTCTTACCATTGTCAAGCCGTCCACCTCGATTTCCCTGATTGTCCCGTAGGCCAGTTCGTCGCGCACGGCGTATCGGCTGACCACTGAAACTCCCAGATCGGCCTTCACCGCTTCCTTGACCGCCGCGCTGGAACCCAGGGTGGCGCAGATGTTGAACTGATCGAGGGAGTAGTGCTGCCGGGCAAGAAGCGTTTCGATGCTTTTTCTCGTGCCGGAACCCCTCTCCCGGATAATGAAAGGGAGGGCGCAGAGTTCGTCCATGGTTATCTCGGCCGGGACGGGGTTGGCTGCGGCTGCGGCAAGAATCAGCTGATCTTCGGCAAAGGGTTGGTAATGGAGTTTTGGCCCGGGCAGTTTTGCCCCGACAATCCCGAGCATCAGGACGTTGCCGGCGACCGCATCGACGATCTGGGCCGAGTCGCTGATGCGTATCTCGAAAGAGATGCGGGGGAACTCGTTCTTGAAGGCGGCGGCGATCTTCGGCAGGATATATGCTCCCGGAATAGTGCTGGCGCCGATGATCAGTTCGCCCGCCATGGTGTCGCCGGTGGCGGCGATATCCTCCTCCAGCCGGCGGAG
>AMFJ01026461.1_pt1 | contig 15254 bp, 14 predicted proteins | sample 427208 | NCBI WGS metagenome assembly AMFJ01 (sample SAMN02954298, study PRJNA114691) | groundwater metagenome | biome: aquatic; feature: subsurface aquifer; material: sediment; isolation source: subsurface aquifer sediment | place: USA: Rifle, CO | collected 2008-08
CTCAGTGGCAATCTCTCAGTGGCCCCAGCGGGTGACTATTGAAATGAAAAGTAGGGTATTCCTCGCCATCAAGACACATTGATCCGGTCACCTAGATGCCATGTCAACAAGGAATATGTCATCGAACAAAGAAGAGAATCCTTCATATGATATTTTTGAGGTCGTTCTGTCCTTGTCATGCAGTAGAAAATTAAAGATCGCTATCTGCATATTCTCTCGAGTATCTTCTTCTGACAATTTGCTGCCTGCCAGTTGTTTCCTATGCTGTTATCAGTTTGACCGGTCAAAGTGAAATGAGCTATCTCTTTTGATGGCCCCGATGGGGAGATATTTTTTTTCATTGTCAGGGTGGGGAAATGTTGCCAAAGAAAGACCAATGAAAAAAAACATTCCCTTTTTCCTGTTTTTGTTGATTGTTTGTTGGTGCCCTCTGTGTCTGGCTCAGACCCCTGAGTCCAAAACAGATTATCTAGGATATTACAAAACCTCTCACAGCTATCAGCGTGTGATTGAAGCAGGCGCCACGGTCATCAATTATCCAGAGGATCACAGCTTTGCCGTCTTGTGGGTTCCCCCGGAGGTGACACAAGGACGCATCATGGTCCTCCTGCACGGGTCACAGGGCACCCCCTATGAGGAAATCAAGGACGAACTGGCCATGGCCCAAAAATACAAGTATCTGCTGGTGGGCATTCAGTGGCATGATCGCCAGACCGACCGCTATTATCCAGCGTCGCAGGTGTATCGCATCATAGACAAGACCCTGCAGTATGTTAAAAAGAAATATTCAAACGATTTGAGCCGTGTGGCCTTTTCGGGTTTCAGTCGCGGTGCGGCCGTCTCGTATGAACTGGCCTATTTTGATTTGACCCACAGAAAATTCTTTGATCTCTTCATCGCCCATTCAGGAGGGATTGCCACGGATCTGGTGGTGGCACCGGGCGAAAACCCCCACCCCGATGATTTTTTAAAAAACTTTGTGAGCGGCCGTCTAGGTAAGGCTCCCTTTGTGGGAGGGCGGTTTTTCCTCTACAGTGGCGATGAAGATGAGTCGTGGGGCATCAAAATGAGCCTCTACGTGGAAAATGCCAAACAGAAGATCACACAGGCAGGAGGTGAGGTTGTCGAGTGTGTCCGAGAGGCCCATGGCAAACACATGGGTTACCGATTGAATACCGCCGTGCATGAGCGATCCATTCGGCATTTCATCAGATTGACACCGTAAAAGGCTGACTGTTGTCGAGAAATCTCCAATGATGAGATGCTCATTAAATATTGAATTATCTACATAAATCATATAGATGCCATAATATTGCATCGTTTTTACAAATTATTACATAATAGTATGATTATTTTGTTGAAAAATAAATAAATATGTAGATAATTAAATAATGTCTGAATATTACAGAAGTAAATCAAACGAAATACATCAATTATTATCAGAAAATAAGCAACACCCCAATGTTATCATCGTTGAAGGGCCTCGTCAGGTTGGAAAAACAACAGCGGTTCAAATGTGCCTGAAAGAAAATGCGATACCTCATTTGGAACTGAATCTCGAAAAGAATCTTGCCGCTAGAGATCAAATTGATGCTTGTCGTAACTTCAATGATTTTACAGATTTTCTAAAAGATGATTTTGGTTTCGAACCCGATAGTCACAAAGTTCTTTTCATCGATGAAGCGCAAGAAAGTGAAAACCTGGGCGGTTTTGTTCGAGGCATGAAAGAGGATTGGCAAAACACTCATGTCATTTTGACGGGCTCCATGATGACACGTCTGTTTAGGCACGATGTGCGGTATCCTGTTGGGCGTGTCACGATAGTTCATATCCAGAGTTTGTCATTTGTAGAATATCTGCGTGCAAAAAGAATTAACCCCGAAATTGTGACGTTGATTGAATCGGCACAACTGGAAAAAATATCACCTCTCCGGCATAAAGATTTATTGCAACACGTGAGCGAGTATCTCCCCATTGGTGGTTTGCCCGAAGTCATCAAAGCTCATCTGAAAAATGAAAATCATGAAGCCGTGATTCGCCAAATTTTTGAAAATTACAGGCAGGATTTCATGCGTGTTTTTGGTGAAGAACTGGCTTACCTTTTTGAGAACGCTTTGCGAGGTGTTGCGGATCATGTGGGATCCCTCAGCAAGATTTCGCAGGCGCTTTCGCATCAGGATGTGGCCTACCGAAAAATGCCAGAAATATTTACGCGTCTGGAAAACTGGCACATGATTTATCTGAGTCAGCAAAGGGGTAGTTTTCCTGAGGGGACAACACTCATGCATCCCAAAAGATATCTGTTTGATTTGGGGCTCCTCAATAAATTGAGGACAACGGGCATTCCCAGTCTATCGGTGCTTGAAAATACTGAATCAGCTCATAGAAAAACATTGGGGGGCATCATAGAAAATTTTGTGGCTTTTCATCTGGTCAATTTGGGATTTGATCTTTGTGGATTCAGGAAAAATGCTGTTGGGCTCGAAATTGATTTTGTGATCAAACGTGGTCCTGTTGCCATTCCGCTGGAATGCAAAGCCTCTCTGCGTTCGAAAGACACTCATCTGAAGGGACTCAAAATATACATGCGCGAGTTCGAACAGAAAATTGGTGTTCTTTTGAGCCTGGCTCCGTTTGAGATACACAAATTTTCTGCAGGCACAATCATCCGGCTTCCTGTTTATGCCATCGAGGCTTTGCCGCTATTGCTGGATCGAGTGTGTGCTATTAATGGGGGCAAAATCGATGCTCAGGTTAGGCGATGATGATGTTGTCTTAGCAGGGTTTCGAATAGGTTTTAAGCCTTTTCATGATCTGACAATAAATTCCCGAAAAGGCGTAACCAAGGAACAGGGTGCCGGCGACCCACTTGAGCTCAATCCAGCGAATCTGTGATATCAAAAGCAAAGAAGACAAAATGCCCAAGACTGGTACGAGCGGTCCAAAAGGAGATGTGTACGTATTTTTTGATGAAGGGACTTTTTTTCTGAGCACAGGTATGGCCGAACAGGTCAAAAGATACTGAATGACAATCACGGTGGCCGCAATGTCCACCAGAGAATCAAAATTCAAAACCAGAGTCAGAATAAATGTGGCCAGAGAAAAAATAATGATGGCAACGTACGGTGTTCCATAGCGTGCGTGTTGTCTGGCACCAAGCTTGGGCAAAAAACCGTCCTCACACAACACAGTGATGTAGCGGGGCGTGCCCAGCGCTAGACCGGCACAATAACCAAACATCGATACCACAGCGCCCAGTGAGATGATCATCGCGCCGTAGGGGCCAATGAGTTGTGTCAGGGCGTCCGCCAAAGGTGCTTCAGAACCTGCCAGATTGGCGCCACTGCCGATCAACATGATGTGCACGAGCAAATAAAGAACGATGGACACCAGAATCGAAAGCACGACTGCGCGTGGGATCACCCGTTGTGGATTTTGTGTTTCACCAGCAGGGACGGGGGCAACCTCAAAGCCTTGGTACATGAACAGCGCGGCCAGAATGAGTCCCCCGGACGATGAAAAGCCATGCGGGGCAAAAGGGACGAAGGCGGAGGGTTTAAAAAACCACGCACCCACCCCAATGAGGATCAGCAAGGGAACCAGTTTGCTGACTGTAAAAATATTGACTGTGGTGGCGCCGGGTCGGATGCCGCGGATGTTGATGGCCGCCAATAATACAATCACAATCCCAGCAATCACGTAAGGGTAAATCCCTTGTCCCACAATGGGGAAAAACGTTGCCAAATATTTGGGAAGGCCGATCGCGGCGGCAGGGTACGAAAAAAGGGCTGTGGCAATGTCGATCCAACCAGTTGCAAAACCCAAACCGTGGCCGAAGGCCTTTTCGACATAAATGTATGATCCCCCGCTCCGGTCTGTGCGTGATGAGGCTTCGGCGAAACACAGCCCCACGGGGATGAGCATCAAGCCGCACACCACATAAAGCAGGATGGATGCGGGTCCCATGCCACCGATGAGTCTGCCGGGAATCAAAAAAATACCGGAGCCTACGATGGCGTTGACACCAATGCACAAAATATCAAAAAAGCGAAGTTCACGTTTCATGGATACGCTCCCGTTGATTTGGATCTCACCCAAAAAAAATACCAAAAAAATGTTTTTCGACTTTTTTATCCCAGCAAAGATCGGTCATATTGGCAAGCACTATCTCTTGAAAACAGCAATGCGCCGCAGAGCCATTGACTGACTGGTTACCGAAATCACTGTTTGTCTTGGCTGAGATCATATAGTACACCCACCGCACATAAGGAGTTTTTTATGTCCAAAATCGCCATGATCAGTTGTGGGAATGTGAAAAACGAACTCAATTGTTCGTCATTCGGGTGTCATCAAAACTTCAATGCGCGCACAGGCGGCTTTGCCCCCTATCAAAACGAACAGGTTTATGAATTGGTAGGGACCCTCAGTTGCACGGGTTGCCCCACACTGGTGGCTCCCGAAAAAATATTGAACAAGGTCAAACCTCTTGTTGCCATGGGAAACGTCGATGCCATTCATTTTGCCTCTTGCATGTTGGCGGTCTGTCCTTTTGTGAATAAATACAAATCAGTCATTGAGGAAAATTGTCCGGGCGTAAAGGTGGTTTTGGGCACGGAAGACACAGGTTCTCCCGAAGAGACTAGAAATTTATTGGAGGTCTTCAAGGGTGTGGTGAAAAAACTGCTCACGCAAAACAAACCGGATTTGATGGGTGAGTTCAAGAAGATGATGTGAAATATTTTTTTTTACTTTTCTTCCGGGCATGTGACTTTGATCGATGTTTTGTCGACCACAACGAAGTGCTGGGCACCGATTTGAGTTGTTCTTTTTCCGATTCCGAAAGCAGCTAAACTGGGTTTGGTGTCAGGCACGCAATACCATGATGTTTAACCAATTGATCAGCGATATCTCTATGTTTTGGTTTTAGGGCCGAGCAGGCATTTGTTTCACTCATGGTAGTTCTCCTTGTTGTGATTCTTTCTTATTGAGATATTGTCCGTCTAAACCATTTGTTGCGTTAAATCGCGTTTGCATCGCGTTTTCAGTAGCACGCGTGATACAGTGCACCGTGGTGGGTGCACGTTTCACTGTGATACATGAGCTTATCCACGCAGAGAGCATGAATTACCATATTGACACATTTAGTAGATTTGTGACAATATAGTAACATGCGGTTGTTACCGAAAACGTTGACACAAAGGCCATTTTCTCTATCAGAGGCAGCTTGTCTTGGACTGAACAAAATGGTCATACACCGTATGTTGCAACAAGGTGTGTTGGATAGAGTTAGTCGAGGCGTGTATGTGATGAGTGGCGTTGATGATGGCACGAACGAAAATCTTTTTAAAACAGCGACAATTCGCTGTGGCCGGCCCTCAGCTGTTTGTTTGTTATCGGCTCTGGAATATCATCACTTGACTGATGAAATTTCTCACCAGGTTTGGATTTTGGTTCCAACCGAAAAACGGGTTCGGGCCAAAGAATTAAAACTTATTCGTTCACGCAAGCCTAAATGGAATTTGGGAATAAAAAAAATGGACGGTTACTGGATCACCACAGTGGAAAGAACTCTCATCGATTGTTTGTTGTTCAAAAATCTTCTTGGTCTGCAAACGGCTCTTGCGGCACTTAATCGGGCCGTTGAAGAAAACAGAATCAGGATGGGTGATGTTTTTGACTTGGCAAAAAAAATGCGTGTTCTTGACAAATTGCGGCCATACTTGGAGGCAAGATCAGTATGAACACAGAGACAGTGAAAAAGGTCTTGCGGGGCATTCGCCGCATTGTTGAACAAAACGAGAAATTGAGCATTAACGAAGTGCGTATCATTGTTGCTCTTGAGCGGGCGATCGCACGATTGATTCACGATCGCGTTTTACAAAAGCATCTGATTTTCAAGGGCGGATTTGTGTTGTTGAAAAACTATGACAGTTCGCGATTTACGCGTGACGTTGACGCTCTGGCTCTTGCCATTTCTAAAGAGAAAATCAGTGAGTTGGTTGGTGAGGTGTTGTCAGTTGATTTGGATGATGGTCTCTGGTTTGGCGATCTTAAGGTTAACGAATTGACAGAAGCAGGCCAATATGGAGCATACCGGTTCGGTTTTGCTTTTCAGATTGGCGAGCCTGAACAAAAAAAAATTCATAATCTGGCGCGGCTGCACATTGATATTGGCTTCAGTGATCGCGTGTCGGGGATACACGCTGATTCCAAAATGATTCCGATTTTGAAGGGTGATCCTCCACTGTGTTGGAACATATACCCATTGGAATACATCGTGGCAGAAAAGCTTCATACTCTTATTCAGAGAGGTTCTGCTAACTCACGGGCAAAGGACATCTTCGATTTGGTTCATTTGATACCGAAGTGTGTTGATAAAAAAGCACTGGTCGCGGCTGTGCAGAATGTTTTTGATCATCGTAAAGCTCCGTTACCAAAATCGTTTGCTGAGACCATTGTGGGGATTGACAATGTTTTTTTGACTCAGGGTTGGCCGAGTGTCAAGACGCTCGCGAGCAAACCCTCATTTGAAGAGACCTGGCAGAGCCTGATAACTTTTCTTGCTGGTGTTGATGGAACAATGATTTCTTATCGATCTTGACCCTGGATGTATGCGGATGCTGTAATCAGATTCAATATCTCTTCATGCAACATGAAAAAATGCCCGCCGGGATTGGTTGGTGCTTCTATCCAGCGTACCGTGATTTTGCGTTCATCGATTCTGCCACGGTTGATGATGATTTGATCTGGTCGTGATGCGTCCGCAAATTCAGCAGAAGCATCATTTTTGCAAAATTCATTGATGAGTTGTTTTTGGCAATGTTTGGGTGAGTGTTTTGGATCAACCAACACGGTAAAAACGGGTTGTTGCTCCCGGCGACCCCAATCCAGTGTGGCTCTGACAAGTGCTTTGTCCCAGTCAATGAAACGATCGTTGGTGGCCACTGTGTATTGATAACGGACCTGAGAGGGGATCAGGCCCGTGATGGTTTCGTTATCCATGATCAGATCGTCGAAATAGGGTCCTTGTTCGCGATCAAAATCATTTTCGAACAGACTGTGTTGGCCGATGGTCAAAGTTCCCAAAAGATCATTTTTGAGCTTTAAGGCTGTTTCCAGATCGCCGCTGGTGAGGATCTTGATGAGACCGGCATTGAGTGAGTTGTAGGAAGCATTTTTCTTGCCAGAAACCCGTGTCATCAGACGTTGCAGGGTTGTTGTCATCCAGGCGCCAGCCATTTCGTCGACGGCATCAAGTCTGTCGCAGTAAGGCAGGCCTTCAGCGTCCACTGTTTTGCCATAGAATTTCAACCAGAACAGATTTTGATAATAACCGGCGCTGTGCGTAATGAATGAAAAATGTTCCTGGCGTCCCAAAGTGCTTTGTATCACTGAGTGCAAAGAGTCTGCAAAAAGATGTTCGTATTCAAGACCTGTCAGGGGCGGTGTGTCAGGGGCAAACAAATCACTGGCCTCGCCGGCAAAGTAATCCAGCACCACAATGCGTTCTTGTTTGTTTTTGTGCACCTCATGGAGGGCTAAAGTCACGTACAATGAGGGCATGGCCCCGTCACCCGGCAAGATGTATTTTGTGTGGGTGGGAGGGTTTGCTTCTGCTGACAAATTCCGATCCTTGTTTTCAAAAGTGAATATCAGCAATGATCCGGACTGATTGGGCACAGGAATCCATTGTGGCAATACAAAAATATCTGGACCGGCGGTGAGTTGTGCGGCCAGCCAACGCAAGGAGGCACGATACTTTTTGGGCTCAGATGTTTCTTGCGTCGGTGTTTTTACGTAGGGCGCAAGCACAGACCAGGCTTGCGGGTACGTCCTGCCTACAAAATGATCTGCATCATATTGATTGAAGTAATGATTGATGATGGTTTGCTCCAAAAGGGAGTAAGTCATTTCCTTGGGATTGAGTCCCAGCGGGGCACAGAAGAGTTTCAGATCAGCCCTGTCCGCAAGTCCGTTGTGGTTGCCGATTCCGTCAAGGATCAATTTGAGTGAGCCTGTCAGTGGGGAGTCAGAACAAAAATCGATGATGTCGTTTGCAAGTGAATCGTTTTGTTCTGGAGGACGATTTTGGTCATCGGGAAGTGATAAATGATAACCGGCCCGATCGATCGGTCTGAGCATGATGTCTCTCATAGGTGTGCTGTCAGCACTACTCCTACAGCACTGGGCAGGTCAATGGGCTAGGCTGAATTTTTATAGCCAAGTTCTTTCATCATGTTACAAAACAGTGCGCCTTGTTCAATGGCGTCATCAAGTGCTTTATGCGAATGGGGGAGGGGATCAAACCAGCTTTTGGGCATGTGGCGTTTGGTGGCTTGTCGGTAACCTGTTTGTAAAAGTGTCATGGCGAGCGTCTTAATATCGAGAGCCGAATGCGAAAACGGGCTTTCGCCTGTGAAACGAATCAAATACCAATAGACGAACATAAAATCGTAGGCGGCGGGATAACCAACAAAGACAGGTGTTCCCGGAAGATTCTTGAGCCAGAGCAGATAAGCGTGCATTGCTTTTTCGGGAGATTGCAGATTTTGGCGGCAAGCCTGCCACGCCTCCGGTTTTGTTTGCCACCATTGCATCGTTTTGGGACAAGGGATGGCGCTGGGGAGAAGATCCAGGTTGGCTTCAAATGTGCTGACGATGGTCTTGTCCAGCCTATAGGCCGCCGAACCAAAACTTAGCATGGAGTTTATTCCGGGAATCGGCCCATCGGCCTCAACATCGGTGCTGATGTAGATTTCGGGTTTGAGAACCATGATTCTATTGAACTGTCAGTGGCAATCTTATTCTGTTGCATCCGTCACAGTGACAGAGGGGAACAGGGGATGAAAACCGCAATCCCGCGTGATGTCCAGCGTGTGTTCCACGTCGTCGAGGTCTTCCTCGGCCTCCCAGACAGAGAGGGTGTTGGCAACGTCGAACGCCATGGTGATGGTATGGCTTTCGGTGGCGTCTGCGATGGTGAACGTCCCACTCATGGAGAAGTCGCTTCCGCTGACCCCATCGTTGGTGTTTTCCGTGCTGATAGTGACAGGATCTTTGTAGCTCCAGGTGGGATTGTCGGCAGAGCAGACTCTCCACTCAGCCTCATCGGCGGCGCAAAGCTCCGGAGTCACGGCACAGTCCGCACACCAGAACTCATCGTTGGCAAAACCGTCCAGGAGACTGTTGGGTCGCGCGTCGACCCCCACATAGGCCAGTTGGGTTAAATCGTCCCAATCGACCCAACCCCACAGGGACTGGGCTTCATCATACACCAGAACGTCGCGAGCCAAAATACCGTTTTCCTCGTCATTGTTGAAATAGATGCGCAGTCTGTAGTCGGCCTTTTCGTCGGCAATCTGAGGCACAATCATGGAGACAGTCATCTCAATAAAATATACGGCCAGTTCCATTCCGTCGTAGGTTGCCAGGGCCTCCTCGGGGATTTCGTCGAGGTCACAGATGGCCGTAGAGGCATCACTCAGGGTGACCATATTGGTTTCGGCATCGGTGGCGGTGTCATTGGTACAGGCTGTCATTTCGAAATGGTCGTCACTGTCTGCCATCAAGAGACGTACGTGTTTGGTGGCTATTTTGAATGAGCCGTCAATGGGAGAGAGGTTGACGGCCAAGCCCCCACTTTGATCGTCCGGACAGGATGCAGGTGCCGCATACTGTATGCCCAGAGGCAAGCCGCTTAAGGAGAGATCTCCATTTGACGTGACGATCCCGTTGATGGCGATGCCCGAATCAGAGCTGTGAGTTGGTGTGGATGAATTGCCGCAGGCAACAAGGCCAGCGATAGAAAATAACAAACCTAAACTGAGGATATATTTATGTTGCATAATGCCTCCTTTTTTTACGGTAGGCATATCTACATAATAACAAGTCAAAATACAATTTAAATCAGTTGACCCAGACCCACCCACGCATTTCACTTGCCAATTTCCACTAATCATACTATTCATACAAATCATATTTAGCGTATTCATGAGGGGCAACGCATGAACAAATTTTCAGAAATCTACGGTCTGGTGACGGTGGGCGAAAGAGGGCAGGTGGTCATTCCCAACAAGGCCAGGGCCGAATACAAAATCAAGGCGGGGGACCGCCTGCTGGTGATGTCTGGCCCCCCGGGTCAAAAGAAATTCTTCACCTTCATCCCGATGTCTCAGATGGAAGACATGATGCAAAAACTTGAGAGCCATGTTTCGCAATTGAGTCAGTTCTCAAAGAAAAGAAAGAAAAGCGCAACCCTGCGACAGGTTCGACGAGCTCACCGCAGGCAAGCTCAGGGCAAGAAGCGCTGAGACATCCAATGAGAGTTGTGACTTCACATATTGTCCCCATTACCTTGATCTGCTTATTCTGCTTTGCCGTCCGCGCTGAGCCCATTGAAACGCTCACGTGGCAGGATTGTGTGAACGAGGCAACGCAAAACAACCCTGATCTCGTAGCCAGTCAACAAGACATTCAAATCAAAAAAGAAGACAAGCACCTTGCGCAGGCAGGTTTGCTCCCGCAAATCTCTGCAACGGGTCAAAAAAACTGGTCAGAGGGTGAGGGAATGGTTGGTGGATTTGCAGGCACAGGCGGCACAGGTCGGTCGCCCAACGGCTACTCATTTGGTATCACTGCAGGGCAATTGCTTTTTGACGGTTTCAAAACAGTTTATGATGTTCAAGCCGCTGTAAAAGATGTGACTGCCGCTACCTGGGGTGATGTTGTTGTCTCAGCCAATGTGAGATTGCAACTGAGGTCAGCCTTTGTGGAACTTCTGAAGGAACAGGAATTGGTGACTCTGTCGAAAAGCATCGCTTCACGGCGCCGGCAGAATTATCAACTGATCGAGCTCCGTTACCAGGCCGGCAGGGAACACAAGGGGTCGCTCCTCACGGCGCAGGCTAATCTTTTACAAGCAGAAGTCTCCGTGACCCAGGCGCAACGTGACCTGCTGTTGGCCCAACAACTGTTGCTAAAAACTTTGGGCAGAATAGAAAAAACCCCGATTCGCGTCAAAGAAACCATGGTGTCTGTCATGAGAAACAGGATGCGTCCAAACTTTGAACAACTGGCCGATCAAAATCCGTTTTTGAAACAGGTGACAGCACAAAAAGAGATGAACCAATATGTCTTGAATTCAGCCAAGTCGGATTTGTTGCCGGATATTTCCCTCAATACATCTGTCAGTCAGACATCCTCTGATTGGCCACCCGATCAAATACAGTGGTCTGCAGGCCTTAACCTGACCATGCCCATTTTTGAAGGGGGCAAACAAATTCATCAGATTCAAAAAAACAGGGCCCAGTATAGACAGTCATTGGCCAAAGAGCAGAGTGTTCACAACTCTTTGGTGTACACTTTGCAAGAGTCGTGGACCAAGTGGCAGGATGCCATTGATTCTTATTCTGTTCAGCAAAAGTATTTGGCTGCTGCAGTGGAACGGTCCAAAATTGCCTCAGCGCAATATGCCACGGGGCTGGTGTCCTTCAACGAATGGACCATCATTGAGGACAATCTGGTGAACGCGCAAAAGGCACACCTCATGGCCAAGACCGATGTGTTGTCGGCCGAAGCCGCTTGGAGGCAGGCACAAGGGGAGTCGTTACATGTTGCAGAAAAACAATAAAAAGTTAATTGGCCTTGTTTTCTTCTGTCTTGTGGGCATTGTCGTTGTCAAAATGGCGTGTCAAAAACAGGATGACGTGCTGGCCATGCGGACAATCTCTCCGGTCTATGGCGTGATCCAATCCGTTGTGTCCACCACGGGCACTGTGGTCCCACAGAATCGTTTGGAACTCAAACCTCCTGTTGCCGGTCGGATTGAAGATATTCTGGTTGTGGAGGGTCAAAGTGTCAAGAAAGGTGACGTGTTGGCGCTCATGAGTTCCACGGAGCGTGTGGCCCTGCTCGATTCTGCGAGGCTCAAAAGTGATCAGGAACTGAAGTATTGGCAGGACGTTTATCTGGCCACACCGGTATTGGCGCCCATTGATGGTGTGGTGATCGTTCGCTCGGTAGAGCCCGGTCAAACTGTGGTGACGGGTGATGCTGTTCTGGTGTTGTCGGATCGTTTGATTGTGAAGGCGCAGATCGATGAAGTGGACTTGGGACGCATTGCTTTGGGGCAGACGGCTCAAATACGTCTTGATGCCTACCCTCAGAATGTGACCGCTGCGCTGGTGGATCACATCTCTTTTGAATCCACAGTGGTGAATAATGTGACGATTTATGAGGTGGATGTTTTGCCACAGGAGATTCCAGCTGTGTTTCGTTCGGGCATGAGCGCCACGGTAGATTTTTTTGAAAAAAACAATGACCACGCCCTGTTGATTCCTCATTCCGCAGTGATTTCACAAAGTGGCGAGGATTTTGTATTGGTATTGAATGCCCAAACAGCAAAACAGGAACAACGAAAAATCAGTTTAGGTCTTACAGATGGGGAAAATGTTGAAGTGACTCAGGGGCTGACTGAGGGCGATGTGGTGCTTTTGCAAAACAAAGATGGTGTGTTGAGCCAAAAAAAGTCTACTGGCAAAAATCCCTTCATGCCTAATTTTGAAAAGAAAAAATGAATCAATATTTGGATTGCCACGTCGTCCTTCGCTAAACTCAGGTCGACTCGCAATGACGGACTTTGAAATGATGTTGCAATGAACATCCCTCTTATAGACATCAAAACCATCAACAAGACCTATGTCATGGGCGATACGGAGGTGCGTGCCTTGCAAGGTGTTTCCCTGACCATTGAACGCGGTGAATTTGTGGCGATCATGGGTCCTTCTGGTTCGGGAAAATCAACACTTCTACACACCCTGGGGTTTTTGGATCGTCCTGATTCCGGTCAATATTATTTTGATGGCTACGATGTTTCAAAACTTAACGATGATGATTTGGCAAGTTTAAGAAACACAAATGCAGGGTTCGTTTTTCAGCAATTTTATTTATTGTCGCGCATGACAGCGCTGGAAAACGCTGAATTGCCTCTCATTTACGGCGGCAGTTCACAGGTAAAAGAAACGGCCAGTCAAAAACTTAAGGATGTGGGGCTGGCAGACCGCGCGAACCACAAACCCAATGAACTCTCGGGTGGACAGCAACAGCGGGTGGCCATCGCCCGCGCATTGGTGAATGATCCACGCATCATTTTTGCCGATGAACCCACAGGCAATCTGGACACGCAGAGCGAAAAAGACATCCTGGGTGTTCTCAAAAAACTGAATGAAGCCGGAAAAACCATCGTCATGGTCACACACGAAATGGAAATTGGTGCACAGGCCACGCGTATCATCCGCATGAGAGACGGAAAAATCGTGGCAGATGAAATTCTGAACCCGAAGGCGGTTCGCGGTGCCAGCATCAATCAGAAATCGGTAGATGAAAACCTCAAAGGGCCGGTGATCGTAAAACAACAAAGAAAATTTCTCACACCCACTGAACTTGTTGATAACTTCAAACAGGGGTTTCGGTCCATTTTTTCAAACAAGTTAAGATCGCTTTTGTCCATGTTGGGTATTCTCATTGGGGTCACGTCTGTCATTGCCATGCTGGCGTTGGGTGCGGGGGCCACGGAATCCATGTCTGAACGCCTGTCGTCTTTGGGCACCAACGTGCTCACGATCAGATCGGGAGCGCATCACATGGGGGGTGTGAGCCTGGAATCGGGTGCGATCACCAGGTTTACCTTGCAGGATGCGCAGGCAATTTCCAAACTCGATCATGTAAAAAATGTGTCGTCATCAGTCTCGGGGCGAGGCCAGTTGGTGTATGGGGACAAAAATTGGAACACACAGATCCGCGGGGTGGATCCTGCCTATCAGAGCATTCAATCTTTGCAGCCTGTTTTGGGTAATTTTTTTGTGGAAGAAGACAACACGTCACGCAAAAAAGTGGTTTTGTTGGGGCTGACGGTTGTGGATGAGCTTTTTAATAATCAAAACCCAGTGGGGAAGACGATCAAGATCAACCGCATCAATTTTGAGGTGATTGGCGTTTTGCCGACAAAAGGGATGGGGCCAGGTGGCGATCGCGATGATATGGTCATCATTCCCCTCACGACGGCCATGTACCGGGTATTGGGCAAAAATTATACGGATTCAATTGATGTGGAAGTTGATGACATGAATTGGATGGATCAAACAAGTGATGCCATCAAAACACTTATCGTTAAACGTCATCGTTTGAGTGAGGATAACAAGGATTCATTCAACATCATGAACATGGCAGAGATCCAGCAGGCGCTGAAAAGCGTCACGAGCACCATGACCCTGCTCTTGGGATTCATTGCGGTGATATCTCTTTTGGTGGGTGGCATTGGCATCATGAACATCATGCTGGTTTCGGTGACTGAACGCACCAAGGAGATCGGTTTGAGAAAGGCGATTGGGGCACGTCGCAACGATATCCTTTTTCAATTTCTCACTGAATCTGTATTGATGACTGTGACTGGGGGGTTGATCGGTGTTGTTTTTGGAACAGCCTCAGCCAAACTTTTATCTTATGTTGCCGGTTGGTCCACACACGTCTCTGTGTTTTCCATTTTGCTGGCAACAGTATTTTCGGTTTTGGTGGGGTTGGGTTTTGGTCTTTGGCCTGCCCAAAAGGCCGCTCGGCTTAATCCCATTGAGGCCCTGAGATATGAATGAAGAAAAATTCTTGACCCCTATTTCGCGCTGTGTTCGACGTGACTCATGATTAAAACCAAGATCACAGAACGGTTGCATATTAAATACCCGATTTTCGCTGGTACCATGATGAACATCACCACGCCGGAATTCGTGGCAGTGTGTTCGAACGCGGGTGGCCTAGGGATTCTCGCGAGTGCCATTTACAAATCACCCGAAACGCTGAAAGAAGCGATTCAGCTCACAAAAAAACTCACGCAAAAACCCTTTGCCGTGAATGTCAATTTATTTCCGGCACTGCAGCCCACCGATCAGTTGAGTTACATCAAAATCATGCTCGATGAAGGTGTGGGCATCATCGAAACCTCAGGTCACGCGGCGCCTGAGGAATATGTCCCGTTATTCAAAAAAGCGGGTGTGGTTTGGATTCATAAATGCGCCGGGTTGCGTTATGCCAAAAAGGCAGTGAGCCTGGGCGCCGATATGATCGAGGTGGTGGGGTATGAAAATGGCGGGGCCACAGGCAAACTTGATATCGGCACATTTGTGATGACGCCCACTGTTGTTGATGAGATCAACGTTCCCGTGATCGCTGGTGGTGGTGTGTCCGATGGGCGCGGGTTGGCGGCA
>AMFJ01007730.1_pt1 | contig 15249 bp, 9 predicted proteins | sample 427208 | NCBI WGS metagenome assembly AMFJ01 (sample SAMN02954298, study PRJNA114691) | groundwater metagenome | biome: aquatic; feature: subsurface aquifer; material: sediment; isolation source: subsurface aquifer sediment | place: USA: Rifle, CO | collected 2008-08
GGCCATAAAATACTTACAAATTACCAGGGCTCTCTGGATACACCTATTTTATATCCAATTATATTGACAATTAAGTGAAAGATCGGGGTTAGTATTAGTGCTGCAAAGATAATTTCTACTGTGAAATTTGTCAAAAACCACGTTGTAGCAAAAATTAGTGTGATTAACCATGCTCCAATTACAAAATCCAATTGATCAACAAGCGGGAATGCTTGCCCTCTTTGAAAACCAATTTGTCTTTTGAAAAAGCTTGCTAATGCATCTCCAAACATTGATCCAAATGGTAAAGCAATTATTGCTGCTATGCTGAAATAAGGCATGGACATTGCAAGCCAGTATTCATTTATTAAGTTTTCACAAATTGCAACTAGTATTCCAAATATCACTCCGGTAAAAAATCCTTTGTATGTTTTACCGTCTCCCAGTATTCTGTGGCCTTTATAGCATTTTTCTAAATCTATAGGCTTTCCCGGTGGTCCTACTTTAGCACTAACAGCCGCTGCAGGATTAGCTAAATATGCAGGAAGCATAAGCCATATCATAGTAATTATTATTTCGAAAATATCTATTATCATGGTTATAACTCAGGATTAGTTTAGAAAATTTTATAATTATTAATCTAAATGTTAATTATATAAGTATCTATGTAGTTTTTCTATTGATCTGGTATGGATTCTTTGTTTTGATGAGATATAATATTAAGTGGTTGAGAAAAAGAAGTGAGTAGCGAATGATTCCATTATCAAGTATTAAAAAAGAGCAAAATCAGGTAAAACAGTTATGTATTGATTTAAACTGTGACATTGGGCAGAGCTTTGGCGTTTATAGAAATGATTTAGAGTTTAGTCTGTTACCTTATGTCAGTTCTGTGAATATTTCCTGTGGTTGTCATGCCGGTGATCCGACTACTATTATGAGTGCTTTAAAAATAGCAAAAGAGCATAATTTGGCGATAGGTGCTCATATTGGTTATCCCGACATACAGGGATTTGGATATCGCAGTATGAAGCTTAGCGATGAAGAGTTGCAGGCTACAGTACTATATCAGATTGGAGCATTAAGCTCTATGGCTAAAGCGTATAATCTTGTTATTGAGCATATAAGACCTCATGGTGCTTTATATAAAGATGCAGCCACTAATTTTGAGGTTTCTACGTCAATTGCAAAGGCTATAGCTCAGTTCGATAAATGGCTTATTTATGTTGGAGCAGCCGGCGAAAACCTGAATAAAGCAGGTGAATTAGCTGATATTAGAGTTGCTCCTGAAGTTCATCTAGATAAAAAGTATAATTTTGCTGGTTCTGTTGATTTTGAAGCAGATGGCGTTATTGATCTTCAATATTCAATTGGTCAGTTAGAATCACTGATTAAAGATTCTACTCTTAAAAATAATCAGGATGGTAAAAGCAGGGTTAACTTTAAGACTATACATTTAAGCATGAAATCAGCGATTTCTATCGAAATTGCCCAGAAGGCTAAGGAGCTAATAGTTCAACCTGTTCCGATATCAGCAGCTTTAATAGGCAATAATGGATGGTTGCAGTAAATTATGTTGTTTAATACACTTATATAGCATTAAAGTTATTTTTAATTGATAAAAAGATGCTTTCCAGAGGATATTGTGTTTCAACAATATCCTCTTTATATTCAAGCAAATTCAATAAATGTGCTTTATATAGCAAGTTTGTTATGGTGCTAGAGTTTCTAATACCGAGTATCTTCCAGAAGTTATCCTCTAAAATGGTATTTATATCTATTCTGGTTGGATATGGGGCAAATATTCTGTGTAATAAAACTAGAAAAGCCGTTTCCGGGATTCTGAGCTCATTTATTTGCCAGTGGAGATCAGCTTTGCTTATATAACCTAAATCTCTGAGTGCACCTTGAAGCCACCAGGAAAGATTTTCTGTCTTTTTTCCGTATGTTTCTTTAATGTATTCATTGAATATTTGAGAAGGCAGTCTTTCTCCAGCTGGTCTGGTTAGAATATGATTGATGACAAAGTCTGTTAATACAGGTTCTTGTTTCAATAAGTCATAACGAATTATCTCTCTTAGCAATTCTTCATCCTGATAAACTTCCCAGACCTGTGGCAAGAAGTCATATATTTTTTTATCAGGGAAGAATCTGTGCAGTATATTATTAGCTATTCTTATTCTGGATTTTTTGGATTCTTGTGGAAGTAGCAAGACCAGATCGCTTTTGAAACTTTCATAAGAAAAAAAGTCCAGGCTTGATTTTATAGCAAGGACGGTTTCTTTATAAAATAATTTTTGAAACCATTTTTCTGGCATAGAAGACCTTAAAATTGGGGTGATACCAAGTAGGGACACATTTATACAACTTGCAAGCTTGTTGTCATATCACCTAAATTATGTTAACGATTAGGACACTACTAGAATTGATAAATATCTTTATAATAAGTAATTTCAGGTTCCTTATTAAGTATAATTCCTACTGCATCAAATCTGTATTGACTAAATTTTAATTTAGTATGTTCATTTAAATAAATTCCTGCAAGAGTTCTTATTTTATCTAGCTTATTCTTATTGATTGCTTCTGAGGGGTGTCCATAATTAATTGTACTTCTTGTTTTTACTTCGATAAAGACTAAGGTTTTTTGATCGACAGCAATTATGTCTATTTCTCCATATCTGGAATAACGCCAGTTTTTCTCCAGAATTTTAAAACCTCTTTTTGTGAGGTATTCTGTTGCTATATCTTCGCCAAGTTTCCCTGTTGCTATATTCTTTTTCATGTTTACCAGTTTTTTTGATTTTTATGCTGTCTTTATATTAAAGCCAGAGAGAGACTTTTTGCAACAAATATGTCACCAAATAAAAAACCGGCTTTCGCCGGATAAGTCTACCACATATTAGAGAGAGGAATTAGAGAGAGAATGTTGAAGGAAGATTGCTCGCCAGTCATATGATATACTTTCCACATTTATAATTTTTTAAACGTCAAACTTACAATTTATTACAAAAAGTTTACATGGATGGCTCGCTGTAAAGTGCTTATTAGCTGGTAGTTTCTGGGTTTGCTGTCTTTTTAAGTAACTATAGCAAAAGGCTTGAGTGTTTTAAAATAAATATGAATTATTAGAATCAAGGTTAAAAGGGGAAATAACTAGTTGGCTAGTAAGAAATAAAACTACTTTTAATGTAATTGTTAAAGTTGATACATAGCTTTTATTCTAAAATATTTCAAAAGTGCTAATGAGATATTCCGATTAATAAGTTAGAATAATCTATAATTATGTGTTTTATGTAACTTGGCTATGCAAAACAGCTTTGAAATAAGGAGGCTAGATGTTAGAAGTATACCAATTTGAACAATGTCCTTATTGTAAAAAGGTTAGAGAAAAGTTAACAGAGCTTAATCTTGATTATATTTACAGAAATGTTCAAACAGGAACTAGAAAAAGAGGAATATTAATTACTTTAGGGGGGAAAGATCAAGTGCCATTTCTGGTAGATCAGGATAAAGAAGTTTATATGTACGAATCAGAAAAGATTATTGAATATTTGGATAAGACCTATGGCTAAAAAGAGATCTGCTATAAAAGCGGATCTCTTTTTTTAATTGGTTATAGGCTGTTCTTATATTCTAACTTGTGTCTCTTCTTCTACATCTGCTTTTTTAGATCTAAGAAGTTCGTTAACGCTAAATTTATGAGCTTGTATCATTTCATTTTCGAGTTCAGCCTTTCTAACTTTTGCGTAGCTGAAGTATATTACTAATCCTACTGCAAGACATACAAGATACATAATTTTTGTTTGGATTGGAGTAGTCCAAATCAGGGCTGCACATGCCAGCATAGCTAGTGGGCAGGTTATTGCAGCAAACGGAACTTTAAATGGTCTTCTTAAATCAGGTCTTTTGACTCTTAAAACCAGTACCTCAAAGCTGATCAGTATGAAGGCTGTTAAGATACTCATGCTGCAAAGCTGTGCTGCTTGTGCTATATCGATAAATAAGCTGCCAACCATACAAATGCCGCCTAATACTAATGTGATTAAATATGGTGTTCCAAATTCAGGATGTATCTTGGCAAGTTTTTTTGGTATTAGCTTATCTCTGGACATAGCAAACAGGATACGGCTTGTACCTAATTGCATTACAAGTAAAACAGAGGTTAAACCGGCTATTGCTCCTATTGAGATAAATCCTGCTATCCAGTTCATTCCGACTGATGACATTGCTGCTGCTATTGGTGCTTTAATATCAATCTGGCTAATAGGAACCATACCTGTTAATACTGCTACAACTGTTATATATACTAATGTGCAAACTGCTAATGATGCTATTGTGGCGATTGGTAAACTTGTGTCCGGGGTTTTGGCTTCTTCTGCCGCTGTTGAAATTGCATCGAATCCAATGTAAGCAAAGAAAACTGTTATGGTGCCAGCGAGGACTCCTTCAAAACCGTTTGGTAAAAATGGTGTCCAGTTAGCAGGTTTTACATAAAACGCACCTAGTCCAACGAATAAAAGTATTACGCCAACTTTTAAAAATACCATTATTGTAGCTGCTTTAGTGCTTTCTTTAGTCCCTTTAATTAATATCGCTGTTACTGCTGCAATAATAGCAAATGCTGGTAAGTCAAGACAAATAGGTATCGGGCCTATATGCGGGATAGCTGCTGCAGCATTTATGCCTTGATCACTAAGTATTTTAGCTGCTGAAAAATAATCATTTACGAGCCATACCGGAGGATGGGTCAGCCAGGTTGGGAGTAATGTAATATCTTTTATAAACTTCATTAAATAGCCTGACCAGCCATGAGCTACAGCAATACAGCTTATTGTATAACCTATAGCTAATACCCAGCCTACAGTCCAGGCAAATACTTCTCCAAGTGTGGCAAAAGTATATGTATAAACGCTTCCTGCAACCGGGATCATTGCTGCAAATTCAGCATATGATAAAGCTGCAAGAGCACAAGCAATACCTGCAATAACAAATGACAAGATCAAACCAGGACCTGCTCCGGGTGTAATAGCTGTGCCAACAGCAGCAACACCTGCAATGGTAAATATTCCTGCCCCAATAATTGCGCCTATACCTAACATTGTTAAGTCCATTGTAGAAAGTGTTTTTTTGAGGCCGTGCTTCTTTGTTCCTTCAATTAATTGCTCAGGACTCTTTTTAGTCATCATCATTCGGGCTAATGATACTTTTAAATTTTCTTTTGATACACTCCCCTGATTCACAGAAATGGGATTAGATTGTAACTCTGCCATCAATTCTATCTCCAATATGCTTACTACCTATATTCAAAAATTTTTATATTAAAAATCAAAATAACTATACTACAACCAGTTTGAATATACTTATGTCCGACTTGCTAATAAATTAAAAAATTAACAAATATTTAAATGCTAATTTTTAGTGTTTTATTTGGAATAATTTAACATTTATTTACTTTTTAATAATTTAATTGGGGATTGAGCTCAATAAACATGTCAGTTCTTCATTTTTGATATGAGATTTATCAATGAATATAACACTTATAGCAAAAAGAGCATCTCTTAATTAAAATAGAGACGCTCTTTTTGCTTTTTATTGAATCTTAAATTACTGATGAGACTTTCTAAAACCGTATACAAAATAGAATATAATTCCTATTGTTAACCAGCAAGTGAACATTATCAGTGTTTTATCAGGAACACCTAATTTTATTAAACCAAAACAGGTTATTATTCCAAAAATAGGAATAGCCAATTCTGCAAATTTATTAAATATTTTAATTTTCCAAACTTTCCCTAAAAATCCGGCTGCAACACCAAAGAGTGCGCCATATATAATTGATTTAGACATCACTAAGCCAAAAATACCAGCAGCAATTGTTCCGATAATAATCCCTAAGAATGAAAATGTTAGAGAAACAGGTAATGTTGGGACTTTAAATTGTCTTTTTCTGCTAGGGTCAGTAAATCTTAATATTATTACACCAAGACAAACTATCATAAATACTGATAAAGTCCCAATATTGCAAAGTTCTGCAGCTTCGTTTATGTCAAAGAACAGGGTCCCAAGCGCAATAAGGACACCTGCAATTACTGTAATAATATGCGGGGTTTTATATCTGGAATGGATTTTGGAAAATAGAGATGGTAAAAGTCTATCTCTGGACATCGCAAAAAGAATTCTGGTTGTACCTAGCTGCAGTACGAGTAAAACAGATGTTAAACCTGTTACAGCTCCGATAGAAATAAGCCCTGCTGCCCAGTTAATTCCTACAGAGTTCATTGCTGCAGCTACTGGGGCATGGGTGTCTATTGTATTCCAGGGAACCATTCCTGTTAACACGGCTGCAACTGCTACATATAATATCGTACAAATTCCTAAAGAGGCAATAATTCCTATAGGAATATTCTTTTGAGGGTCTTTTGTTTCTTCAGCTGCTGTTGATATAGCATCAAATCCGATAAATGCAAAAAATACAAGAAACGCGCCCGTGAATACTCCATCAAATCCATTTGGTAAAAACGGAGTCCAGTTCTCAGGTTTTACATAAAAAGCGCCAACCGCGACAAATAAGAGGATAACAGTTAATTTGATAGCTACCATTATAGATGCTATTTTGGTGCTTTCTCTTATCCCTCTATATAAAAATGCAGTTATAAGTCCAATGATAAGAATTGCAGGAAGATTGACAGAGAATGGAATTGGGCCAAGATGAGGAATTTGTGAAGCTGGATCTGCAATTCCAAGCTCTTTATATTTTAATAAAGCAGTATTATAGTCATAAATTAACCAGTATGGAGGATTTGTAAGCCAATCAGGTAAAATGCCTTTAAAACCGCCAAGAAATTGCATTAAATATCCTGACCATCCAGTGGCAACTGTTATATTTCCAATAGCATATTCAAGCATTAGCGCCCAACCTATTAACCAGGCAGCAATTTCTCCTAATGTGGCATGAGTATATGTATATGCGCTTCCTGAGACAGGAATCATCGCTGCAAATTCTGCATAGCACAATCCGGCAAGAGCACAGGCAAAACCTGCAAAAATAAAAGAAAGAATTAAACCCGGGCCTGCTCCAACGTGTCCTGCGCTTCCTGCAGCAGCTGTACCGGACAGGGTAAATATTCCTGCTCCAATAACTGCGCCAATTCCAAGAATTATTAAATCAAAAGCTGAAAGTGTTTTTTTAAAGCTGGTTTTATTGGCTCCATCAACTAATTCATCAGGATTTTTCTTTTTAAAGATTCTTTGAGGGATGGTAAGTCGAATTTCCTGCTCTATTGTTTGATTTTCTATCATATTGATCTACTCCAGCCAGAATAGCATTTACTGTTGTCTCATTTTTTATGTAGCTATATTTTGAACTTAGCATAATAAACATTATTTTACTTTAGTGCATTTACCATAACTATCATTCAGGCATAGTAAAAATTCTGTTCATCGTCAAGTATAAGAATTTTTAAGGATATTAGTGCGCAATAATTTAGTTTTTTATACAAGTCTTCTTATTAAATTAGCTGATTTAATTAGCTAAGAGTCGAATAAAATCTTATATTTATAAACTTATACTTATGAAAATGCTGCTGATTAATTTATCTTTTGCTTTCAGGAAATTTAATAAACATCTATGAGAATATTTATAGTTATATATTTATTAATCACTCTTGGACTCCTGTTGTTTACGGCAGGAATAGATAATATATTTTCAGAAATGCAAGTAGTTTTTGATCGGTATAGTCATATTTCTATAGAGTTGCTTAGTGCGATAATTGCTTTTTTAGTTTTTTTTAAAGCTAATTTGTTTGGCTCGAAGACTAATGACAGACGTTTTATAGTTATTGGTACCGGCTTTTTGGTGACAGGGTTATTTACTATTTATCATTTACTCACAAGTGAGATACCTCCTTTTGATAAGATTACTGCTTACAACTTAAATGAACAGATTTATTTTCTGTTTCATCGATGGTTTGCAATTATTGCTATCTTTGTTGCCCCGTTTGTTAAACCGGTAAACTCGATATCTATGGGAGAATTTAAATTTAAGCTTTATAGCGCTGTTTTGATTGTAATAGTTGCCCTTGCGATATTGCTGGAAGTAAATAATCGATTTATATCTCCTTTTATTATTCAGCCTGAAAGTGAGATAATACTTAAAAATTCAATGTTATTGATTGTCTTATCTCTGTATATTCTTTCTACATTTATATATATAGATAAATTTTTGTTTACTGCAAGAAGAAATATTCACCTTTTCTTGCTAGGACTGATAATAACCGGGGTTAATCACCTCAATCTTTATACAGAGACAGTTACACCTGCAGAAGACATTATTTATCATCTTATTAGGAATATTGGATTTTTCTTTATTCTGCTTGGTCTTAATAAAAGTATTTTTGAGAATAAAACTACTTATAACTATGTCTTTAGATCTAAAAATGCAATTTATTACTCTGTTTTCTATGTTGGTGTAAGTTTGATCTGGATTTTTACAACCAGTTATCTTTATATACCTGAGTTTACCAGAATAACCATATATATGCTGTTATTATACTTAATTCTGGTTTTCTTGGGAGGATACAGGTTATCTCAAAAGATATCACTGCCTATTAGTAATTTACATACAGGAGTTGATAATTTATTTTCCAGGCTTATATATAAAGATACAGAATCTAAAGGTAATGATCTGGAGCTAATACCAGTAGTGTCCAGTGATGAAATAGGCGAGATAACGGCAAAAATTAACATTGTAGTTGATTCATATAATAACGTGGGGCAGGAATATGAAAAGAATTTAGCTATTGAAAGGTTACATAGGGATATTATTGATTTATTTAGTCATTTTAAATTCACTGAAGCTTTACAAAAGTCAGTTAATAAAATAGGAGAATATTTCTCAGTAGATAGATCCTCAATAGTCCTTTCAGATGGGAATAGAATTGAGGAAGGCCTAACAGGTCGATGCTCTGTAATAGAATATCTTAGAAATAGCACAATTCCTGTCGTAAGTATAAGTAAGGATATTGAGCCTTATTTTGAATCTTTTCTTGGTTTTATAAAGGATAAAAAGATTTTAGTAATAAATGATTCTCAAAAAGCAGTTTTTTCAGCAGATATAGAAAAGTTTTATAATCTATCTAATACCAGATCCCATATCTCAGTGGTATTAGAATATGAAAGAGATTTTTTCGGTATATTAAAAATAACCCAGATTAATTCCACCAGAGAATGGACAGAATCAGAGGTAAATTTAATTAATTCTTTGGCAAAAGTTTTATCTAATGAGCTGTATAAACAGAAATTGTTTCAAGAAATAGATACCAGGATATATAGAGAAAATCAACTGAGTAAAATATTTGATATAATTAGAAAAACTCAGGATGTTGATAAAATTCCAGAGTTGTTATGTAGGGAAATTCTTGAGTTATTCAATCTTGATAGGGTAGTAATTGTTCAGTACAAGCCTGAATTAGAGGAAAGAGTTATAATTGCAACAGAATGCAGATCTTCGAATGATATTCCTGAGATGCATGGAACTTCTGTAACGAAAGATACAAAAGAATATTTTTATCTTCAATTAAAAGAAAATAATGAAATTGTAATAAATAACCGTGATGAAGCAGACTTACCTTCATTTGTAAAAGAGGATATGAAGAGATTTGAAGCGAAAGCTTTAATGCTTCTTCCTCTTTATAAGGAACAGGATTACTGGGGGTTTATTGATCTGACACAGACCAGGTATTCTAGGATATGGAAGGAAGAAGAAATAGCCTTAGCAAAAACAATAACCAGTGCAGTGTATGCTGCAGTAGAGAAGGCACAGTTATATACAGGTTTACAGATTAAAACTAAAAAAGAAGATATTACTGATGTTTTTACAAAAGAACTGATAAGAACCCGTGATTTGAATAAGTTATTGGGCGTTATCTGTAAAGAGGCATTAGATATATTTCAGGTTGATAGAATCACAATTAGAAGTTATCCGGTGGCTGAAGATTATTCACAAAGTGAATTATTAAGTGAATATAAATCGCAACCCGACATTCCTGAAGAGAAAGAAATGCCTTATTTATCTAAAATTACAGAATATTATGCAACACGTTTATTTGATGAGGAGAGAGATATTGTATATGAAAATATAGAAGAATCGGATTTGCCTGATTATTTTGTTGAGAGGCAAAAACAAATAGGAGTTAAATCTATAATAGCTCTACCTATAAGTAATGGTGAAAATAAATTAGGAATTATTATACTTACTAGTACGCATAAATATAAAAGATGGAGTGAGAGTGAAATAGAGCTGTTGCATTTAATTGCTGATTATCTTTTTATTTCAATAAGAGAGATAAAACTCTACTCTAATCTTCAAGAAAAGGTTAATCGTGAAAAACTTTTAAGAGACATTATTATTTCTATTAGAGGAACTTTTGATCTTGAAGCTGTAAAACAATATATTGTTAATGCGATAGGTCAAACATTAGATGCAGACAGATGTGATCTTCATGAAATAGGACCTGATGTGGATCCTAATAATGTTACAGAATATTTATCTTCTCAGGATTTAAAGAGCTTTAAAGATGTTAGTATGCAAGATTCTGGTATTAAATACTGGAGAGATATTAATATTAAAGCAAAAGCAGAAGTTGCTTTATATGACCCTGAGAAGTATATTCGGGATCATCATTTAGAGGGGACACCAGCGGCAAAGCATATAGAAGAATTTAAGATCAAAACGGGCTTTGGGGTTCCAATTCTATATGATAGTGAAGTATTAGGGATTTTAATCATTCATTTTACCAGAAAAAAATTCTATTTCTCTGAAGATGATTTGGAATTTGTAAGAACCTTATCAAGTCAGGTGGGAATAGCTATTTATCAAACAAGAGTTTATAGCGATTTAAAATTCACTGCTGAAAGAGAGCGGATATTAAGATCGATTAGTTTCGAGATGAAAAGTGTTCTTGGTATTAAAGAAATTAAAAAAACTCTGGTAGAAAATGTTGGTAAGTATTTTAACGCAAGTAGATCATATATTGTTGAATATGACCCAAAAACTGAAATACCAAAGCTGGTTGATGATTTCGCTGAATGGGTGTCGCCAGGTGCTAGAAGTATTACAAGTGTGAATCTTTCGATGGGATTGTTTGATCAGCCTGTATTTAAAGATGCAAGAAGCTACTTTGAAGTTCATGATGTTGATAAATTTATTCAGGAAAATGATTTAGCGGATTATAGGGAGACTTTTAGGCAAGCAAATACACATTCCTTTGCGACAGTTCCGATAATATATACTGATGAGAGAATAGGTATTTTAATTTTAAGTTTTACTTATGATAAACCGCCTTTTAGTCAGAAAGATATAGATTTTTCCAAAGCTGTTGCTGATCAAGCAGGAATAGCTATTTATCAGGCAAGACTATATAACGATTTGAGAGCAACTGCTGAAAGGGAGAGAGCGTTAAGAGCCATTAGTTTCGAGATGAAAAGTGTTCTTGATATTAAAGATATCAAAAAATCTCTGGTAGAAAATATTGGTAAGTATTTTAACGTAAGTAGATCATATATTCTTGAATATGATCCAATTACAGGCCAGCCACAGCCTGTTGAAGAGTATGCTGAATGGGTGTCACCAAATGCCAGAAGTATTAGAAGTGTTGCTCAAAAACTGTTTGAACCTCCTGTATTTAAAGATGCAAGAAGCTACTTTGAAGTTCATGATCTTGATAAATTTATTCAGGAAAATGATTTAACAGAATATAGGGGGCTTTTTGAGGAAGTAAGTACACATGTGTTTGCGACAGTTCCAATAATATATATTGATGAGAGAATAGGCATTTTAATTTTAAGTTTTACTTATGATAAAGCACCTTTTAGTCAGGAAGATATAAATTTTGCCAAAACCGTTGCTGATCAAGCAGGAATAGCTATTTATCAGGCAAGACTATATAACGATTTGAGAGCAACTGCTGAAAGGGAGAGAGTATTAAGAGCCATTAGTTTTGAAATCAGAAGAACCTTAGACATTAATGATATTAAAAAGATTGTAGTAACAAGGCTAGGTCAGTATTTTAATGCTGATAGAGCTTTTATTGTTGAATATGATCCAATTACAGGCCAGCCAAAGCCTGTTGATAAATATTCAGAATATTTATCAACATCTAACGTTAAGAGTATCAGTGGTCTGGATTTCGGTAGTGAAATGCTTGAGTCTCAAACAAGAATATATAAAGAAAAAAAAGATATACTTATAGCTGATATAGATGTTTTCCTGCGAGAAAATAATTTGCAAGATTCTGAAGTGGCGCATGAATTCTTTGAAAAATACAATATTGAAGCTGGTTATGGAATACCGATACAATATTTGGATCAAGTATTAGGAGTTCTGGTTACGAATTATTTGCATCCAATAAAACCTTTTAGTCAAGAAGAAATTGATTTTCATAGGGCAGTTGCTGATCAAACAGGAATAGCTATTTATCAATCAAGGCTTTACAGTAGTGTGCAGCAGACAGCTGAGCGAGAACGTATTTTAAGAGAAATTGTAAGTGATATTAAACTTTCGGAAAGTCCTGATGATATTTATCAGTATTTAATTTCAAAGTTATCGGACGTATATGATATTGATAGGGTGATTTTCCTTAAATTGCCTGCTTATAAATATGAGAGGCTAGCTATAAAATATGAATATCTTAGAAATCCTGAATTACCATCGTTAAAAGTGGCTGAATTGCCAGAAGCCTGTGTTGATACTTTTGTAGAATTGGGGCAACAGTTAAAGCCTATAGAAATAAATAATGCTGAAGAATATCATAAAGATAATCCTGTCCTACAGAAGTTTTTTAATGATTATATGATAAAGTCTGCCCTGTTTTTTCCATTAGTTAAGTATAATCACGTTGTTAATGTTTGGGGCTCAATTGCTTTATGTTCAAAAGAAACAAATAGATGGCACCAGGATGATATAGATTTATTGAATTTAATTGCTGATCCTATAGAAAATACAATCTGGCAGGTTACTAAAAGAATTGAGATAGATAATCTTAGAAATACTTTTATGTTGACGTTGGCTCATGATTTGCAGGTACCAATTATTGGGGAGCACAGGGCTCTGGAATTTCTTGTTTCAAGGCCTGATGATGAGCTTATAGGAAGGTTTAAAAACATAATTCAAGATACTATTAAAAGTAATGAGAATATTTCCGCTTTATTGACCAGGCTTCTTGATAGCTATAATTATGAATCGCATAGGCAGATTCTGCATTTGGCAAAACATCAATTATCAAGAACAATAAATAATGTCGTTAATTCTTTACAGAGCCAGGCCGAGGATAAGTCAGTTAAAATAGATATACAAATTCCTGAAAATCTTCCTGAAGTTATTACTGATGCTGAAGAGATTTACAAGGTTATTTATAACCTTCTTGATAATGCAATTTCTTATATTCAGGAAGGAGGACATATTGTAATTACAAGCTACAGACAAGAAGAAGTTGTTGCTACCTGTATAAGTGATAATGGACCAGGTATTGCTCCGGATATTAGAGAAAGACTTTTTGAAAGGTATGCCATGGTTCGTGCAATAGAGAGAAAAGTTGGCTCTGGATTGGGTTTATATCTATCCAAGCAAATTGTTGAAGCCCACAATGGCAGAATTTGGTATACAACAGAGCTTGGCATTGGTACAACTTTCTGCTTTTCTTTACCAATGAATAAATAATTTTGAAGTTTGAATATTAATATCTTCTTATCTGAGTAAAAAATCTGTTAAAACCGAAAATATGTGAAATTTTAAATAAAATTATTGTCTTAAAATAGGTGTAAGTTTACAAATATATATTTAAAATTTGAAAAAACCTTACTCATTGTAGATTTTAATATTGTGTTTTATGAGGTAGAGATGCCAACCATAGACTGTTATTTGCTTTCCCCGGTACATATTCAGGAGAAGATCGATCGTATGATTCCTCCTGTCATATTTGAAAAGAAAATTTATGTAATTAAAGAGAAAAAATTATTTGAATTATTGACTAAAATAGGTTTATTTCAGCAGTATAACCAGACTATCAGAGAAAGAGGGTATGAACATACTCATAAATGGCTTAACTCTAAAGAATTATTAAACGAAGGTGTTCTTGAAAATATCAGCCAATATTGGATAAATGATGTTGATATAAGAAAAATAACAGATTACAACGTTTTTCAGAAAGATTTAAATAACAACCCCTTTATTTCAAGGCAGTGCATAAAGGATGTTTTTAAAAAAGCACTGTTATATAAATATATTCAGGGAAGAACTGCAGAATTCAACGATTTTGTAGGAAAAGAATTAAACTCAATTGAGCAGGAATTGTCCTGTATCAAGAATATGTCAACTTATAATACAAGACAGACTTCTTATAGACAAAACATATTTAAATCAATACTTGAGAGTTTTTTAGTAAATATTGATAAAAGTCTGTCTGAGGATCTACAATCCCTGGAAAATCTTGATGTATCTATTGATATGCCTATTAAGCTTGAGAATCTGTGTTTACATAGAGTAGGGAACTTAAGTGGATACAAAAATTCTAAATTCCAGGTAACTGATATTACTCAACAGGAATGTCTTAAGCAAAATACCAGTATAAAAATGAATATAACGTTTAATAAGTGTGTAGCTGGGAAATGCATTGATTCTCAATATTTGGAGTATATCTTAAATCAAGTTAAGACTCTGGTTTGCGATAAATTTTCATTTGATAAAAACTATATAATCAGGGTGCTAATGGACAATAATGTAGACCCGGGAATTCTAAATGCTTTAAATGTTGTTAACGGCTGTATAAAGAATATAGAAAACATTAATGATCAAATTATTGATTCTAGTCACAATATAACTACTATGGAAAATACTAGAAAAGGATCACTTAAGGAAATACAGTTAATTAACTATTATAATTCTGCCATTTCTGATGTTAATTTTCTAATATGTTCAAATTGTGATTTAAATCAATTGATTTCAATTTTATGTATGGAAAAATCTAACATTGACAAGCTAAATGAATTGCTATGCGGTAAAAATAATAAAATTGAGTCAGATCTTGTAAAAGTTTCTCTCGAAAAAGGTAATATTCCATATTCTCCTATAGGATTTGCAAAAGTTAGTTATTAAATTCCAAAAGGCTTTTGGTTAAAACTCAGGTGATGAAGGCATTAATTTAAGGCAGTAATTTAGCTACAGGCCTGATTCTTCTTAAAGATTTAGAAGCTGTCTTGTTAAAGTTGGTGACACAGTCA
>AMFJ01016954.1_pt1 | contig 15248 bp, 7 predicted proteins | sample 427208 | NCBI WGS metagenome assembly AMFJ01 (sample SAMN02954298, study PRJNA114691) | groundwater metagenome | biome: aquatic; feature: subsurface aquifer; material: sediment; isolation source: subsurface aquifer sediment | place: USA: Rifle, CO | collected 2008-08
TGGGCGATGAGAAACAATATTTGGTTGATCGGATTTGTGGGAATATCGAGGAGTACTGTGATGAAGGAATCATTACGATTCCACGTTAACTCCCAAAAAATGAAGCAGCCACTGATCTCGTTAGAAACCAGTGGCTGACATCCCCCTTTATCCCAATCTACTCATCATCTTCCTCCTCCCTCTGCCGATCGATGCGGCGAATGATGTCGTTTTCTTCGTCATCACCACTGCAACGATGGTGGTGCGAGTAACTACGCCGTGGATCGCGGTGGACACCCTCAACAGCCGTGAGGTAGTCACCGACAGATGCAGTCGAAAAGGTGATGTCGTGAAATAGAGTGCGTGGCATGTGACCTCCTACTTGTGGACGTTGAACAGGCGGTGGCAGGCGGCCAGAAACGGCACATACAACCGGCCCGTGATCAGTGATGCGACGATACGCGTACCGCAGCACATCAACACTTGTTGTACACTCGCCCCCTTGGCGAGCAGCAGCAGGGCATAGATGGGTGTCTGGAAGGACGTGTAGGCGAAGACTTCACCAGCTTTCAGGTGAGTATCACCACACAGTTGCACGATCCAGTCACGGTACAGTCCGTACGGACGGCCTTGCACCAGCTTGATCGGAAACGATCCCAGCCGACAATGCAGCGATTGCTCCAACGTCAGGCCGGTGATGCACACTTCCATGAACATCCCGACGACGATGGAGAATGACACCATCGCGAATGTATCTGCAAGGGTCTTGCGCATATGATCTCCGTGGATTGTGAAAGAGCTAACCAACTATTGGCAGTGTAGAGAAATAGGTTATAATAGGTATAAGTTTATAAACAAAAAAGAAATTTCATCTAAAAAGTATCTAACATTAGATAAAAAAGTGTCGAATAAATATCCACAAAAAGTAGCCAAGGAAGTATTGGCAGAGATCTTATCTGCCAAAGAGTTACTGATTTATATGGATTTATTAGCCATTGGTCAGGCTACAGCCACACAGCTAGCACGTCGGACAGACTTAAATCGAACGACAGTTTACGATGTGGTAACTGAATTGGAGAAGCGCGGCCTGATTAGCAAATATAAGAAGCGCGGCCGCTTATATTTTGTAGCACTTGACCCGGTGCATATTGTGTCGTACTTGCGAAATGAGTCACATCATCAACAGCAGCAACTGGAAGATAAGATGAAGCGAGTCGAAAGTATTTTGCCTGATCTATTATCGCTCCATTTGGCTGACTCGACAAAACCAACTGTCACTTTTTTTGAAGGCGAGCGGGGTATGCGCGAAGCTTACGAAGATACTCTAAACGCCAAAGAATCGATTCGGGCGTATGCCAATGTCCAAACCATGCATGAAGGTCTGCCAAGTTTTTTTCCAGAATACTACAAACGTCGCGTGGCAAGAAAAATTTTTATCCGAGCCATTTTTCCACATAATGAATTATCTCAAGAGCGCGCTCAACGTGACCGAGTGGAATTACGGGAAAGCAAGTTTTTACCAGCCGGGCAAACCTTTACCCCGGAAGTAAATTTATATGGTGATAAGATGTTAGTCGCTTCGTGGCAAGAAAAAATGGCCGTGATTATTTCCTCTCACGAACTTGTTGCGTTACAAAAACTATTATTTGACTATCTCTGGCAAACCCTCAAACCTATTCAAAAATAATTGCATTGGCGACAGTAAAATACATCAACCGGTCGGTCTGTTCTTTCGTGACAGTAAAACCAGTCGATTGTAACAATGTTTTCAGTTCTGTCGGAGTATGATACGTCACTGTATCAAATAATCGCTCAACCCATAAAAAGTGTTTCAAGAATGAAGCTGGGTTTGGTTCTTCAATGAGTAATACTCCACCCAGCTTTAACACTCGATTGCATTCTTTGAGTGAACCTGCTTGCTGCTTAAAGTGATGGAAAGTTTCAATCATTGTTACGACGTCAAAGGTCTGATCTGGAAAGGGTAGAGTAACGGAGGACAGCAATTGGGTTTGCAAGCCCTTGCGCTTGGCCCGAGCCAACATTTTTTCCGCCGGATCCGCCACAATTATTTTCCCGACTAACGGTTGCAGTTGTTGGGCCACTCGCCCCGTACCGCCACCTAAATCCAATACAACATCTGACTTTTTCCAGTTGATGACTTGTTTGATGACAGCAATATCATTGTTCAGTGGTCGGCCAATGATTTGATCATAGATTGGCGCTAAAGCATTCCACATACAGTTGTGCCGACGGAGAGACTCGAACTCTCAATCCTTTCGGAACATGGTCCTAAGCCATGCGCGTATACCAATTCCGCCACGTCGGCTTGCCTCGCTACGCTAACGAATTCAGCCCGCCTTGTCAATGTGCTATACTATCATTCATGAAGCTTTTCTTACTAGGGGGCATAGTTTTACTCGCCGGTTGCCAATGGCAAACCATCTCCTCGGTGACAAACACCGAACCGGAAATATTTTGGGTGAATTATTATCCAACGCAGTGTAATGATGCACCATGGGGCGATACGCTTGAAGAAACTGCCATTATTGAATACTACGCCACTACCGTTGGAGTAACGGTCCATAGCCTAGAAGTCACTCCACCGGCGGTTGATTTCTTTACCTGTTCAGCCTGTGGTTGTCCGACTGGTGTAGAAATATCTGTGCAAACGGATGCCGTGGGTAAGGCGACATTATTAGAGCATGGTTTTGTAGAAGAAGAACTAACAACTATCGAGCCCGTGGTCGAAGAGGAGCTTATTACGGAAGTCAGTGAAACTGAAGTCACCGAGGTTGATCTATCCGCAGAAGATCAAGTTCTTCAAGCCCGTGTCCAACTGGTACAGTCAGCCTTGCAAGATTACTACTCACAATATGGTTCGTACCCGGATGCGTTGACTGACCTCACTGTGCAACTTGACGCCACCGGCATGACGTATACTCCCATCGGTGTCACTCCGGCCGAGTATTATGATTTGAGTGTAGAGTATTCCACTGGCCGAGTAGTGTTGAGTCCATAAACTAGCGCTTTCGCGGCTTGACTTTTTGAAAAAAATTTGTCATAATTCTTTTAATTATGGCTTTAGAATCCCTGATCGGACGCGCTAAGGCGGCGTGGAAGGAACGTCAATTAGCCATACCGGATAACCCAGCGGTCATCACCGAGTTGACCCAAGCACTATCAAGCGGTTCTCAAACCATCGAGACGTGTTTAGATTTATATCGGCGAGCCAAAAAACAGAACACTCAACGGTGGGAAAAAGTAGCGCGACTAATAATTGACCGTGCCACACTGCGGCTGCGTTCAATTCCAGCCGCCGGTCGATCAATCGATATTTCCGCAACACGTTTACGCAAGCAGAAATTTGATGAACAAGATCACCTCATTGCCGGTCAACTTGGTGATGATCCAGAATTAAGTCTGCTCTACAAACGCGAGAAAGTACCGTTAGAGCGTAATTTATTTAGCGTCACTGATCGTTTTTTATTGCCACAACCCCCAGAGGTGTTAGACGCTCTGGCCCAGTTTTCGTCAGAGCAACAAACCGATATCGCCCTGGCCTGGCAACTTCAACCGCACGTACACTGGCCAGATATTTTACTTGACCATGACGCACCTACAATTATAGATGTTATTTTAGTTTTTCCTAACATTGAGGCATATTCTGTCAAAGCTGATCGCCAAGCCGTACTCAACATTGCCGAAAAATTTTCTCCAACAGAACAGCAAACAGCTTACGAAAAGGCCGGTAAGCCAGTTGGCACCTGGGATGATATCTATACCTACCTGGTTGTGGCGAGTTTTCCGGAATCGACCACTGAGCAAATACAACTACTTAATAGTGAACAATGGCAATACATTACTTTGGCTGTACTGGCCTATGGCGCAGATCACGTACAACAACTATGGACAGAGGAAAACCTGCTTGATTTGAAAGAGTTTGATGAACGCGCAAGCAGTAGATATTATCGACGCGATGCCTCACCGGCCCAGGTGCTCGATTTTATAAAGTCATTGTCAGCCGTAGTCAAATCACATCTGCCCAGCGAAGTTGGCTCCGGTTGGGGATTAGATAGCCCAACTCGACCTGGGCACAGCATTTTCAATTCCCACGGTTTTCAAGGCTTGCCAGAAGCCATTGCACAATTTCAGACCGCGCTATACCGAGTACCATCCAGTCGACACGATGCGTTATTCACTGTTCTGAAACAAGATAAATATTATTCTGGTTCGTATAACTGGGAACATTTGACTGAAGAGCAGGTTGATCACTTTGTTCAGTACATTGAGATAACCGGCGCGCAGGCTAAAGTACAACTTGATGTTTTAATCTCTCAACAGAAAGCGTTTACCGGTGATCGGTGGCAATTGATTGAGCAGGGCATACAAACCTGCCAGGATCAGGGATTGGTTATAGCAGAGACGGACGGATATGACTTGTCTGGTCGCTTGGCCATTTATGAGCGAGCTGGCACACCAGAGCAAGCCATGACGAATAAATTTTGGCGCCAGTGTCAAGAAGGCGCAACTGCATACAGTACCCAAAAAGGCACTCATGCAAAAGAATATGCTGCCCGAGAACGTCAGCCCGGCAGTATTATCAACGTACAACAATTTGCTGAGTTTCACCAAAAATATTTTACTCACAACATTGATGCCGTAGCTCGCCTACTCAACCTAAATGACACCGAGCGACAGATTGTTAGGCAATGGCCGCAGTTTGATGCGACGGTAGATTTACCGGTTATTGAGGGTATCGTCGTACACCTGGGCAGCGACCTAACGCGTTTAGATGACCAAACCCGGCAACGGCTAGATCAGTTTATTGCATTGACAGATGACCAACAAAAACGCTTTCTGTGGTTAGATAAGCATATATTTTGGCTAGGAGGTAACCACCAAGGCGATCATGCGGAGTTAATTTTTTCATTAGCTCAATCGGCCCAGGGTGAGCAAGTCCAACAATTTCTAGAAACTACGGGTCTGACTGGCTTTATGCCCGAGGCTACTCTGGCCATGGTCAAGCGGCCAGATTGTGCCGGCTTATATTACTATTTGAACAAAGAGAAAATTCAATATGATCAACAGAAGGTTATTGTAGGTCAGTTGATTACCTTGCGTGATGCCAGTTTTCCGCGCGAGTATGACCGGGCTGGTTATAGTGCCGAAGGGAATTTGAATACCTACGGTGAATATGACGGGAAATCGTCCATAGGGCATTTGTTGGAATGGGACCCACCGCAATTAGTAGAATTGGCGAGACTGGCGATTGATCGGCACCAGGTACTATTGGTTGAGTTATTGAAGTTAGATCCAATCATGACACGAGAACAGTATCTGCGGCTACTTGATTTAGCGGCTGCGGAACGCACTACACACTTGGAATACTATCGCGATCCCACTCAAGCGGAAATAGATCTGATTGCACAACGGTGCACACTGGCTGAGCAATTAACCGGTCTCACCTTAGATTATAGTAGGGTAAGTCGACTCAAGCATTTATCTGCTACAGTCTGGCAACGACTGGAAAGTAATTCGACAATTTTAGGCTTGTATCTCACTGGCCAAGCTGGATCATTTCCTGAAGTTGGGCTGGTTTTGCCTGATGAATTGTTACAGCAACCGGGTGTATGGAAATATAACTATCCTGCGGCCATCTGGGCGGATCCAGAAAAAATGCGGGCAGCGCTTGTTGTACAAGAGCGCCTAGCTACAGCTCAAATTAAGTTAGAACCATACAATGCACCGTGGGAACAATGGGTTCAAGCCCAACTCCAAGCCCCATGGTTATTTTCCGGTGAAAGTTTAGCTTGCTTTCGTACTAATTGTGATGTGCGTTTATTACCCCAGTTCATTGAGTTAACCGAAAGTGATTGGCAAACAATCATGCCAGCCATGATGCACCATCATCTTGTGTACCATAATGATACTGTCGAATTTATTGAACGATGGCGGAACCATATACTATTGTCTGATGAACAATTATCAGAGCTGCATCGAGTTGTAGAAACGATACCTTGGGAAAATGAAGACCGTAACCCCGCTGCTTGGGAAAAAGCACGAATAGCCTTTCTACGGAAACAGGTTGAGGCTGATTTACCAACCTTTGCCAAATATGTGGATGATTCTATTTCGTTTTGGCAAGACATTGTGCAGTTACCACGGTCGGTGTTACGAAATCTTGAACAGTTATCTCCCTGCACCAAGTATGTGAATCGTTATCATGAGCAGTTGAAGAATTTTATCGCGACGGCGGAGCATCCGAATTTTACCTTGGTATTGCCATTACTACTGCAAAAAGAACATCTTTTACCGATTCGTCTTCTTGATCGGTTGACACCAGCCATTATGGAACGCTTGCAGACCTGGCCGGATAAATTAGAGATTAACTATGCTGATGCGGCTGATTTCCTGGCTGATCCTCGGGCGGAAGAGATTCTGGACTTTGCTCAAGCCCTCCGCCAAATATTCGGTGAGAATTTTCGCATGTCCGTCTGCGATCTATTGATTATGGATGTGGAACAAGATTTGGCAAATTTACGTCAGCTACAAAAAGACTGCACATTACCTGTAACGCCCGATCATTTACGGCGACTGGCCCCAGTGACGAGTGGTGATATGCAACGCACCATTACGAAATTATTAGCCATGTTTGATTACAGCTATAAGATAGATTTTCATGAATCTGTACAACAGCTGGCCGCGTTGGATAGTCACTTACGAGTGGCTGTGATTCTGGCCAAGGGATCAGGTAACTTTGGTTGGGGTATCTTGCCGTATCGCCAAGAATTGATTGATACACTGGCCCTGACTGCTGAACAGGTGGATGAGTTGACACGTGCCTGTTATAAAAGCGATCCTGGTAATATGCCTGCCATTGATACACCAGCGGCCTTGGCTCTGCTGAAGGAGCCCGAGTGTATGGCAGCCGTGTTGAATAAATATAACGGTGAACCCAGTGCAATACTGGGTGAAGTCTATAGCCAGCCAGCTGCTTTGATTAAACTGGCCTATGATAGTTGGAATACAGTGCCCGAGTACATTAAACAGGATCGTCAGTTTTGGGAGCTGATGCTGGAACAGGCCCCATTGTTCTTAGTAGAACACTATACTGAACGAGTCGCTGAGGTGACTCTCTCAGCCGAGTCCATTGTAAAAATATTGGCACTGGGCGGAGCAGGACACATGAATATGCTGGTTCATCTTAATCAGCAGGGGGAGGTTCACTTATCTGCTGAACAACTCATAACGGTTACCCGGCTCTACATAGAAAAAAATGGTGATCTCAATAATTGGACAGCCGACGAAGTCAAACGACGACTGTTGCAGAATCAATTGGCCGCCGTAGCCTGTGGTTGGCGCACGGATGACGCGGAGCAGAAAATTGTGCTGGAACAATTAGTGGCTGCTGGATTAATAGATGAAGCCAATGCACGTCCGTCGCAAACTATGCCAATGGAAGTTGAACAGCGCTTATTGGCGGCCCTGCTGCGTTATCGTGGTGCCGGCATTCAACAACTTGATTCGGCTGTCAGTATCACCTTGGGCGAGCGTGTTACATCGCCGCAACTAGTTCGAGCAGTGGCAGTTGAAGAATTTCGTAACCTGTCCGTTGATACTGTATCAGAACAGAATTGGTTACCGGCGGTAATGGCATTTGCGCGTACGACGATTGATGATCATCAATTGCCGCAACTGGGCAGTCAACTTACCGAACAAGTGACGGCGGCATTTAAGGGCGACGCTGCTAAAGATATCTGTTTAGCAGAATTGCAAAAACTGTGGAAGCAGTATGTACAGGTTGGTGAGGTGGAACGCATGCCCATTCAACTGGCCGTGGTGAGTGGCTTCGTTGATGAATGTAAGGGAGCCGGACCAATGACCCAGTTTGAAGCATTGGCTTTATTCATTCATCACTTCCGGCGTGCTTTATCGCGTAGTACCACGTTTGCAAATACTCAGCGAGCAGTGCTTGCCGGGACGCGTCAGATGGAAAATCGGTTTGTGCGAGAACGGTGGTCCAATGATGATCAAGCCGATTACTATACTATTTCTCGTGATATTCTCCAGGCAGCGCCGAGTTTATTTAGTAGTTTTCTCGCCCAATTTCAAAAATTATCTCCCAGTGATCTAAAACGTTTTCATGAACAGGTGTTTCCACTAGTCCGGGCTCAACTAGCGGTATTAGCAACAGTTGATCAGCGGACTGGAGAGGCACAGTATGATGAACAAGCATTGGTTCGGTTAAGGCGCATGATCCGTGACATGACAGACATGGGCGCACTGCGACAGCAATTAGTCAGTGAAATGACCGAAAAGTTTAAGACTCGGTTTGGTATCACTAAAATTCCAGCGCAGTTCACCCCTGAACATGTGCGATCACTCACGAATAGTACGATGTATTTAGCGAACATGCACTCCCGCAGCGCCGCTAAAGAACAATTGCTGGGTTGGTATTTGGCTTTGCAAATAAATGGACAATGGGATGCGTATCGTCGTGGTGAACCACTGAATCCGGCCGATTATCTGACTCCAGACAATGCCAAAGCTGTCACCACCTTGATGCGTCAACGTGAGCAATTGAGCCCGGTGACTGCTGAGCGGTTACATATTGACGGTGATCGTTTGCCAGTATTTCAAACCATGCTACAAACGGAAACCCCGAATATTGCTTTGGGTGATGTTGAGACCATCGATGTCCGACTCGGCAATGTCATTGCCAATCTACACACCTTGGAAGATTTAGATCTTTATCCTGATCCGTTAGATAAACAACGCATGCACGTGTTGTTAGAGTTCGGTAGTAAGCCCGTTGGCACAGTTGCCGCCAAATTATATCGTGGGATAGAATTAACGGCCGCTGAACAGATGGTATGTGATCGGATGCAAGCAGCGTCGCTCTCACCAGATGAGGTCAAAACCATTTGGCAGGATGGCGTCAAAGCCTTAGCCGTAGTAGTGAATGCAGTCCGATTAATTGAGGAAACGAACGCCCCAGCAGAGATTGATACATTACGTGGTTTGTTACAACCATCAGCTGACGTGGTCGCCATATTTAACCGATTAGGTGAAGAGTTCAAAGTCACCTCAGGTGCGTTTGCCCTCACCCAAGATTTAGATTATTTAGATAATATTATTGTCAAACGCGCAGATGAGCTGACTCCGGAAGAAGTGACTATTTTGCAGGAGTATGTCGGGAAGATTCGTGCCCAGGTTCTTAAATTACAAGCAGTCTATGACCAAATAAAAACGAAGTTCGGTAACACTCGGCAGGCTCAAAGTACAACGCCGAACGAATTGCTGCGAACGAAACTTGCCCAGATTGATACGATGATTAACGCGGAAGCGGCGCAACAAACGATCACCAGTACACTAACGCATGACTGGAATGCGATTGTCGAGAATATTCGCGAATGCCTATCATGCACTAAACAAGGTTGTAATAATGATACCGATTTAACCTTTGGTGACAGTAATAAGTTCTTTATCTATAGCCATACAGAGGCGCAGCGTAAAGGGAGTATCGCTGATCAGATTGTATTTTTTGAACCGATTAGTCACGACAACGGTAGACAGGAGATGTCATTTGTGTTGGATCGGGTCTATGGAACGTGCACACCATTTATTTTGACAAACCACATCGTGACCGTGTTTAAGAAATACCGGGCATTGAAAACACGTTTTCCGGAAAGTACTTTGTCTATCCTCGTCACTGATGCTGCCATGACAACGGGTGGTATCGCGAAAGATCAACTGACTGCACGCTTGCACGAGCAGTTTGGCAAAAAAATAGAGATTGAGCGTACGGAGGCCGAGGTGGATATCGCGCAATCTGCCACGGGTGATCATTACGTAGAGTTTGGCGGTGCCGCCAGAACCGCAGGCAAACGCAAGATTAATGGGCTAGTGATCAGAATACTTGACGAGTCTCCAGCTATAGTCTAAAGGTGGTAATGAAAGGGCACAACGCGGCAGGGGTTGCCTATTATGTTATTAGCACAATTACGGTGGGTAAGCTGCATTGGGCTGATTAGCTCGATCCCATTCTTAACCCCATTATTAGCCTGGGCGGAGTGTACTGATGAGGATGGTGAGGAGGAGACAACCACAACGGCAGGCCCCTACAGTACAGCCATTCAGTTATCGGAACTATTACCGAACCCCTCAACCAGCGAGACAGAGGATGAGTTTATTGAGCTCTATAATAGTGGTGATGAGGAGGTAGATTTAACTGGCTGGCAGTTGGTAGACGAATCTGGTCAAACCCATACGATCGATGGTTCGATTGGTGCCAAACGTTACTATGCCTGGTATCGATCAGATACGAAGATTTCACTGAACAATACCGGTGACACCATCTCATTGCTTCAACCGGACGGCACAGAGCTCGATAGCGTCAGTTATGATGATAGTGCTGATGATGACACTAGTTATGCACTCACGAGTGATGCCAGTTGGGAGTGGACCACCGAACTTACGCCCTACCTCGCTAATACCTTTCCTGAAACCACCACTACAAAAGAAGATGAGACGGATGATACAACCGATGACCCCGTTCAACCTAGTTATGAATATTCCGATGATGTCACGCTATCCGAATTATTACCTGATCCAGAAGGTTCCGATACCACCGATGAATGGATAGAGGTGTACAACAGTGGTAAGACGATTGATCTCTACGGCTGGATGCTGACCGATGGCAGTCATGAATATGTGATCGATGAATCACTTGAGCTATCAGCCAACAGCTATCAGCTATTTGCCGTGACAGATACAGGCATTTCGCTCAATAATTCTGGAGAAACTATTCAGTTACTGGATCCACAAAACAAAGTCATCTCCGAAGTGACTTATCCCGCAGCCACTACCGGTGAAAGCTATGCCTTGGTGAGTGGTGTCTGGCAGTGGACCACCACGCCTACCCCAGAAGACAGCAATGTGATTACTGTTACTGAAACAGATGAAGACACCGCCGATACGGTAGCAGAATCTGCTGATACGACCAATGCGGATACAACTCAGACGAGTGGTTTATCAATATTAGCTGCCAAACAACAGCCCAGTGGCGAAGAAGTCAACTTGACCGGCACGGTGTTGGTTTTACCGGATACGTTCAGCAGTAATTATTTCTACATGCAAGATGAGACCAGTGGTATCCAAATTTATTCATCCAACAAATCTTTTCCTGAACTAGAAATTGGCGATGTTATTACTGTGACTGGGAAGACTTCCACCAGTAACGGCGAACCCAAGATTAATATTTCCAGTGCGAGTGATATCGTGGTGACAGATCACGTGGACACTATTACGCCATTGGAGATAGAGAGCTTTGTGACGGATAACGCTGGTAGGTTAGTGCAAGTCAGTGGTGAAGTGGCCAGCAAATCTGGCAGTACCATTACACTGGATAACGATTGGGATATCTATGTGAAACGGGGTACCGGTATTAGTACAAGTGTGTTTGCGGAGGGTGAACTCGTCACCGTAGTTGGAGTACTAGTGAGTAATGAAGATGCCATTCAGATTTGGCCACGCCTAGGAACAGATGTGACCAATGCCACCGCTGTGGCGAGTACAACAACTGCCTTACATGATGCTGTGATTGCGCCAACCTATGCCGCATCAGATCAAACTGTATCTATACCGGCTGGCAGCGCGCCAAAAGACTATGGGCGTTGGTGGATTTGGCTAGCCGTAAGCGCTGGCGTGGTAGCGCTTAGTCTTCGACTTGGACGGATTGTCTGGCTAAGAACTCTTGTACGTAATTGGATCGTAGCGCGGGCACGTGGCTGGGGAGGTCCACTTGGCCGGTGGGCTGCGTCAGAAAAAAGTACCATGGGCTTAGGTGGCCAGAACCAATATCGTGGATCACATCCTGCGGGAAGAACAGCTGCTTCAACAAACCTTCTAAGTCCTCCTTCCGCAGTAAGGTATGTTCCAGTTCAGCGCCAATCGTAGATAGCTGATCATGCTCTTGCTTGGATAGTACACCCTGGTTCAGATATTCATCTATTTTCTCCTGAAAGTTTTTCAAATAGGTTCGTCTGGTCACTGGGTCAATCGATTTGAAATTCTGGTTGTGCAGCCGTAAACCGAAAAATAAATCAAACAAACTGTATTGGCCGGTACGGTATTCATGCACATGCACTGATGGCGCATAGCGTGGACGTTGGTGAAGTACAGCGCCCTCACGGAGCAACATATGGCCGGTTGGTTTCAGCCACGTGTGAATACGGTCAAGCAAGACGCGTTGATCATCTTGATTCAAGGCCGTCAGCACACCATCCCCTAACACCACATCAAAGGTCCTAGGTGAGAAGCGCACTGCCAGCCAATCATCGGTAATCACTTCCTCATTCAGGTGATGCGCATAATGCATCTGTTTGGTTTTTTCTTCCAGAGCAGCAGCATCATGATCTACAGTAGTCAGTGTGTGACCATACGACAAGACAATATCACGCAGTTCGGGAGTAGCACCCAAAATCAGGGCATGAATAGTATCTGCTCCCTCAACTGATCTGCTATACAAACTATGAAACTGTTCGAGGGTTTCTTCAGAAACCGCCGGCGCATCAACCTTACCAAAACGCTGCGTGGTCTGTAATTTTTTTAGTGGTTTTTTGGAGAACATAAGGTAAGGATATAGGTTGACGAACATCAAAAATTCTGCTACACTCATTCTATCAGTCTGCGTCGAAAAAACCAAATAAATACAAAATCAAAATGTCTATCGAATACGGCGAATTATGCCTACAGCACGGCGGTGACCCCATTTATATGGGTTTAGCGCACCGTAGTTTGTGGTATCGGCTCCGTGCTATACTGCTGGCATGGCCAAAGCCAAGCCAAAACTTGTCCTGATAGATGCCCACGCGATTATCCATCGCGCTTTTCATGCCCTGCCACCGTTAGCCACCAAAGATGGCACTGTCGTGAATGCGGTCTATGGTTTTTTGAATATATTGTTTAAAGTATTGCGTGATCTCAAGCCTACCCATGTGGCGGTTGTATTTGACGCTCCCGGACCAACCTTTCGACATAGGCGATATAAGGAATACAAAGCCACGCGAAAAAAACAACCCGATGAGTTGTATGCGCAAATTCCCATTATCCAGGAAATTGTCGAAGCCTTTAACTTTCCAACGTTTAGTAAATCTGGCTACGAGGCCGATGATCTCATTGGTACCATTACCACCCAGGTTCCAAGAACGGTTCAGAGTTATATTGTCACCGGCGATATGGATACACTGCAACTGGTGGATGATCACACCTTTGTGTATGCTATGCGTAAAGGTGTCAGCGATACCTTAATTTATGATACGGACGAAGTAAAACGAAAGTTAGGCGGTCTCACGCCTGATCAAGTGATTGATTATAAAGCCTTGCGCGGTGATACGTCAGATAATATCCCCGGCATTCGGGGTATCGGTGAGAAAACCGCCACCACATTGTTGCTAGCACATGGCACGGTTGAACAAGTATTGCAACACGCCAAAGACTATAAAGGAGCTTTGCAAGAAAAACTCACCACTGGAAAAGACGACGCCATGCTCTCTAAAGAGTTGGCGACCATTCACCGATCTGTGCCACTGGATCTCACCTTAGAGCAGCTCACCATACAACCTTACGATCGGTCCAAAATCGTCAATCTTATACAGCAACTTGAATTCAAGTCACTGTTACGTAATTTACCCGACATGCCGTCATCCTCTGGTCAGCTCACCCTGGGCGGAACGGTAGTAGAAGCTCAACCAGAAAAGGATTGGTTAGGAGACAGTAGCTATACCCTCATCGATACTCCTGAGAAAGCCAAACAACTCATCAAACAATTAGAGCAGGTCAAAACATTTGCTCTGGATACCGAGACGACCAGCCTAGACCCGTTACAGTGTGAGTTAGTCGGCTTTAGCATCGCCGTAAAACCAGGCGAAGCGTATTACATCTCAGGTGAACTGGTTAGTTTGTTTAAAGCCGTGCTAGAAAATAAGCATATTGGAAAAGTTGGGCATAACATCAAATTTGATTATAAGGTCCTCCAAGCCACGAGTACCATAGTTGTACAATCCATTGTCACGGACACGATGCTGGCTTCCTATGTGTTGAACCCTGGCTCCCGCGGGCATAGCTTAGATAACTTGGCCTTTGCGGAATTTGGTTATGAAATGATGCCATATGAGGAGATGGTGGGAAAAGGCAAAACAGAACTGCCCATTACACAGGTACCAATTCGCAAATTAGCCTTTTATGCAGCCGAAGATGCCGATTATACTTGGCGGTTATACGAAACGCTTTTGCCCAGGGTCAAGCAGGCCAAGCTGGAAGATACTCTCCAGCTAGAGGTGGCTTTAATCCCGGTTTTGACCGCCATGGAATCAGCCGGCATCAGCGTGGATGTGCCCTTCTTGAACAAGATGAGTACTCAGTTGGCTAAGGACATAGCAGCGCTGGAGAAAAAAATTTACAAACTAGCGGATACTGAATTTAATATCTCGTCACCGAAGCAGCTGAAAGAAATTTTGTTTGATAAATTACATATCGACACTCAAGGATTGGCCAAGACCAAGACCGGAATTTCCACCGCAGCCAGTGAACTTGAAAAAATGCGTGGGTTGCATCCGATCATCGATTTGATCAGCGACTATCGGGAAGTGACGAAACTGAAATCAACCTATGTCGATGCTTTACCGCAAATGGTGAATCCCAAAACCAAGCGCATTCACACCAACTACAATCAGACGATTGCCGCCACGGGTCGGCTCTCATCGGTCGATCCAAATTTACAAAATATTCCTGTGCGGACCGAACTAGGTCGAAAAATCCGTAAAGCCTTTATTGCTCCACCCGGCAAGGTGTTAGTGTCGCTAGACTATTCTCAAGTTGAGTTGCGCATTATTGCTCACCTCGCCAATGATAAAACCTTTATTGATGGATTCAAACGTGGTGCTGATATTCATACCCAAACAGCTGCGGAAATGAATGGTGTCGCTGAAGATCAAGTGACGAAAAACATGCGTCGAGCCGCTAAGTCGATTAACTTCGGTATTTTATATGGCATGGGAGCTTACGGCTTATCGCGTGATGCTAAGATTTCGATCGAGGAAGCCAAGTCGTATCTAGAACGCTACTTCACACTGCATCCAGCCATTAAACAGTATGTCGAAGATACTAAAGCAGTAGCGCGCACACAAGGCTATGTAGAAACCATGTTTGGCCGCCGTCGGTATTTACCAGACATTAACTCCGGTATGGGCCAAGTGCGCGCCGCGGCC
>AMFJ01025335.1_pt1 | contig 15235 bp, 17 predicted proteins | sample 427208 | NCBI WGS metagenome assembly AMFJ01 (sample SAMN02954298, study PRJNA114691) | groundwater metagenome | biome: aquatic; feature: subsurface aquifer; material: sediment; isolation source: subsurface aquifer sediment | place: USA: Rifle, CO | collected 2008-08
CGATTGATATCAGGTGGTGCGCCAGGATTACATATTTATACATTGAACCAAGCAGAAGAGAGTTTGATTTTATTTAATACTCTGGGTTCTTATCAGCTGAATCAAACTACTTAAGAAGCTGGCAGAGATCTTGAACAGGCTCTAATCCCAAACCAAAGCAACCATAAACTTATCATTGTAATACTAATAAACCAGATTGTATATTGAGGCCAATAAATTGAAGTGAGGGCGATAGGACATAATATAAATAAATTAAAAAATAAAATGCTTAAAGTGACCCGTAAATGATTTATACCTAAAGAAACTAAATGTTGGTAAGCGTGTTCTCGATGGGCAATATACCATGATTTTTTTTTGTAAATGCGATGAATCAATGTGAATGTGGCATCTGAAGCAAAAACACCCATAATGATAAGCCAAAATGCAGCTGGAACAAAAGATTGATTCACGGTGTAAAGTGCAATAACTGCAAAAATAAAGCCTAGAAAACCACTGCCCGTATCGCCCATAAAGATTTTTGCGGGTGGCCAATTCCAAACAAGAAATCCAGCAATAGCAGCGCTGAGTATCCAAAGTAAAAATGCTAAGTGGTACTCACCCGCTATGTAGAGCGGAATGCTTGCAGCTATTCCGATAAAAACTCCCTCCGCACCTGCAAGGCCATCAATTCCATCCATGAAATTATAAAAATTAATGCACCAGATAATTCCCGTCACCGCAAAGAAAGAACCTATCCAGTGAAGTGAGAGTTTAATACTTCCTAAATCAAGAATAGGAAACCCGCCTAACCAGTAAATAGCCCAAGATGACGCAATAAAATGAACTAAAAAGCGCCACCTAACTTTAATTGAATACACATCATCGCCATAACCAATCGCTGCAACGAGGATTCCTCCCCCTGCTAATGCTAAAACAAGACGAGGCTCAAGAAAATTGAGGAAACCTAAAGTAAGTATAGATAAACATGAAACGATTGCAATTGAAACTCCGCCCCCTCGAGGAATGGGTACTTGATGAGAGCTGCGCTCATTGGGAATATCGAGAATGGTTTTCCGAATAGCATGATGACGAACGATATTTGTGAGGCACATGGAAAATAAAAGTGCCAATAAAAAGATAGGTAAAAAATAAATATTCATATTGCATTTCTATATTGATAAATAATTTTAGGCAATTGGGATTTTAAATTTTGGATGGCATGAAAACCCAGTTCACGTTGAATTTTAGTTGTATTGTAATACGCTGAGCCAAATAATTTAGAGAGCGCATCTGAGTCAAATGGCATTCGGCGTCTGAAAATTTTTTTTCCCATGTCTCCTATAAGTGCAATGAGTTTGAAAAACCAGAAAGGCACATGCCAATGTGGAGTAGGTTTTCCCAGCGCGTCACACATGAGTGAATAGATTTGTCGAGTAGTATAAGCAATGCCATCCGTCACAAAATAAACTTTGCCATTGGCATCTGGATGGTTTGCGGCTAAAAGCGCGGCTTGACATATGTCACTCACACTAATCATGGATCTTGAATTGTGCATTTCAGGTAACGGAGGAAATATTCCTCGATCAATAGCGCGTAACATAACAGCGAGATTACCCTTCCATTCTGGACCATATACCAAGCTCGGGCGAAGTACACAAACATGCATTCCTTTATTCTTAGCATTAAGAACTAATTCTTCTGCTTGACGTTTTGAAATCCCGTAGGGCGAATTTGGTTGTTTGTCCCAGCTTTCATCAATACAGTGTTCATGATCTGCTACAGCTTTGACACTGCTAAAAAAGATAAATTTTTTGACTTTTGCGCCGATGGCTTCTTGGAGGATATGTTGTGTTCCTAGAAAATTAATGGCGTGATGATGTTTTGCTCCTTCTTCCCATGTATGAGCATACCCGCCCAAATGGAAAACAATATCAATATTTGTACAAGCCCCTTTTAATGTATCTGGTTTGGTTAAATCGCCTTCAATGATTTCAATTTTTTGGGGTAAGTGTAATGTATTTTGTTGATTGCGAACGAGCGATCGAACCAGAAATTGATTTTTTAATAAATGTTCTATCAATTTTTTTCCAATAAACCCTGTTGCTCCTGTGACAAGCGCGCGGGGTTGAGAGCATGCCATGCTTCTTTATTCCTGATTTATTAAAAACTAGGACTTGTCTCAATTCCCTCTTTTTTCGCTTGAGCAAATGAATTGTCAACAAGTCCTAATATTATGTCATAGATTTTAAATTTTTGTAGTTCTAATTTATAGGTTAAAATTGACATTTTATCTCTGTGAGCTAAACTCGCGTAAAGATTCAGCATATGCGATTAGGAAAGGATTGCAGGGCGGTAGCGTGGTTCTCTAGTACCTTGTCAACATGTGTGAGAGTGTCTTAATGAATGTAATTAGAAAAAAAGTCCTTGTTACCGGCGCGGACGGCTTCATTGGATCCCATCTCGTTGAATATTTAATCAAAAAAGGATGTGATGTTCGTGCTTTTGTTTTTTATAATTCGTTTGGCTCCTGGGGTTGGCTAGACCATGTATCTTCAGATGTAAAAAATCAATTCGATATTTTTGCAGGTGATATTCGCGACCCGCATGGTGTTAAAAATGCGGCCACAGGATGTGATGTGATTTTGCATCTTGCTGCTCTCATTGGCATTCCTTATTCTTATCATTCACCTGATACCTATGTGGATACGAATATTAAAGGCACACTGAATGTGATACAGGCTGCGCGAGAATTAGCTATTGAAAAAGTGATTCATACTTCAACAAGCGAAGTTTATGGTACAGCGCAATATGTGCCTATCGATGAAGCACATCCTTTGCAAGGGCAATCCCCTTACTCAGCAAGCAAAATTGGCGCAGATCAAATTGCAATGTCCTTTTATACGTCGTTTGGGACACCAGTGAGCATCGTAAGACCTTTTAATACCTTTGGGCCGCGTCAATCAGCAAGAGCGATTATCCCGACAATTATTACACAAATTGCAAAAAAACATCGAATCATTAAACTGGGTGCGTTGCATCCAACCCGCGATTTCAACTATGTTGAAGATACGGTGAAAGGGTTTGTAGCTGCCATGGAATCAGAAAATTCAGTAGGCGAAGTGATCAATCTGGGTAGCAATTATGAAATTTCAATGCATGAAACCACAAAATTAATTGCAGAAATGATGCAAGCGGACGTCGAGTTTTTGCAAGAAACAAATCGATTAAGACCAGAAAAAAGTGAAGTAGAACGTTTGTGGGCAGATAATAAAAAAGCAAAAATACTGCTTAACTGGTCACCGGAATACGGCGGCAAAGACGGATTTAAAAGGGCGTTATCAAAAACGATCCCGTGGTTTCTTGAAAGCCAGAACTTGAAAAATTACAAAGCAGAAATTTACAATATTTAAAATTCTCTCGAGATAGAGATGACTTTCATCCGCCAAATCTTAAACACCTTACAAACTATCTTGCCTAGGCAGGATGAAACTATTGCCTTGCATGAACCTCAATTTTGCGGCAATGAGTGGGCATATGTAAAGGAATGTTTAGATACAGGATGGGTCTCATCAGTTGGAAAGTTTGTTGATCGCTTTGAAAAAGAATTAAGTGAATTTACCAATGCCAAGCATGCTGTGGTGACTGTCAATGGAACGGCAGCGATGCATATTGCTTATCTTTTGGCGGGAGTGCAGGCGAACGACGAAGTATTGGTACCCACACTTACGTTTGTGGGCACAATAAATCCTATCCATTATTGTGGCGCGGTTCCTCATTTTATCGACAGTGAAGAAAAATATTTAGGGATCGATCCTATTCTACTCGATGAATACCTTCATGATATTTTGAGTAAAAAAAGAGGTAACAGTATCAACCGCTTTACTGGACGCCCGGTTCGTGCATTATGTGTGATGCATGCATTAGGACATCCTGTTGATCTTGATCCACTTGTTCAGCTTTGCCAAAAGTATCATCTCACACTGATTGAAGATGCTGCAGAAGCTATCGGATCTTATTATAAAAGTATGCATGCGGGCTGTAAGGGGCTGGTGGGTATTTTAAGTTTTAATGGAAATAAAATGCTAACGACGGGAGGGGGAGGCGCTATTCTGACTTCAGATTACAATCTTGCCAAATACGCAAAGCACATAACCACTACCGCAAAATTACCTCACGCGTTTCAATTTATGCATGATCAAGTGGGATATAATTATCGCATGCCCAATATCAATGCCGCATTAGGTTGCGCGCAGCTTGAAAAAATAAATGAATTTTTAGCAGCAAAGCGAAGGCTTGCCCATGTTTATGAATCAGCTTTTGAAAATGTTCAGGGCGTCAGATTCATCAAAGAGCCTCACTATGCCAAAAGTAACTATTGGTTAAATGCGTTTGTGTTAGACCAACCATTCGAGCATTTAAAAGAACCCATACTGGAAGAGCTGATTAGAAACAAAATCATGGCGCGGCCTTTATGGAATTTGCAACATACGTTACCCATGTATCAAGATTGCCCGCGCATGCCGTTAACGGTTGCAGAAAGCTTATATCAGCGCCTTATTAAAATACCGAGTAGTGCCTTATTGGGAATGCAAAATACATGCGCTGTCTTGTAATTGGTTATGGCTCAATTGGCAAAAAGCACGCAGAGATATTGCTCCAGCTAAAATTCTATGTTTCATTGGTAACTTCTCAGAAAGTAGATATATTTAAATGTTATTCTTCTGTAGAAGCCGCGTTTAATGATGACACATTTGATTATATTGTGATTGCGAACGCGACATTTTCACATCATGAAACATTATTAAAGTTAATTCAATGTCACTACTCCGGCATTGTATTAGTTGAAAAACCATTATTTTCTAAAATAGAAAAATTACCCGAGCATTCTATTAAAAAAATAATAGTAGCGTATAATTTACGTTTTCATGAATTGTTACGTCACACAAAAAACATACTCAATCAGGAAAAAATTATTAGTTTTTCCGCTTACGTAGGACAATACTTGCCAACGTGGCGAAAAGAAATCGATTATCGCCAGTGTTATTCCGCCAGCAAAGAATTAGGCGGAGGCGTTTTAAGAGATTTGAGCCATGAGTTAGATTATAGCACCTGGTTATGCGGGCGCTGCCTAGATGTCACTGCGATGGGAGGGCAATTAAGTCTCCTTGAAATCACAAGTGATGATGTTTATTCTATTTTAATGAAATGCGAATCTGCGCCCATCGTTAATTTGCAGTTAAATTATTTAGATCGTATTTCACGCCGTGAGATCCTTGTTCACACAGAACAATCTACCTTATGGATTGATTTCATCAAAGGCACATTAAGTATAAATGGAAAAATTGAAAAAAGTTGTGTTGATGGTGTCAGACAATCTTACGTTAATCAGCATGAAGCCATTTTAAAAGGCGAATTTGAGCATTTTTGTGATTATGACCATGGGTTAGACGTGGTTCGATTGATAGATGTCATAGAGTCAACCAGCAAGTCCAAATCATGGATGACTGTATGAAAATCTTATGCACCATTTGTGCGCGGGGTGGATCTCTTGGGGTAAAAAATAAAAACATTCGCATTTTACGCGGAAAACCGTTAATTGCGCATAGTATTCTTCAGGCAAAAAAATCAAACCTGTTTGATTTAATTGTAGTGAGCAGCGATTCGAAAAAAATTCACCAAACCGCAATAGCATGGGGGGCGGACTATGTCATTGACCGCCCAAAAAAACTTGCAACAGCAATTGCGCCCAAATTACCTGTTATACAGCATGCAATGATTCAGGCGGAAAAACATTGCGGATCACTATTTGATATCATCATTGATTTAGATGCCACATCACCCCTGCGTACGATTGAAGATATTGTCGAATCATTTAACCTATTCACAGAACAGCCAAATGCAAATAATCTGGTGACAGCAACGCCTGCAAGACGCTCACCGTATTTTAATATGCTGGAAATGAACGCAGAAGGTTTCGCAAAATTAGTTAAAAAAGAAACTCGAGCGATACATCGTCGGCAGGATGCACCGAGTTGTTATGATATGAATGCATCTATCTACATTTGGAAACGAGAAACATTATTAAATGGAGAGCATACCATTAATGATCGAACGCTATTATACATCATGCCGGAGGAGCGCTCCATTGATATTGATTCTCACCTCGATTGGAAATTTGTGAGTCTTCTTGCAAGAGGAAGAAAGGATTTGGCATGACGCAGCATAAACAATTATTTGATTTAGATAACAAGGTTGCAGTGGTCACGGGCGGTGCTGGCATTTTGGGGTCTGCATTTTGTCATGCATTATGTGATTTGGGGGCAACTGTCGCTTGTATTGATTCTCATGAAAAATCATTGAAACAAGTGGTGAATGGGTTAAGCGGACAATATGGAAAAGAAAAAATAGTTGGATTCGTCTGTGATATTTCTATCCCGGATGAGGTAAATAAAGTCGTTGATGATGTTACAACACACTTTACGAAAATTGATATCTTATTAAATAACGCAGCGACTAAAACGAATGCGCTCGATCAGTTTTTTGCACCATTCACAGAATATTTGCTTGCTGTCTGGCGTGATGTCATGTCAGTCAATTTGGATGGCATGTTCCTGATGGCGCAAGCCGTTGGCAAAAAAATGATTGAAAAAAAACAGGGCGTCATTGTGCACACCGCATCCATCTATAGTTTAATGGCACCCGATCAACGTATTTATCAAGGTTCACATTACCTTGGACAGGAAATTAATACGCCAGCTGTTTATACCGCATCAAAAGCCGGAGTCATTGGGTTAACAAAGCATTTGGCAACGCTTTGGGCGGAACACGGAATTCGGGTCAATGCATTGTGTCCCGGTGGAATCAGTAGCGGACAAAATGAAACTTTCGATAAAAAATATTCCGCACGCGTTCCCATGGGCAGGATGGCAAATGTGATGGATATTGTCGGCCCAATGTTATTTTTGGTGAGTGATGCATCACGTTACATGACAGGGCAAGTGATTTATGCAGATGGGGGACTTTCTGCATGGTAAAGCGTAAAATTGCGGTGATTACGGGTTCTCGTGCTGAATATGGCCTGCTATCGAATTTGATGCGAGAAATCAGAAATGATTCTGATTTGGAATTACAGGTGATCGCAACTGGAATGCATTTGTCTCCTGAATTTGGCTCGACTTATCGTCTGATTGAGCAAGATGGGTTTACGATTCAGGCGAAAGTAGAAATGCTTATGTCAAGTGATTCTGCTGTAGGAACGGCAAAATCAATCGGGTTAGGCGTTATCAGTTTTGCAGATACTTTTTCTCAGCTTTCACCCGATTTAATTGTGCTTTTGGGCGATCGATTTGAATCTTTAGCTGCAGCGCAAGCAGCGCTGGTGCAAAAAATTCCGCTAGCTCATATTCATGGCGGGGAGTTATCAGAAGGTGCAATTGATGATGCGATTCGTCACTCGATTACTAAAATGGCACATCTTCATTTTGTTGCCGCAGAAACCTATCGAAAAAGAGTAGTTCAATTAGGAGAAAATCCAGACCGTGTCTTTAATTACGGAGCGCCAGGATTAGAGCGAATTGGTAAAATGTCGTTGCTGGATAAAGAAAGCCTTGAAAAAGAAAAAAATTTCCAATTTGGAAAATTGAATTTTCTAGTCACCTATCATCCTGAAACACTAGAGGAAAATCAGCATATTATTTGTGACATTCTAGAGGCAATTGATTCTTTTAAAAAAGCAAAAATTATTTTTACTAAATCGAATGCAGATGAAGCGGGGCGGTTAATTAATACAAAAATCGATGAATATGTTTCAAAGAACCCTCACCGTGCTGTTTCTTATGTAACCCTTGGCGATTTAAATTATTTGAGCCTTTTGCAACATATTGACGTCGTGATTGGCAATTCTTCAAGCGGTTTGATCGAGGTTCCTTATTTTCGTAAACCAACGGTGAATATTGGTAATCGGCAACGAGGCCGGTTACGGGCGTTATCTGTGATCGATTGCGATGGAAATGTTACTGATATGATTGCCGCGATCAATAAGGCATTATCAAGCGAGTTTCAAGCGCAATTAAAAAAGACGTCTTGCCCCTACTATCAGGATGCAACGGCTAAAAAAATTAAAAATCATCTTAAAGAAGTGAATATTAAGAAAATTTTAATAAAGAAATTTCATGATATTTGAACCTAAATTCGGCAGTTGTAACCTGCCGAATTTAGGTTGAAGAAGACAAAAATGAAAAATATTATTTCTGACAAAATTTTTATTATTGCTGAAGCAGGTGTCAATCATAATGGTTCACTTGACTTTGCAAAAAAAATGGTTGACGCTGCTAAAGCATCCGCTGCCGATGCTGTTAAATTCCAAACATTTCGCACAGAAGATTTCGTTTGCAAAAATGCGCCAAAAGCTGACTATCAAATAAGAGCGGCATCAGATGATGGGTCGCAATATCTCATGTTAAAATCATTAGAGCTCAGTGAAAACGCACAAACCGATTTGTTAGATTATTGTAAAAAACAAAATATTCTTTTCTTGTCGTCGCCTTTTGATTTACGTAGCGCCGATTTTTTAATTCACGATCTTAACTTATCGTTATTAAAATTAGGTTCAGGTGAAATAACCAATTTACCTTTGCTGCTTAAAATAGCAAAAGCAAACGTATCTCTTATCCTGTCAACAGGAATGAGTACCTTGGGTGATATTGAAAACGCACTGGCTGCACTCTCATTTGGTTATCTGTTTTCAAATAATCAACGTATCCCATCGTTAGAAGACTGTTTTGCTGTATATCAATCCGATGATGGACAAAAGATATTGCGTGAAAAGGTCGCATTACTGCATTGTACAACGGCATATCCCACCTCATTGAAGAATGTCAATTTAAAAGCAATGAATACATTGAAGCAAGCATTCAATCTGGCGGTAGGATACTCAGATCATACTTTAGGATTAACTGTGCCTATTGCATCGGCAGCGCTCGGCGCACAAATTATTGAAAAACATTTTACATTAGATAAAACCATGGAAGGCCCAGATCATCAGGCTTCACTTACCCCTGAAGAATTAACTCAAATGGTCCTTGCTGTTCGAGATGTAGAAAAATCATTAGGCCACGGACAAAAAATTCCAACAGAACAGGAATTAAAAAATCGTCAGGCAGCGAGAAAGAGCATTGTGGCACTACACAAGATACATTGCGGTGATCTTTTTTCTGAAGAAAATATTGGCTGCAAAAGACCGGGTACGGGAATCTCGCCTATGCAATTGGGTCAATTCAATGGAAGACATGCCGAACAAGATTATAAACCAGATGAGTTAATAGGAATTTAGTGAGTCATTTAATATTTGTGCTAGGAGCGGGCGGGCATGCCAAAGTCATTTTGGATGCAATATTTTCGACTTCGTCTATGAATATATCAGGTATAGTTGATTGCAATCCAATGCTTGTTGGGGGTTCTATATTCGGTGTTCCAATCATTGGATCAAATGAAATCATTTTTGAAAAATATTTGCCAAAAGATGTATTATTAATAAATGGTATTGGTTCTATATCACCTAAATCTCATCGGCAAGAACTATTCAATAAATTTAAAAAATCGGGTTTTAATTTTGCAAATATTGTGCATGTGACAGGTTACGTCGGCAAAGAAGTTTTGCTAGGGGAAGGTGCGCAAATTCTTGCGGGCGGTATTGTACAACCTGGTTGTCACATTGGGAATAATGTGATTGTCAATACCAACGCATCGATTGATCATGATTGTTTTATTGGCGATCATGTTCATTTGGCTCCTCGTGTAGTGTGCTGCGGAAATGTGACAATAGGAAGAGGTTCGCATATTGGTGCTGGGGCGGTTGTTCTTCAAGGTGTTACGATTGGCGAAAACTGTTTAATTGCATCAGGTGCTGTCGTGACACGCGATGTGCCTTCCCATTGTAAAGTTGCGGGTGTTCCAGCAAAAAATATGGAGTAAACACATGGAAGAACCAAAAAATAGTTGGCGAAATGCGGTGACTCATGTAAATGCAACTATTTTATCGGCAATCAACCAATTGAATACCGGCGCGTGGCGTATTTTGTTGGTGACTGATGAACACATGCATTTGTTAGGGGTGATTACGGATGGTGACATTCGTCGACATTTATTAAAACAGGGAAGTCTTGATGTCACAGTAGATAATATTATGTGTAAGAATCCTGTCACCGCTTCATTTGCAGAAAGTCAGGATAATTTTCTTTTTAAAATGCATTCACGTGGTATTTTGCATTTACCTATGGTAGATAAAAATAATTGTGTTGTTGGATTGGAGACCTTTGATAGCATTTTTTCTAATAGAACACGCGATAACTGGGTTATCTTTATGGCAGGAGGCATGGGAAAACGATTGCATCCTTTAACAATGGACTGCCCTAAACCGCTTTTAAAAATTGCTGATAAACCCATTTCAGAAATTTTACTTGAAAATTTTATCAAATACGGATTTAAAAATTTTTATTTCTCTGTCAATTATAAATCTGAGATGATCCGTGATTATTACGGGTCAGGCGCGCGCTGGGGCGTGAATATCGAATATATTCAGGAAAATGCAGCATTGGGTACAGCTGGCAGTTTAAGTTTATTGTCAACTGCGCCTGATAAGCCTTTTTTTGTCATCAATGCGGATATTTTAACAAATATTAACTTGGGCTGTTTGCTGGAATATCATCAAGAAAAACAAAATTCGCTAGCGACTTTATGCGTTAGACAACATCAAAATACAATACCGTTTGGTATTGTAAACATTCATGAAGAAACACATAACCTGATTGCTATTGAAGAGAAACCAACAAAAACTTTTTTTGTAAATGCAGGAATTTATGTATTAGAGCCTGATGTACTAAAATATTTGTCTTTTAATCACTATTGTGATATGCCTCAATTATTGAATCAGCTAGTAAATAATAAATTGTCTGTGACAACATTTCCGATCCGTGAGTATTGGTTGGACATTGGACACCATGATCATTTAGTAAAAGCTGCAACGGATTATTTAGAAATATTCTGATGAGCAATGACTGTACAAAAATTTTATTAGTTTATATTGAGCCTACTCCCTATATCGTTGCTTTAATTAATGCAATAATACCGCTTTTTGTAGGTCAAATAGATGTTGTATTTTTAGAAGAAAACCGCTCTCAAAATTGGAACATCCGTTATGACAAAAATTGGATATTATTTCCAGAAAAACGAATGGATCAATTTCGTTTTATTATGCAGTGTTTTTTTAAAAAGAAATATCACATGATTCACGTAGCAGGTTGGGGAGAGCGTCGTTGTCTGTTATTTATTATTTTGGCAAAATTATTTAGAATACCTGTAATCGTTGAATCAGACACACCTATGCATCATCAAGTCAATGGATGGAAGCGACTTCTAAAGAAACTATTCTATCCTTTATTGTTTAATTATATTAATTTATTTTTACCCGGCGGGACTAGGCAAGCAAAATATATTGAGCATTATGGTGTAAATTCTAATCGAATTATTCCAGTGCAAATGACAGTTGATGTTGAAGGCATAAGAAAAATATCGAAAAAATTAACCTCAATTGACAAACAACGCATCCATAAGTATTTAAATATTTCAGAAGAAAATATAATTTTTTTGTTTGTTGGCCGTTTGGTACATGAAAAAGGATTGGCTGATCTTGTTTTGGCATTTCGCAATATAACGCATAAAAAGATAACATTACTCATCGTAGGCAGTGGAGAAATGCAAGTGCAAATCCAGAATATCTCAAGACAAGATGATAGAATTTCTTATGCCGGAAGGTTGGAGGGAAATGCATTAATTGAAGCTTTCTTTATTGCTCATGTTGTAGTGCTCCCTTCACATTTTGAACCATGGGGCCTAGTTGTAAATGAAGCAATGGCATTGGGAAAAGCAGTTATTGTCTCAGATAGGGTGGGATGTATCGATGATTTGGTAGCGGACGGAGAAACAGGGTTTGTTGTAAAAGCCGGACATCCTGAGAACTTACAAGCTGTTATGGAGTTGATAATAAAAAATCCGGAGGCCGTTGCCATGATGGGAAAGAAAGCAGCTCAAAAAATTAGTACCTGGACGTTAGAAAATGAGGCTAAGAATATATGTCAAGCTTGGGCACAAATTATAAAAATCAAAGTATTTTCTCACGATTTAAATTCTTAATTTTACCTCTTGCATTATTAGGAATGGTTGGCAACACTATGACATTTTTAAATAAATGGTGTACTGGAAATACAAGATGGTTAATTATTGGCTTGTTAGCCACTAATTTTATTTTGAAAGCTAAACTTTTTCGTTATTTTGATGCAAAATTTGCGTTAATTCTTTTTTTATATCTCATGTGGTGCTTGTTATCGGCATTTTGGTCTGATGTTCCTTTTCTATCTTTTATGAAAAGTGGAATTTTAATTATTTTATCAGTCACATTAATTCGCTCTGGAATCGAATGGATAAGAATAAAGTCTTTGTATAATGCATTAGATTATCTTTGGATGTTAGCATTTGCTACTTTGATTGCAGGATTCGTAGGGAAATATGGTTATAGTCAGGAAATGGTAAATGACTTTAATGGAACTTCAATCGCTGAGTTCCAAGGGCTTGTGCGCGGAGCTAATATGTTTGGTGCTCTTACGGCGATGTCATTTCCGTTTTTTTTATGGAGAACGTATCTGGCTTTTGTGGATAAGAAAATCTATTTATTCTGGTTTTTCCTCACAGTCAGTTGTTTTCTATTTTTGATGTTATCCTTTTCTCGAAGTGCAATTCTCTTTTTTTTAGGTACTTTTTTGTTTTTTTTAATGAGCATAGACATAAATAAAAAATTTCAGCTTTTTTTGGTCGTTATAATTATAGCGCTGGGAACAGTAATTATTTTTCCAACTTATATAAATGCTTTAGCTGATGTTGTAGTAACCCACATTTATAAAGGCCAAACAAATTATACTAGGTCATTATTTTCAACCAGAATAACTACTTGGCAGCAATCTCTCGAGGGTGCAGAAGAAGGGGGCTGGATGGGGTTAGGCTACGGCGTTTCCTTTGGACAAACTAATTTTAAATTAACTGAAGATCTTAAGTCATACCTCTATGGAAGAGAAAAAGGAAATTCCCAGTTAGGCATTATGGAAGAAACAGGGAAAATAGGATTAATTTTTTATTTGTTTTTATTGTGTGGAATGGAAGCAAAACTTTTTAAGTTATTTATAAATGCTCAGAATTCTGATCAAAGAACACTAATTGGGATTCTCATGGGCACTTTTAATGGAATGATCATGCACTCTCTATTTGAGGCTTGGTGGAGTTCTCCTGGTTCTCCCGAAAGTATCTATTTTTGGACTTTGATTGGGATTATTCTAGGCACGGAAATAAGGATTAAAAATAATAAGGTAGAATTAAATGCGATTGAAATTAAAACGCTACGTCGGAACAATTTGGCCAGAGGCTCTTAACCAAAGAAAAGTCATTTTGCTATATCATTCTGTCGGGAATACTCCATGGGGGATGCCTGAGAAGCAGTTTCAGAATCAAATTGATTGGATTGCTGATCATTGTCGCGTTTTATCTTTGCCTGAATTGGTGAAAACTAAATCCAGTCAAGAGTTACAAGTTGCGCTCACTTTTGATGATGGTTATAAAACTCTTTATGATATTGTTGCACCTATTTTTGCCAGAAAAAAAATGAACGGCATGGTTTATTTAAATACAGGATGGATTAAAGAAGGTGAGAAGGATAGAAATTATTCTGATGCAAGCTTAGGTCATTATCCGGGGGAAATGTTTCTTACCTGGCAAGAGGTTAAACTACTGCGAGAAAAAGGGAGTTGGGATATAGGATCTCATGGAGTTAATCATTTTAATTTGCGCAGAATTCCTTTGGATTTAGTTAAAAATGAATTGCTGCAATCCAAACAAGACGTGGAAGAAAAGTTAAATATCACTTGTTCACATTTTTCTTATCCATTTGGCCAATACTCTAAAAATGTACGAGAAGTGGTAAAAGAAGTTGGCTATCAATATGCTGCTACTGTGCATCATGGTGGATTTAATTTAGAGAGCGATTATTTAGCAATGCCTAGAATAAATATTTCGCGAGAATATTCTCTTAAAGATTTTGGGAATATAATAAGAGGCAAATGGGATTTTGTAAGCTTAGTCCATAGGCTTCGAGGACAATAGAGAACAATTTAAAAACAATCAACTTTGTCATGTAGGTACCGGGTGAAGAAAAATAAAAAAATTTGCATAGTTTCTTCTTGTGGCGGGCATTTAACAGAAATTAGAGCATTAAAATCTGCTTACGAGAGTTATGATCACATTTACGTTTTGAATGATCAAGCAATTTTAGCAGCAGATATGCAAGGTAAAACTTATTTTATAACCCATGCAGAAAGAAATTGGAAAATTATTAAAAATTTTTTTGAAGCATTTAAGATTATTAAAAAAGAAAAGCCTAATTTATTTATGAGTACGGGCGCAGGTGCAATTGTGGTTTTTTCTATCTTAGGAAAATTCTTGGGTATTAAAACAATTTATGTAGAGTCATTGGCTGGTGTTGAAAAGCCAACTCTCACAGGGAGGATTATGTATTATCTAACAGATTATTTTTATTATCAATGGCCACATCTTAAAGCCTTTTTTCCAAAAGGAGAATGTATTGGAACCTTGTTATAAAACATTTGTTTCTATCGGGAATGCAAAGCAACATTTTAAACGGTTACTTGATGCTGTGCATGTACATATTCACTTGCTCCCCCAACCTATTCTAATTCAACGTGGGCATACTCCTTTCGAGTCTAGCATTTGCGCAGTGGTTGATTTTATTAATATGGATAAGTTTGTTGATTATGTTGCTAAAGCAGAAATCTTAATTTTACATGCTGGAGCGGGTAGCATATTACACGCAATGAAAAATAAAAAACGACCTATTGTTATGCCCCGATGTAAAAAATATTTTGAACATGTTAATGATCATCAGGTTGCATTTGCTAGAGCGCTCTATTCTGAAGGAAAAATAATTTTGATCGAAAATGAAAGCGAACTGGAATTCGCCATTAAAAAAACTAGCAACTCTGATCCCATTTCTTACTTTGAAGATGCTCGCTCACAAGGAGTGGATATAATTAAAAATAAAATTGCACAATTAATGAATTAGAAACAATGAACGGTAAAACCTATTTAAATTTAACACCACCTATCATCCTAAATTCGGCAGTTGTAACCTGCTGCGAAG
>AMFJ01025331.1_pt1 | contig 15224 bp, 14 predicted proteins | sample 427208 | NCBI WGS metagenome assembly AMFJ01 (sample SAMN02954298, study PRJNA114691) | groundwater metagenome | biome: aquatic; feature: subsurface aquifer; material: sediment; isolation source: subsurface aquifer sediment | place: USA: Rifle, CO | collected 2008-08
CTACAAAATGCGATTGCTGCCGCTAAAAAAGCAGCGCCGCAAATTCCGCGGGTGATTCATCTATCCCCCCAAGGAAAATGCTTTAATCAAAAAGCAGCGGAAAAAATGCTTAAACAGAAACACTTGTTATTTGTTGCAGGACGCTATGAAGGCATCGATGAACGGCTACTAGCGCTTGAAATAGATGAAGAATGGTCTATAGGTGATTATGTGTTATCGGGCGGAGAGCTCGCGGCCTTGACCATGATTGACGTTATAACACGTTTAATACCAGGTACATTAGGACATGCGGATTCAGCAGCGGAAGATTCGCTGACTACAGGATTATTGAAATATCCTCAATATACCCGCCCTGAAAAATTTAAAGGGTCAGCAGTCCCTGAAATATTGTTAAGCGGCAATCACCAGAATATCGAGCGCTGGCGATTAAAACAATCGCTAGGCAGGACATGGCAAAAGCGCCCTGACCTCTTGGCAAAGAAATCCTTAAATACGCTCGAGCAAACGCTGTTGGCGGAGTTTATTAAAGAATTTGAAAAACAAAATTCTTAGGAATTTAAGATTCCTAGATACTCGGACAAGGGAGCTTCTATGAAATGTCCGTGATTTTTTGGTTACAGTTTTTTTTGGTTAGAAAATAAATGAGGAAATAACCCATGGCAAATATTATTCAAATACTAGAAGCAGAACAAATGCAACAAGCAAAACCTATGCCTGATTTTGCTCCCGGTGATACTGTTGTTGTACAAGTCAAAGTAAAAGAAGGCGAACGAGTGCGGGTACAATCCTATGAAGGAGTTGTCATCGCAAAACGTAATCGCGGCCTCAATTCTTCTTTTACTGTCCGTAAAATTTCTCATGGTGTTGGCGTCGAGCGTGTATTTCAAACCTATAGTCCTATGATTGATAGCGTTGAATTAAAACGTCGCGGCGACGTCAGGCGCGCAAAGCTCTATTACATGCGCAAATTAAGCGGAAAAGCGGCCCGTATCAAAGAAAAATTAGCCAGCAACAATAAAGGGACTACTGCTGACCTAGGTGTCAATGATACGAATACTTCTTCAGAGAAAGATACGGGTGAATAAAAATTAAATAAAATATCTTATAAAAAAAAGCATGAGCGTTATATGAGGCGCGATGATTTGGAGGATAGTGCTATGATGAGGCAATCTCAAAAGAACCCTCAGGGACAAAAAAAGGATAGTCGCTTTTTACGTCTCAAAAGAATATCTACAAGAGAGAAAAAAAGCCGATATGACGCGAAAAGGGCTCAAAAAATCGTCTGGGTTGCTCCAGATGGCAATATTATTAAAAACGGCCCTCCTTATCCTCCAGGCTCGAAAGAAATGCTCTTCAGTCACGCTCACCAGCTGACACCCGTCTCTTTTTTTTTAAATAAAAAAACGGGTGAGCCTACTAAAGTTGCTAATGTAAAAAATCTCAATGGATCCGATAAAAACAACCACCGTGAAGTCAAAACAGTTAAAAGATGGCGATTTGACAAGCTTCGTGTTCAATGGTTAAAGTCATTCATTTTTTACACTCTGGACCCGAGCAATAACGAACCGATAGAATTAACTGGCCCATCTGCAAATGAGAATGGCGTTAAGATCAAGCGAGGAGAATTTCATAAACTATGGAAAAAATGGAATCGAGTGAAAGGAAAGGTCTTTTACGTTTTCAATCCAAAAACCGGCGAACCTCGATTAACAGAAGAACCTGCTGACCTCGATGAAAACGGATGTAATGCAGAGGGACTAAAAGTGTATATGCGCACACAAGTTGTCTATGATACGCTGCATGAAGAATGGTATGCCCAACAAAAATTTTCTCATGAAATCGCAACACTCTCGGGCGAAAACAGCAGTGAAAGTCAAGAATCCAAAAATCTGGATAACATGTCCGATGACAGCGATAATGACGACGATCAAAACAACCCTGCTGTAAAAAGCCCAGCCAATTCAAATGACCTATGGAGCATTCAGAGCCAAACATCTCAAAGCTCCCAAACAGCGGGAGTCTATAGTACATCAACTAATGAAGAATTAGTTAACAATCTAGCCGCAACTCCAGTTGATACACTTTTTCCTATGCCATTAATAAGCGGCGGCGGCACATCTACTTTTTTTACCCGTCCCCCCACTCCCCCTTCCTCGTTTTTTACACCCATCCCTCCATTATTTGCAGAACTTATAGAATCTCTCGAGAATCAGGGTCAGAGCTTCTCTTGGAAAAAGCCGTAGATTCTTACTGCCGATTCCAGGATAATAATGACGATCTCTTTTTCAAACACGCTAAAAATTTTTTGCCTGTTCTTGGATAAAAAAATTGTATGGCTCGAGACACTGTTTCAATCAATAAAATTGCTCTGCTTGCGACAGGCGATGAAATTGTTAACGGCGATATTTTAAATACGAATTCTCAAGAAATTGCATATAGGCTGCTGAGTGAAGGCATACACGTTGGCACCCATATGATTGTTGCCGATCATATTGCAGAAATAGAAAAAGCAATTACATTTCTACTCAAAGATCATAGCGCATTGATTATTACTGGCGGTTTAGGCCCAACATCCGATGATTTAACTCGCTTTGCCTTAAGCAATGCCATTCAGCGTCCGCTCGTGTTTGATGAAAACACTTGGCAGCACATTATAGAACGCTTAAAACGCTTTGGTTATGACACGCCTCCTTTATCGAACCGCCAACAAGCACTTTTTCCAGAAGGCGCCAGCATCATTCCAAATTCGAATGGAACAGCCGCTGGCTGCCTATTGACCCATCATTTACAACTTATTTTTATGCTGCCAGGACCTCCTGTCGAATGTTTACCGATGTTTGAAAAAATATGTTTGCCCCAATTAATACAATCGGGATTACAAGAAATTATCTATCATAAACATTGGTTTTTATTTGGTGTGAGCGAAGGACAAATTGCGGAAGAACTTGACGCACTTGCAAAACCCTACGATTGCACGACTGGTTATCGATTATGTTATCCTTATATTGAATTTAAATTACATTCCAGCCGCAAACAAGATTTTAATTTGTTGGTCCCTCAAATTGAGCGAGTCATTCAACCTTATCTAATTGGAGATGGCAGCGAAACAGCTTCCTCATTACTGCAAAAGGAATTGCAAAAATTAACATTCACTTTATCTATTCAAGATGTTGCAACCGGCGGTCTATTAGAAACTCTCCTTAAAACACCCGCCACTTATACATATCTTAAATTTGATGCTTCCCCAAATGATGCGCCGCACGTCGTCATTAAAGGATTAAATGAATTTTGGCAAAATGTGCCTAACACGGCTCAAACACAACTTGAAATTGATTTTCCTCATGCAAAGAAAAAAAATTCGATCTGTGCTAAGATCCCTTTTCGCGGATTCAGAGTAAAACACTATGCTGCTGAATTTATTTGCTGGAAAATAATAGATTTTCTAAAAGAATTTTCTACCAAATATGAAACTGAAAAACGCTGATCACAATTTCAATTAAAATCAGTAAAATAATAATGCTCTCTAACATGCTGGAATGACGATGCTGGACTTGGCTATTCAACATATCAAGCAATTCTTGCAATACATCCAGTTTTTGATTAAGCGATATCACACGACTTGGAATATCTAAAAATTTTTTTGTCATAATGTAAAAAGGTTCAAGATTTGGATTTCGCCAAAAAAATTCTGGTGTATCTAAATATTCACTGTTTAAATTAATAGAACTTCTAGCAATAAAAATTTCACCCATGCGCTTAAATAACGAACGGCGTGACAAAGAAATAATGCCGCGATTAGCAATTTCTTCCGGCAAGGAAGCGTTCACTTTAACTGTTTCTTGAGTGGCATCTTCAAATGCTTCTAGTTTAATAGCTTGTGCAAGGCCATAAGAGATAGCGAGTTTAATTTGGGCATTATCAGAATCCAACGTGATAATATCAATTTTAAATCGATCATGCGTATCAATCGATGTTTCTTCGCCCAATCGATAACAAAAGTGATCTGTTTCAACAACGCTTAAAGGCTGAAATGAAAAATCTTTGACATACTCTATCCATTTTTGCTCTTGGGCCTTATTAAAACCCCAGCAAACAAATGATCCGTGGCTAAAAAAAAATAAATCGGCAGGTTTTTTGATATTGACTACGTGCAAAACATCACGTAATAAACGAGTAAAATATCCCTTGCGTTTAAACGAATTGGCGAGCCCGCGCAGATCATAACTGCCGGCTGTGCAAAAAGATACGCATCTCATAAAAGATCGGGATGGGTGAGCCACGTTAATCTCTCAAAAATCAAGAAAGGATATATAAACAGTCTAGTTGAATTAACTTTACTCCGCAATTCTTCTAACCCCTGCCCGGCCGAAGCACTTGGACTGACTGATGGTCAAAAAGATGTATCGCTTCATGAAGCTCTCTTGTATAAGCAGCAGCAACTGTTTTTGGATTCGAACAAGATTTAGCAATTATTTGTACATGGGTCTCTATTTGAATATCAAACATCTCTTGGAGCGTTTCATTGTCAAAATAAAGCGAATCTAAAGAAACGCCTTGCTCTTTCAGCATAACATCTCCAATTTTGCTCATGTCATCATATAAACGCAAACGCATTAGTTTATAAATAACTCCAGGTAATTCTTCTGATGATAAATTTTCTAACTTTTTAATAATAGGATGAAATGTTTTTTCTTGTATCGCCAAAGAATAGGCTGATAATGGACTGATTAAATCTTGATAAGGCGAACAAAATACTTTTAATAAATATTTTGCAAAAGGATGATAAAGGGCATAATCAAACAATCCGAGCGGCTTTAACATAATGGAACCATCTAGATGGTGATTTTTATGCCCGTGAACAGGATCCTTAGGTATCCGACCCACATCATGTCCTATCATAGCTAATACATCCCTTAAAGTTCGTTCAGAAAATAAAGCATGTTTTCCTGCTTGCAAACCATGCCGAAATTCACTGACTGCCTCATGATGAGGAGAATGCGGTTCATATAAACGCTCTGCTTCTGGGCTTTTTAATACAGCCATCATACAGGTCGTATAGCGCTTCATATCAGGTCGTAATGCTTCAAAATCTTCAGGTAATTTTTTTTTACTGATCGTAGAGGGAACCATCGATTGAATCATTGGCAGGGTTAACGGAGTTGCTATTAATTGAAATGCTGATTTATTCAAAATATTTTTGGCGGGTAGTTGATTTAAAAAAGTATAAACATTACAGTCAACCGGTTCTTTATTTTTAAATAAATTTTTTTCCTGTAAACTTATTAATAATTCTGGATAATCAGGAAACTTGCCAAAAAAGTCATTAAGCGTATATTTCATCAAAGCCTTTGAATTATTTCCTGTTGTATAACTGAAAAATTGCTGAGAAAAATGAGTAGTATTACGAGAAAAACGAGAAAGCATATTATTTCCTTATAAATAAAAAAACACTTCAAAAAATAAAAAATCACTATTTAGTGAATAAAAGCACACCTACTACTATTGCACGATTGCTCTATTGTTTTCCCTATTAAGCTCACATTTCGATTTTGCACCGCCCTTCGAACCTTGCAATTCGTAAAGCGTTTCGCGTCGAATTCTATTTTTGCTCGATTGTTTTCGCCGGTTTGCTTTGGCGAAGAAGAAGGAAATACTTGCTGCAATCGACGGGATGATGAAACAAACTCGTTGCTATTTTTTCTATCCCGCTCCCCCTCAAGACGAAGTGCATTTCTTTTTTCATTTAGCTTTTTGTTGACATAAAAAATACCATATCCAATACCAACGATAGCAGCTGCAACACCTAAGAGCCCAAAAGTAAAGATGTGCGCAATCATCACTAAGGCCACCGCCGCAGTGAATGCCAGATTCAACCCAGAAGCAACAGTATTTGCAGTTGCCAATGGTTTGTAGTGTGCTGCTTCTTCAGATGTTTTAGCGGTGCGAGATTTATAGGTGTAATATAATGCAGCAACTGAGTGAAAAAGGGTTTTCACTGCCAATGCAGCAACAAAAATAATCGGTGATAATAAAACATGCGCTGCTTCCCAGATGGCGCCTCCAACAACGGCTGTTACAAAAGCAGCGGCAGCTAAGGTATTAACAACAGCACGCTGCCATGTTCCTTTTTTATAATCAGCAAGTTTCGCTTGCCGCCAAGATTCAATGGCAGAACAGCAGCTTAACCCAACTACGATAGGAAACAGAAAATAATGACCTACGTGCTTAATAAATTCCCGGCCGGCCTCTTTCAAAAACATCCCAAAAACAATGGCCATACCCGATAATTCAAGATTACCTATTGTTATTTCTGTTTTTTGCGATTCAATTAGAAGCAGTTCTTTTCTTCGACGTCTTTGTCTTTTTTCTCTTTCTCTTTGAATAATAAAACTGTCATCCGAACCAGGATTGCCAATACTACGCGGTCTGGATTCAAAAAATCCAAATCCTATACCATTTGTTTGCTTATGTTCTTCGTTTCGTTGCATAAATTGATCTTCATGAAGGTCTATGGAATACTATAAAGGATATACGTTAACGAACCCTTAAAATCAGCAAATATTGGCGGTCTTTTGTGCTGGTTTCTAGCTCTCTTGCTTGCCACGCCGCTCCACAAAAAATGCTTTGAGCAAAGCGCCGCATTCATCACTCAACAACCCGCCATTATATTCAACTCGATGATTAAAAGGGAATTCCGCGAGCTTAAGTACGCTTGTAACTGCGCCTGTTTTTGGGTCTAACGCCCCGTAAACAACCCTTTTCACCCTTGCATGCACAATCGCGCCTAAGCACATCACACACGGTTCAAGCGTTACATAAAGTGTCGTATCTGGTAATCGGTAATTTTTCATTTTTGCACTCGCGTGACGTAACGCAACCATTTCTGCATGCGCACTAGGATCATGCATACTAATAGGCGCATTAAAACCTTCTGCAATCAATTGATTATTTTTCACTAAAACAGCGCCTACGGGCACTTCTTGATTTTGTTCTGCTGTTTTTGCGAGTTGAATCGCATGCTGCATCCAAAAAATATCGTCTTTCGAAAACATTATTCCCACTCAATGGTTGCAGGCGGTTTACTTGAAATATCATAAACGACTCGAGAAATACCGCGGACTTCGTTGATAATACGATTTGAAATTTTTTCAAGCAATTCGTGCGGCAAATGTGCCACATGCGCTGTCATAAAATCGATTGTTTGAATCACGCGTATTGCAATAACATGATCATAATGCCTCGCATCACCTAAAACACCGACTGATTTCACCGGTAAAAAAACGGCAAACGCTTGACTGGTTTTTTCATACCATCCCGTTTTACGAAGCTCGTCTATCAAAATAGCATCCGCATCACGCACTTTATCCGCATATTCTTTTTTGATTTCGCCTAAAATACGTACGGCAAGCCCAGGGCCTGGAAAAGGATGTCGATTAATTAACTCATGAGGTAATTGAAGTTCAGCGCCTATCTTTCGCACTTCATCTTTAAAAAGTTCACGCAAAGGCTCAAGCAATTTTAAATGCATTTTTTCAGGTAACCCGCCTACATTATGGTGTGATTTAATGACATGCGCTTTACCTGTTTTCGTTGCTGCCGATTCGATAACATCCGAATAAATCGTGCCTTGCGCAAGCCACTGCACATTTTTAATTTTTTTAGCTTCTGCATTAAAAATATCAATGAACAAACCGCCGACAATTTTACGTTTTTGCTCAGGATCTGTCACACTTGATAATGCAGTAAAAAATTCTCTAGAAGCATCAACCGTGATTAAGTGAATCCCTAAGTGCTTGGCAAATAATGCCTGCACTTCTTCTGCTTCTTTAAAGCGCAACAATCCTGTATCCACAAAAATGCACGTTAGTTGCGAGCCAATCGCTTGATGTAAAAGGGCTGCAACAACCGAAGAATCCACACCGCCTGATAGTCCTAAAATGACATGATCATCGCCGATATCTTGCCGAATTTTCTCAATAGATTCTGTGATGATATTTTTTGTTGTCCAAAGAGGTTTGCATTGGCAAATCTCTAAAATAAAACGCTTTAGAATACGTACGCCTTCTTTGGTGTGTGAAACTTCTGGATGAAATTGCAATCCGTAAAAATGGCGTTTTTTATCTGCCATTGCAACAATGTCACATGTTTCTGTGCTCGCCATTTTAGTAAATCCAGACGGCAAAACATCCACATGATCGCCATGGCTCATCCAAACATCCAATGCTTCCATGTCTACCAGCAAACCCATTGACTCTTGTACAATCACTTTTGCATGACCAAACTCACGCTTTTTACCTTGCGCTACTTTTCCGCCCAATTGAAATGCCATGGTTTGCATGCCATAACAAATACCAAGCACTGGACAACCCAATTCAAAAATCATTTGCGGCGCATGAATATTGTTTTCTTCGATGACACTTTCGGGACTGCCCGATAAAATAATTCCGCTCGATGCAAAATCACGAATTATTTGTTCATTAGCATTAAAAGGAAAAATTTCGCAATAAACGCCTATTTCACGAACACGGCGGGCGATCAACTGAGTATATTGAGAACCAAAATCTAAAATTAAAATTCGGTTAGCATGAGCATTGATTGTCATTTTTTTGATCCGCGCTTTTAACATTATTTAAAATAATTTTCATCCATCTGATAATTCGGCGCTTCTTTCACAATTTGCACATCATGCACATGACTTTCACGCACACCGGAACCCGTAATACGCACAAATTCAGGCTTGGTTCGCATCTCATCAATATCGCGACAACCTGTATAACCCATTCCCGAACGCAATCCACCCATGAGTTGATTGACAATTGCCACTAAACTTCCTTTGTAAGGCACTCGTCCCTCAATACCTTCTGGCACTAATTTACTTTGCATTCCTTCTTGAAAATAACGATCGCTTGAACCATGTCGTTGCGCCATTGCAGCGAGAGAACCCATCCCGCGATACGCTTTATACGAGCGGCCATGATAAAGTTCAACTTCACCGGGCGCTTCTTCAGTGCCTGCAAATAAACTCCCGACCATGACAGCCGATGCACCCGCAGCAATCGCCTTACAAATATCGCCTGAATAACGTATACCGCCATCAGCAATAATCCCAATAGAGGTGCCTTTTAAGGCCTCACTCACATTTGCAATAGCAGAAATTTGCGGCACACCAACACCTGTGACAATACGCGTGGTACAAATAGACCCAGGCCCAACACCCACTTTCACAGCATCAACACCTGCATCCGCCAATGCTCTCGCTGCTTTAGCAGTTGCAATATTACCCGCGATGATTGAAATGCGAGGATAATGTTTTTTAATAAAACGGACTCTTTCAATAACACCTTTTGAATGTCCATGCGCAGTATCAACCACTAACACATCAACACCGGATGCAACTAATGCTTCCGCCCGCTCATCTGATTCTCTCCCCGTGCCAATTGCAGCGCCTACACATAATTGTCCGGAACTATCTTTACAAGCAAAAGGTTTTTCTTGTTCTTTTAAAATATCTTTCACCGTAATCATGCCGCGCAATTGAAATTGATCGTTAATCACAAGCACTTTTTCGATGCGGTGTTTATGTAATAATTCCCGAACAATTTCACGATCAGTTGCTTCCTTGACCGTCACTAATCGTTCTTTCGGTGTCATGATATTAGCAACCGGTTGATCTAATTGTGTTTCAAAACGTAAATCACGACTCGTCACAATCCCGACCAGTTGTTGATTCTCTTCAACAACAGGCAATGCGTGAAAATTAAAGGATTTGATAATATCTAATACTTGCCGCACAGTGGTTTCCGGTGAAACGGTCACGGGATCCTTCACTACACCGCTTTCAAATTTTTTGACTTTGCGCACTTCAAAAGCTTGCTGCTCAATCGTCATATTTTTATGAATAATACCTAATCCGCCTTCCTGTGCTAATGCAATCGCAAGCCGTGCTTCAGTCACTGTATCCATCGCTGCTGACAAAAGGGGAATATTTAAGTGAATATGAGGAGTCAATTGAGTTTTTAAATCAACATCTTTAGGCAAAACTAACGATTCGGCAGGCAGTAATAAAACATCGTCAAAGGTCAATGCATCTTGAACAAGTCGCATGGTTAACTTCCCCTCATATCAGGATAAAATTAACTGAGGCATTGTACACGATTTTTAGAAAATGGGAAGAAAAATAATCATTTTTTCCGCCGCACATACAACGTTTTCGTAACCGAGGCAATAATATCGCCTTGTTCATCAATCACATTCAACTCACGATCAAAGATATATTTACCCGCTTGATCCGTTTTCATTTTAATAAGGTCGATCTCTTCAGGGGTAAAAGCAAAAAGTGCTTTGACCTTCCCGCGCCCCGGTTTTTTGAATTGGATGCTCGCTGCTTTGTCCCAAACAAGATAATCTTTTCCTAATTTTTTCATCAAAATCAGCATATAAAAAGCATCCGTTAACACAAAAATAGAACCGCCAAAATGTACGCCAACGTAATTTTGGTTATACCATCGTAACGTAAGGGATGCTTCTATCGTATAAAAATCCGGCGTAATACGATCCACTTTAATACCCGCACCGCGAAATGGCCGCCAGAGATTCAACATCATGCGAAATCCATTAGCAGGCAGCCGATTCATCAGTTGGTGAAGCCATTTTCTAGCCATATCACATCCTTTCCCTATCGACAAAATCCGTTTACTATAACCGCCATGAATACAATTGACATCAGCCATTCTGAAGAAATATACACCGTCAGTGAACTGAATCGTGAAGCACGGTTATTAATTGAAGGCCATTTTCCCCTGTTATGGGTAGAAGGCGAAATTTCTAATTTTGCAGCGCCAAGTTCCGGGCATTGGTATTTTTCTCTAAAAGATGCATCTGCACAAGTGCGTTCTGCCATGTTTCGTCCACAAAATCGACGCGTTCCTTTTCAACCTAAAGACGGCATGCATGTTATTTTAAGGGCGCGTTTAAGTTTGTATGAGGGACGCGGTGATTTTCAATTACTGGTTGAACAAATGGAAGATGCAGGCGAGGGAAAATTACGCCAGGCATTTGAAGCGCTTAAAAAAAAGTTGTCGGAAGCAGGATGGTTTGATGCCGCTCACAAAAAACCGCTGCCCGCTTTCCCGCAATCTATTGGTATCATCACATCACCTACAGGCGCTGCTATCAAGGATATTTTAAGTGTGCTTAAAAGACGTTATGCCATTGGGCGCATTATTATTTATCCCACTTTAGTGCAAGGGGAAGCTGCTTCCAAAAATATTGTGGAAGCTATTCAAATTGCCAATCACCGTAAAGAATGTGATGTATTAATTTTAGCGCGCGGTGGCGGATCACTCGAAGACTTATGGCCGTTCAATGAAGAAATTGTTGCGCGTGCTATTTATCAAAGTACATTACCGATTGTCAGTGGAATTGGACATGAAGTTGATTTTACAATTGCTGATTTTGTCGCTGATTTACGCGCACCCACACCCACCGCTGCGGCTGAATTAATTGCTGCACACACGGAAGATATTTTACTTAGATTTCAAAATCACAAAAAATATTTAATCCACTACATCACACAACTATTAAAAAATTTAAAACAACATTTGGTGTTTTTGCAAAAACACTTACAACAGCAACATCCTAAAAGACGCCTTACTGAACAAGCACAGCGTCTCGATTTTTATGAATCCACACTGATTCAATTAGTACATAAACATTTAAGTGAGTATCAAACAAAAATAAAAATCGCGGCAGCAAAACTCGATGCGTTAAGTCCTTTAGCAACACTGAAACGCGGATTTGCGATTGTAACGCGCGCAAAAGATGAAAAAATTCTACAGGAAGCTAAAGAGGTCACTCCCGGCGATAAAGTCCATATACAACTTAAGAACGGTAAATTAGAATGCACGGTGAATGATGCGTAAAAATATTCTGATTATCACTCATAACAATGCCACACAATTTATTGATATTTGCAATCAATACACAGGACTATTTGATAAAGAAAAATATAAAGTCACAGTCGCCTACTTATCTGGCGAACCTAATGATCGCGATCAAGCTAAAACACTTTCGGAAGAAGTGATTTTTTTAAATTGCTCGAAAAAAAGTATTCGCGGCACAAAAATAATAGCGATTAAAAAACTGATTACTTTATGCAGAGAGCGAAAATTTTCTATTGTGATATGCCATCGCTATAAACCTATTTATACTATGTTGTGGGTTGCGCAATTTTGTCATATTCCCGTCGTCTTCTTCGTTATGCACGCAATGAATACGTTAAATAATATCAGCCGAAAAATTCTGATAGCAACGCTCTACAAAAAAAATATGTTTTTTGCCGGTGTATCAAATGCCGTTCGTGAAGATATGCGTAAAAATATTTGGCGCGTACCGGATAAGCGTGTAGTCACACTTTACAATTGCATTGATGTGGCTTCAACTGAAAAAGCATTACTACCGCGTATAAAAGCGCGCGATTTTTTGAAGTTGCCCGAAAATGTTTTTGTATTTGGCACGACTGGACGATTGGTGCCAGGCAAAGACCAAAAAACGTTGATCCAAGCATTTGCTCAAATAAAATCGCCTGAGTTACAACTCAAATTAATCATCATTGGGGACGGCGAGCTTGAAAATAATCTAAAAGACCTTACTAAAAAACTTAAAGTACAAAATGACGTTATCTTTACTGGGTTCATCCCAGATGCTTTCCGTTATCTAAAAGCCTTTGATGCATTTATTTTGCCCTCTGTTGAAGAAGCTTTTGGCCGAGTCTTGCTTGAAGCCATGATTGCAAAGCTCCCTGTTGTCGGTACTCGTGTTGATGGCATTCCTGAAGTCATCCAAAATAAAGGTGTTCTAGTAGAAAAAGAACAGCCTGAAAAATTAGCCTCTATCATGACGGACATCATGAATCAAACACCGGAAGAATTAGCAAAATGGGGTGATGCAATTTATCAACATGTAAAAGAAAATTTTTCATTCGAAACGTTTAATCGCGTTTTTTGGAATATTCCATTTTTAAAAACATTTTAATGTATCGCCATCACTTTAGGCTTGACCAATCGTTCAAAATCCTTGTAAGACATTTTAATTAATTCTGAATGTGAACCTGCATTAAATGCAATTTGATCTTCAGAAACTAAGTGATTTGAAACATACACCGGCATTCCATACAAGTTTCCAAAAGGCGGCATTGCACCCACTTCGCATTCTGGAAATTTTCCTTTAAACTCAGATTCCTTAGCAAGATCTATTTCTTTTACACCCGTTAATTCACGTAATTCAGAAAAATTAATGTGATCAGTGGCAGGAATAACAACCATAATAAATTGGCCACCTGCTTTGATAATCACTGTTTTCGCTAACTGCTTGCCCGAAACATGGGCAATCGCTGCAATTTCCTGCGCCGTATAGCTCGGCGAGTGATCGATACATAAATATTTCACATGATGCTGATCCAAAAATTCTTTAAGCTGTTTGTTTGGCATGACACACCCCCCGCGTGGGTATCCATTATTTATTATAATCCAGATTACGTTTTTGAGTATTAAATGAACTGTTTCCCTGACAGACTCTGCAATCTATTGAAAATAAACGATAAAATTTTTGAAATAGCATCATCTATTTCTGCTCTTTTAGTAAAACGCCCAAAAGAAAAGCGTATAGACCGTCCTGCTTCTTCTGTTGTTAATTGAAGCGCGCGCAGCACTAACGATGGCCCAGTGCCTCGTGCGTGACAGGCAGAACCTTTAGAAATCGCTAACTCAGGTAAAGCTTGAATAAAAGCATCGGCTGTCATGCCCGGCAACCGCACATTTAAAATGTGCGGAACAGTATGCGCATCATCGCCATTCATTGCAATACCTGGTATTTTCACTAATGCTTGCCAAAAAATATTTTTAAATTCAGTAATTCTCTTTTTTTCAGCCGCATCATTGGCTAATGCAAACGCTTCCCCCATGCCCACCATTTGATGAGTTGCCAACGTCCCTGAACGCATGCCTGATTCATGTCCCCCGCCATGCAAAAGAGCCGCCACCCGCACACGCGGTTTAGCACGCACATATAATGCACCGATACCTTTGGGGCCATATACTTTATGCGCACACAATGAAACTAAATCCACTGGAATTTTCTGTACGTTTAAAGGAACTTTTCCAACACTTTGTGCTGCATCCACATGCAATAAAATGGAACGTTCTGCAGTGAGATTTGCGATTGCTTCAATATCTTGGATCACCCCTATTTCATTATTGACATGCATAATAGAAACTAAAAAAGTATCTGCACGAAATGCTTTTTTTAAAACATCCAGTGACAGTAATCCACCAGAGTCAGGAGATAGATAAGTAACAAAAAAACCTTCTTTCTCTAATTGTTGACAACAATCGAGAACGGATGGATGCTCTGTCTTCACCGTAATAATATGTTTGCCTTTTTGCTGATACAGTAAAGCCGCACCTTTTAAAGCAAGATTATTGGCTTCCGTTGCGCCCGATGTAAAAACAATTTCGCGAGGATTTGCATGAATGGCATCAGCCACTTGCATACGCGCCTCATCCACCGCTTTTTTGGCAAGCACACCAAAAGAATGGGAGGAAGAAGGATTGCCAAATATGCCAGAGGGCGTTAAAAAACGCATCATTTTTTCTGCAACACGCGGATCAACCGGTGTAGTTGCTGCATAATCTAAATAAATCGGTAAGTTCATAGTTGCTTGTAATTTGTTTTAATTGTAGCATCAAGTCATTGGCACCAGTATACCGATCTATTCATAAAAGATCAAAACATGACCCGAAAAAATAGCATATTTTGGCTTGGATTCATCAGCATTTACCTGCTCGCTTTCTTATTACAGACCCAGTTATTGTTAAATTGGGACGTGAGTTGGTTAATGCTTACCACAAAAAAATTACTCTCAGGTGGTCATTACGGCAAAGATTTTTTTGAAATTAATCCGCCGATGATTTTATATCTTTATATTCCACCTGTACTCATCAGCAAATTTTTTTTGATCAGCCGTATCTTTGCTTTGCGTATTTATATTTTTTTATTAACAAGCATCTCACTTTTACTGTGTTATCCGTTACTCAAAAAGATATTAGCTAATTCTTCATTTAATAAATTATTTTTACTGGTAATGGCAAGTATATTTCTTATTTTACCCACTTATGAATTCGGACAGCGGGAACATTTATTATTGATACTCATCATGCCCTATATTT
>AMFJ01030726.1_pt1 | contig 15198 bp, 14 predicted proteins | sample 427208 | NCBI WGS metagenome assembly AMFJ01 (sample SAMN02954298, study PRJNA114691) | groundwater metagenome | biome: aquatic; feature: subsurface aquifer; material: sediment; isolation source: subsurface aquifer sediment | place: USA: Rifle, CO | collected 2008-08
AAGAGCCAATAACCTGGTATTAGTGGGCTCTTTGTTTTTTTTATCAGCGATGGTCTCAGTACGTTTTTGGCTCAGCTGATCCATACCGGAACGAAATGCAATTCAACAAAAAATCTAAGGGAGAAACACATATGGAAAGAACATTCGCAATTATCAAGCCCAATGCCTTTGCCGACGGCAACAGCGGAAAAATCCTCAAGCGCATTTACGAGGAAGGTTTTAAGGTGGTTGGCCTGAAAAAGCTGTACCTCAGCAGGGTTGAAGCGGAAGGCTTCTACTATGTCCACAAGGAAAGGCCGTTTTTTGCCGAACTGACCGAATTCATGTCCAGCGGACCGTGTATCGCCATGGTGCTCGAAGCGGAAAATGCTATTCAGAAATGGCGTGACCTGATGGGCGCAACCAACCCCGCCCAGGCTGCCGAAGGAACCCTGCGCCGGGAGTTCGGCACGTCGGTTGGCGAGAATGCCACCCACGGTTCCGATGCACCGGAAACGGCGGCGTTTGAGATGGGATACTTCTTTTCCGGGCTGGAACTGCTGTAATTTCAATAACTGTTTCAGGCTATGGAATTCCGTAGCCTGAAACAGTATCTCTAAAGATTGTTTTCACCGGTTTTTTCTTTCCCGGTTACCTGGCACCACAACTGCCCCTGCTGGAAGAGGATATTCAGTTCCTCACCGAGGTCGGCATCATTGGCCCGCGATACCACGAGATACGTGCCGTCCTCCGGATGTTTCTTGCGGACTATCGCATAGCCTCTGCCGAGGGTCGCCAGCGGGCTGACACTGTTGAGGAGGGTCGCCTGCTCGGCAAGTGCCGCCTGCTTCCGTTCGACAATCCGCTGCATATGGCTGTTCAGCTGGGAGGCCAGCATATTCAGTCGTTGCCCATGCAATTCGATACGGTTGGAGGGTTTCTGCAGCTGCAGTCTGTTCAGCAACGAGCTAAGGTGTTGCTCTCTGCCCATAAGCGATTGGGTCATCACCCGGGCGAGATACGAGGTACTGAGCTGCAGGCGGAATTCGATGTCTTTCAGGACATTTTTCATTTCCCCCAACATCCTGGTGTGGTGATAGACCTGCTGCTCCAAGGTGGCTACTTTCCGCTGAAACCTCAGAACCAGGCTGTTTTTCAACGTGGCGAGGTGCCGCAGGAGACTTGCGCTGTCCGGGATCAGCTTTTCGGCGGCTCCGGTGGGGGTCGGACAGCGAAAATCGGCACAGAAATCGGCGATGGAAAAATCGATTTCATGACCAATTCCGGTTACAACCGGAATGATCGAACGAAAAATTGCCTCGGCTACAACTTCCTCATTAAAGGCCCAGAGATCTTCGATCGAACCGCCTCCCCGGCACAGGACGATAACATCCGTTCCGGAAATTGTCTGCGCCGTGCGGATCGCTCCGGCTATCTCCACCGCGGCATCTTTTCCTTGTACCTTTACGGGGATAATCTGGATATGCACGGGTGACTTTCTGTTTCTAACGATTTTCAGAAAATCCTGGATGGCAGCTCCGGTCGGCGATGAGATGACAATTATTTTCCTTGGAAAAGACGGCAGCGGTTTTTTCAGTTGTGCTGAAAAATATCCTTTTTCGGCAAGTTTTTTCTTTAATTCCTCATATTCCCGCTGCAACCTGCCGATTCCGTAAAGCTCAACGGAATCGACGATGATCTGATATTCGCCGCGGGGTTCATAGACCGAGATTCTGCCAAACACCACCACCTGCCGGCCATCCTGCAGGGTGAGACCGGAAAACTTTTGCTGCTGCTTGAAGAACACCGCCCTGATCTGGGCCCCACTGTCTTTCAGAGTGAAATAGGAATGTCCGGAAAATGGTGTTTTCAGGTTGGATATCTCGCCGGCGAGCCGGACAAACCGGTACTCGGTCTCGAGAATCCGCTTAATCGATTGGGTCAGTTGGCTGACGGTGAGGATGGATCCCGCTTCGAACAGGTTTGTTGTATTCATCTGGTGAAGAATCGATTGAAGAAACCACTTGTTTACTCGTAGACAGATATACGCCTATATATTATAGTTTCCGGTTCGTGTCCTGTATTTTATGAAGATAATTTATAACAATCTGTACGAGGAGGAGTATCGCATGGCCAGTGAGAGTGCGTTCAACAAACGTCTGACTGCCGAAACAACCATGGATAGGGTCGAGGGACTATTGGAGCATTTCAATCTTCCCCCGAAAGTCATAACGTTTATCCGGGCCAACCAGAGAATCATTCAGATTTCTTTAGCAGTTATTATCGTCGCCGTCGTTTTTGGCTCGCTGTACAGCTCCTATCGCGCAAAGGTCCGGGAAGATGCTTCCTCAGCGCTTGCAAAAGCGATGGAGCAGACCGATAACGCCCGGGCCGCGGCACTGGGTAAAGTAATAGAAGAATATGGCAGCACCTCATCCGCACTTTGGGCGAAAATCGAACTCGGCCACCTCGACATGAAAAACGGCTCGTTTGCGGATGCGGGCGACAAGTACCGCAAGGTTCTGGCCGACCTGAAAAAAGCCAATCCCCTCTATCCCCTGGTGCTTTTCAGCATTGCTCAAGCCTTCGAAGCCGATAAAAAATATGGAGAAGCCACGGCGCAATACGATCTCCTGAAAAGTTTCAAGGGGTTCGAGCATATTGGTTATACCAGCATGGGGCGAATTGAAGAATTGCAGGGCAATATCGACAAGGCCATGGCAATCTACAACAACTTCCTGCTGAGCATCGGCGACGATCCGTCACTTGCCCAGGCTCGGGAGGAAATTTCTGCTAAAATAGCTCGATTAAAGGCGCGACAGTGAAAATAATTCCATCGCTTACGGAGATCGCAAGGCAGACCGCGGAATGGCACCGCCAGGGTCTGAAAATAGCACTTGTTCCCACCATGGGCTGTCTGCATGAGGGACATCTGTCCCTGATGCGGCGAGCCGCGGCAGTTGCCGATCGAACGATAGTCAGTATTTTTGTCAATCCCATGCAATTCGGTCCGAACGAGGACTTCGGATCATATCCCAGACAGTTCCAGACCGATTGCGATCTTGCTGAAAAGGAAGGGGTTCATGCAATCTTCTGTCCGGAATCGAAGGACATGTACGGTGATTCCTTTCAGACAAAAATAAGCGTTACCCAGCTCTCCCGGGGAATGTGCGGGGCCGACAGACCGGGTCATTTCGACGGCGTCGCCACGGTTGTAACCAAATTGTTTCATCTGACCCTTCCGGATGTCGCGGTTTTCGGCCAAAAAGATTTTCAGCAACTGGCGATTATCCGGCGGCTTGTTCTCGATCTCAATATGAATATTGAAATCATCGGTTGCCCTATCGTCCGTGAACAGGATGGCCTGGCAATGAGTTCCCGCAACAAGTACCTCCAGGGCGAAAGTCGAAAGCAGGCGCTCTGCCTGTCCAAAGCGATTCTGGCAGCGCGCAGGCTTGTAGCGGAAACGCAGCAGGAAATTCCAGCCGATGCGGTTGTCGCGCAAACCGGGGAAATCATCGCCAAGGCCGGGGCCAAGCTCGAATACGCAGTGGTAGTAGACGAATTCACTCTGAAAAACGAAACGATGGTAACTCAGCAGAGTGTGCTGGCGATCGCTGCAAAAATCGGTGGAACTGTTCGCCTGATCGATAACGCCAAACTTTTTGCCGAGCTGTAAATGGGGTGTGGTGAAGCTGGTTTTATTGAAAATATTGACCAAGGGGGGCGTATATGCCGGGATTTGAAATATTCGGAGAAGAAGAGAAAAAAGAGATCATGGATGTCCTGGATACCGGCGTGCTTTTTCGGTATGAATTTCATGAACAACGCAAAGGGATATACAAGGTCAAGGAATTTGAAAAGAAATTCGCCGGGTATTGTGGCACTTCCCATGCCCAGGCGGTGACATCCGGTACTGCCGCATTGAAGGTAGCCCTGACAGCCTTAGGGGTCGGCCCGGGCGATGAGGTGATAACCCAGGGCTTTACCTTCGTGGCTACCTGGGAAGCGATTCTCGAAGTCGGAGCCGTGCCGGTGTTTACGGAAGTAGACACCACCTTGAACATGGATCCCCAGGATTTACTAAAAAAAATCACGGCGAAGACCAAGTGCATCATTCCCGTGCATATGCTGGGTGGTCAGGCGAGAATCAAGGCAATTGTCGAAATTGCCGCCCGGCATAACATTCCTGTCCTTGAAGATACCGCCCAGGCGGCGGGTGGCCGTATCCAGGGAAAACATCTCGGTACATTTGGCAAGTGCGGGACATTTTCCTTCGATGCGGTAAAAACTCTCACCACCGGAGAGGGTGGCATGATCATTACCGGCGATGAGGAATTGTGGCGGATAATGTCCGAATACCATGATCATGGCCATGATCATAAGGTAAACCCGGGAACACGAGGGGGGGAGGGGAGAAGATTTATCGGCTTCAATTACCGGATGATGGAACTCCAGGGCGCAATCGGTCTCGCCCAACTGGCCAAACTTGATTTCATGGTGGCCTCGCACCAGAAAAACAAGGCTGTGCTGAAGGATGCGGCCAGCCACATTCCCGGGGTTGCCTTTCGGGAACTGATGGATGAGCAAGGGGACTCCGCTTCCCATATTGCCTTCACCATGCAGGACCGGGAGCATTGCCGCAGGGTCAACGAGTGTTTACGCCAAGAGGGCTCGGGGGCAATCAATTTTTCTGAAAACACCTGGCATTTTTATCCCCGCTGGGAGCATCTGCTCGAGGGCAAGACCATTACCCGATCGGGGTATCCGTTTTTCGAACCGGCCGGAAAAAGGAGAATCGTTTACGATCCCCAGGCCTTGCCGCAATCGTCCGCCCTGCTGGAGCGTACCCTGGTCTATCCGGTATCGATCAGAATGCCGGAAGAAAAGCTTCTGCAGATGAGCCAGGCTTTGCAAAAGGCGCAATACGTTTAGGAGTTCTTCCGAGTCGCACCGGCAATGTCGGCTTCGCCATTGCCGGTATGCTTCTGTTTATAGAATTTGTGTGAGCCGTATTGATCGAGAAAGGTATACTCGGCAGTCCAGCCGGGTTCGACGGAAGCCAGATGAAAGTGGGTGGCTCCCTGCGTAAAATCGCTTGTCTGCAGGGCAAGATATGCCGACCGCATACACATCAGAAAAGCTTTCGGATCATCGGGCAGATAGGATTCTTTCTTTACAGTCCAGCTGAACTGGTGTGGTTCCTGAACGACTTCCTTGATCGGCAAACGTTTTTCGTTTGCCCGGTTGAGGGTGACATGGGCCACGGCAATCTGTCCGATCTGAGGCTCCGATCTCGCCTCATGATAAACGTTGAGGGTCAGCCATAACAGGCCTTCAAGTAATATCATCGCTTTTAGCTCCTTCATTCTTGAGGTTGCCGAACAAAAAATGGACGTTCGTACGTTCAGTGAGGAATGCAACGACTCCAGATGCGAAGTTAAGTGGTCCTTTTTCTTATTCATGCTTCAGGCTCATGGCAACAATGATCATCCCTAACAATCATCACAGACCAGGCGAGCTGTTTTCAGGAATAAGTATACATGATTTGAGACTGTCGTCAACTTCAAGGAGCTCCATTTCGGAGTAACAAGCCGCAGGGCTTTGTCAGTTGACAGCTGATGGCCTAGTACTGCAGGCATCTCAGTTTTTTTGCATTTGGTGAACGATTACCGGTTATGTGGGCGGGGGGTATGAGAACGAAGCCTGTTTTGTTAAGCGGCGGAGATTGCGGCAAGCGGTTTTGCGTTGAAAAACGGCATCAGCAAATCACCTGCGGATTTTGACCGGGCGGCAAATTTGTCGAGTACCGCATGGGCGCCGTTTTCTTTCATGGTGACAATTTCCCAGCAGTTCGGAGTAGCGGCTATGGCCTGCATCAATCCCAGATGCTGGGCATGGCCTGCCTTGTAGGATTCGACATGGCCAAGTACCGGACAGCCCAGCAGGGCAAGGTCTCCTAAAAGATCGAGAACCTTGTGTCGTATGAATTCATCGTCATAGCGCAACCCATCCTCGTTCAAGACAGATTTCCGATTCCAATGAATGGCTATGACGTTTTCCAATGAACTGCCAAGCGCCAAACCGTTAGCCCAAAGCTCCTCTACCTGCTCAACATAACCAAAGGTTCTGGCCCTGGCAATTTCATCACCGAAACGATCGGCTGACAGATCGAAAGTATACCGTTGTTTCTTGATAAGAGTATCATCAAAACAAATTTCCCCGGTCACCTTGAACCCGTTATATGGCGATATCGTGAGATGTTTATCCCCATCTTGGTAATAAATCGGTCGAGTTATGCGAAGCAGCTTTCTCAGTCCGTTCTGCTTCTCTCGCCCCGTGAGTTTCAGCAACTGAAAAAAAGGTCCGGCGCTGCCGTCCATGATCGGAACTTCGGCAGAATCGAGTTCCACGTCGGCGTTATCGATGCCATATCCCTGCAACGCAGCCAACAGATGCTCGGTGGTTGAAACCTTAAAATGCTCGTTACCGATGGTTGTGGCCAACTGGGTGTCGATAACTTTATCCATATGAGCCTGCACATGATTGCTCGAAGGCATATCGGTGCGAAAAAACCGAATGCCATTATTCACCGGAGCAGGTTTAATGGATAGATTGACGGTTCTCCCGGAATGCAGACCTACACCACAGCAGCTGACCGTCTTTCGCAAAGTATGTTGAAATGGCTCGACAGGTAGAGGCATTGAGATTCCTTAAAGAAATTGATTATGTTCTTGTTCTCATCCACTCGAATTGCAAATTACGTGCCACACCAACAATTCCTGCCATTACCAAATTTATATATAATTAACGACATGTTAATGATTTTTTTACAACACCCGAATCCAGCAGTGTTGTGTGAAAAAAAACACTGGCTGCTCATATTGAGGGATTTATGACACAACACCCTTGCTGACGATGGCCCTCGTTGCCTGAACCATGGGCAGTTCCCTTTTTTAACCGCTCAAGGGATTCCAGAATAAAGGCATCGAATGCGCCCTCCGCTTGAGCGCGAATTTCGAGGACAGAGAGGGGCAGTGATATGTTCAGCCTCTTTAACTTAACAGAGTCTTTTTCTGTAGTGACGAGGAATCTCGCCCCGGAATCGGCAGCTTTTGCACAGATGTTGTCCATGATCGATTGACTGTATTTGGCATGATCGGGCAAAGCGACAAAACCAGCCAGTCGAACGCCCAAGCTTGTCAATGAATCATGGAATCTCGCGGGATTGGCAATACCGCAAAATCCGAAGAATATCTTTTCGTCCGGGGAAATGGCGGTTGCATCGGCCGGAGTCCTGAGGTCGTAACTGCCGATAGAAGAATAAAAGACGGGTTTATTTATAAAGCGGCTCTGCAAAAGCTCGCCAAAACATTCCGCTTTTTTGCGGTTATCCGCAGTTACTCCAGTTATCAAAAAGGCGTTGCACCGATTCAACGCGGCGACGGGTTCCCGCAGCACTCCGCCTGGAAATATTCGACTATTGCCGGCCAGATCGGTCCCATCGAAAAGAACAATGTCGATATCCCTTTTCACGGCAAGATGCTGGAAACCATCATCCAGGATGAGGATATCGGACTTCAATTTTTCGACTGCCCAGCGACTGGGACAGATCCGGCGTTTTCCGGTGAGAACGGGCGTACCCGGCAGTGCACTGGCGAGCATATATGGCTCGTCACCGGCCTGTTGCGGGCTGAGCAGCACCGCACCGCCAGCGGATACGATATTGACTTTCCGCCTGGACTCTCCTCCGTATCCTCTGCTGATAATTGCCGGCCTGTAACCTTGTGCCTTGAGAAACTCTGCCAAATATTTAACCGTAGGGGTTTTTCCGGTTCCGCCGAGCACGAGATTGCCGATGGAAATGACCGGGACAGGTAAAGATTGCCGCGGCAATACTCCTTTTGCATACAACTTTTCCCGCACCTTCATTGCCAGTCCATAGAAAGGGCTGAGAGGGCGACCGATAAAAAAGAGCAAGTCCAGGCTGTTTGACATGGCATTCCGGAGAGAAATCGATTACTGATCGAGGCTTTTTACTTTAGATTTTGCAAAATACAGCGTAACAGACTAATATCATTTCCGGGTAGTATATGCTCGCTCTTTTCAAAGGATTTTTTATGACAAACACATACGAAAAGGGCTTTGAAATCATCAACTAGAAGGGGAGGAAAAAATGAAGTTGACTCTAAGTGGTAAGTTACTTTCAACCGCTGCCTGTGTATTGTTGGCCCTGTCAGCTCCTGCTATGGGCGTCGCCGGGGATACCATCAAATTTGGCATTGCCGGTCCGCACAGCGGTGACCTCGCATCATACGGGCTGCCTACCGTTAATGCCGCCAAAATGGTCATTGACAAGGTCAACGAAAATGGCGGCATCAACGGCAAAAAAGTAGAAATGCTGGTTGAAGACGATGTCTGCAAACCTGAAATTTCAACCAACACTGCCACCAAGCTGGTGTCGGATGGTGTTGAAGTGGTTCTCGGCCATATCTGCTCCGGGGCTACCATAGCAGCCATGCCCATCTACAAGAATGCCGGAGTGCTGGTCATTTCACCGTCCGCCACCAGTGATGAGTTGACATATAGCGGCAACTACCCGAACTTTTTCCGAACAATCGCTCCGAATGCAGCCCAGTCGCCGGCAATGATCGATTTTGCCGTCGACAAACTCGGCTTGAAAAAAATTGCGATTATCCATGACAAAGGCGACTACGGCAAACCTCTGGCCGAAGGCGCCAAAAAACATGTCGAACAAAAAGGCAAAGGCGAAGTTGTTCTCTTTGAAGGAATTACTCCCGGAGCGATGGACTATTCGGCAATAGTACAGAAAATCAAGCAATCCGGGGCGGAAGTGGTTGTCTTTGGCGGATACCACCCGGAAGCCTCGAAAATAATCTCCATTATGAAAAAGAAGCGCTTGAATACCGCTTTTGTCTCCGATGACGGCGTGAAAGACGACACATTTATTAAGGTCGCCGGCGAATCCGCCGAGGGTGTATATGCCGCCGGCCCCCAGGATAACTCTGCGAATGCCATGGCAATTGAAGCCAAGGAGACCCACAAAAAAGCATTCGGCAGCGATCCCGGCGCATTCTTTGAAGGTGCCTACGCCGCTACCGTGGTCATGCTCAATGCGATTGAAAAAGCCGGTTCAACCGATCTTGCGGCGCTGAAAAAGGTTCTCCAGAGCGAAAAAGTTGCTACTCCGGTCGGTTCCATTAATTTTGACGAAAAAGGCGATGCAATCGGGGTAGGTTTTTCAATGTACGTAGTTGACAAAGGCAAATATGTCGTAGCCAAATAACAACACCTGTTAACCCTTCCATATCTGAAGCAAATACCATTACCTGTGTTTGCTTCAGATATTTTTTTATGTGTGCATGGATTATTTTATTGAACTTTTTTTCAGCGGATTAACCAGAGGATCCATTTATGCGCTCATAGCCCTCGGCTACACGATGGTTTATGGGATAATTGGTCTTATTAACTTTGCCCATGGCGAAATCTATATGATTGGGGCGTTTACCTCCTTTATCGTCGCCACGGTTCTTTCGATTTACGGTTTTCCCCTTTTCGCCATTGTCATCATCGCCGGTGTTGCCGCAGTCGTTTGGTCGAGTTCCTACGGGTTTACAATCGAGAAAATTGCCTATAAGCCACTCCGCCACGCACCGCGCCTGTCACCGCTGATCAGCGCCATCGGCATGTCGATTTTCCTGCAAAATTACGTCCTCCTGGCGCAAACTTCCGATTTTCTGCCTTTCCCCTCCCTGATACCTGATTTTCCATTTATGGAACCGGTTGCTCATATCGTCGGCTCAACCGATCTGGTTATCCTGATCACCACCATGGTCGTTATGGTGGCACTTACTTTTATCATTAAATTCACCAAGATCGGCAAGGCCATGCGGGCAACCGCGCAGGATCGCACCATGGCCACCCTGGTCGGAATCAATGTCAATAATGTCATTTCGGCAACCTTTATCGTCGGCTCCGCACTCGCCGCGGTTGGCGGCCTGCTGATCGCCTCACACATCGGCCAGATCAATTTCTACATCGGTTTTCTTGCCGGCATCAAGGCCTTTACCGCTGCCGTACTGGGAGGAATCGGATCCATTCCCGGCGCGGTCCTGGGCAGCCTTATACTCGGACTTACCGAAAGCTTTGCTACCGGGTACGTATCCAGCGATTACGAAGACGTTTTCGCCTTTTCGCTCCTCGTCCTGATTCTTATTTTTAAACCTTCAGGCCTTCTCGGGAAGGCAACCAATCAGAAAGTGTGAATGTGTCAGCCATGGTATCTCTCAAAGAGCTAAAAAAAGGAATTTTGACCTCACTCTGGTTCGTTTTTTTAACGTTTCCGATTGTTGTTATCAAAGTCGATCCAATCCAAAGAACGGTTGCCTGGCGCTGGGAAAATGCAGCCTACATAGCGGTGGGCACATTCCTCATTTTTTTCCTCGTACGATTTTTTCAATATCGCAAAGAGAACAGGCCAACACCGGCCATCTCACCGGCCATCGCCAAAGAAAATGAAGGATCGATCATCCATAGAATCCTGCAGGATCCCCGCCAACGAAAGGTTCTCCTCGGCGTCGTCGCTGCGATTGCCCTATTTTTCCCGCATCTTTTATCCACCTACCAGACCAATGTGATGATCACCGCCCTGATGTATGTCGTGTTGGGCCTGGGATTGAATATCGTCGTCGGCATGGCCGGTCTGCTTGATCTTGGTTTTGTCGCTTTTTATGCGGTGGGGGCATATACCTATGCACTCTTGAATCTCCATTTTGGTCTCGGATTCTGGGCTATTCTTCCGGTCGGCGGACTTTGTGCGGCAATGTTCGGTATTCTCCTTGGCTTCCCCGTGCTGCGTTTGCGCGGTGACTATCTGGCCATCGTCACTCTCGGCTTTGGCGAGATCATCCGCCTCATTCTGGAAAACTGGGGAGAGTTCTCGAAAGGACCAAGCGGTATCTCCAACATTTCCCGTCCGGCATTCTTCGGCATTGACTTAAGTCTTGAGCAGTCGATAATCTACACCTACTACCTGATGGTGATTTTTGTCATCATCACCATTTTTATCGTCAACCGACTGCAGGATTCGCGACTTGGCAGAGCTTGGATTGCCCTGCGCGAGGACGAAATTGCCTGTCAGGCGATGGGGATCGATAAACGTAAGACGAAGCTTGTCGCCTTTTCCCTCGGGGCCTTCTGGGCAGGGACCATGGGAGTGATGTTTGCGGCGAAGACCACTTTTGTCAATCCCGCCAGTTTCACCTTCCTTGAGTCGGCAATTATCCTTTCAATTGTCGTGCTCGGCGGCATGGGCTCCATCGTCGGTGTCCTGTTCGGCGCGCTTATTCTCATCCTCATGCCCGAATACCTCAGGGCCCTGTCCGAATACCGAATGCTTGCCTTTGGCGCTATCCTTGTGTGCATGATGATTTTCAGACCGCAAGGACTGATTTCGAATATCCGTCGCACCTATCAATTTGAGAAAAAAACTGCTGAGTAAGTTCACCGATGACAAAACAACCCATTCTCAATGTAAGTGGCCTGACCATGGATTTTGGCGGAATCCGGGCCTTGAATGCGCTCGATCTCGACGTCAACAGCGGGGAAATAGTAGCCCTGATTGGCCCGAACGGTGCAGGGAAAACCACCTTTTTCAATTGCATCACCGGTATTTACGCCCCAACCGCCGGGGATATCTGGCTGACCAGACCGAACAGCTCAAAAAAAATATCGTTGAAGGGGCTTAAGCCCAACCAGGTCACGGAACGAGGACTTGCCAGAACGTTCCAGAATATTCGTCTCTTTCCGAAGATGACCGTGTTGGAAAATGTGATGATCGGCAGACACTGCCGATCCCGTGCCTTTATTTTTGGGGCTATCTTCAGAAATGCTGCAACCCGCAAGGAAGAGCAGAGCATTCTTGCAACCAGCTACGCCATCCTGGAAAAAGTCGGCCTTGAAAAACATGCCAATGAGTTTGCCGACAATCTCCCCTATGGCGACCAACGACGGCTGGAAATTGCCCGAGCCCTGGCAACCGAACCGCTCCTGCTGTTGCTTGATGAACCGGCAGCGGGCATGAATCCCCACGAAACCGTCGCCCTGGATCAATTGATAAAACAAATATCGAGAGAAGGGCAGGCGATTCTTCTGATCGAGCATGACATGAAACTGGTCATGAGCCTGTCTGATCGAATTTTTGTCATGGACTACGGCAAAAAGATTGCCCAGGGCACCCCTGCTGAAATTAGAGAAAACCCTGCAGTTATCAAGGCTTATCTGGGTGAGGAAGTAGATGCTTAAATTAGACAACATACACTCCGGCTATGGCAATAAACTCGCCATAAAAAATGTCTCGCTGGAAATCAACGAAGGGGAAATCATCACCCTGATCGGTGCCAATGGCGCAGGAAAAAGCACCACGCTGATGACGATCTGCGGGGTGGTTCCTTGCCGGTCCGGAAATATCACCTTCCAAGGCCGGGCAATCCAGGCGATGGAGCCCGACCAGATCGTCAGGCTTGGAATTTGCCAGGTCCCGGAAGGGCGGCATATTTTCCCCCAACTGACCGTGAAGGAAAATCTCGACATGGGAGCTTTCCTGAGAACAGACAAAGAGGGTATCAAAAAAGACATGGAGTACGTCTATTCTCTCTTTCCGATCCTGGCCGAAAGAAAAAATCAGGACGGCGGCACCCTGAGCGGCGGCGAGCAGCAGATGCTTGCCATGTCGAGGGCCCTGATGGCGAGACCACAGGTGCTTTTGCTCGACGAGCCGTCCATGGGGCTGGCACCGCTGGTGATCAGACAGATATTTGAAATCATCAAGCAGATAAACAAAGAAAGCAACACCACCATCTTTCTGGTGGAACAAAACGCCAATCAGGCTCTCCATATCGCCGACCGAGGCTATGTCATGGAAACCGGCGAGATTACTCTTACCGGTTCCGCTCAGGAACTGCTTGCCAACCAGGATATTCAGAAGGCCTATCTGGGTATTTAAGGTCTCCCGGTACAGGAGATCGCCGTTACCGATCAACTTTTTAAAGAAAAATACATGAAAAATATCAATGTTGGAGTAATAGGAGTCGGCTATCTGGGCCGTTTTCATGCGCAGAAATACGCGGCATTGGAGGGTGTTACCCTGGTCGGCGTGGCTGATGTAAATGAACGGCAATGCAATCAGGTGGCGGGCGAATGCGATTGCCGGTCCTTCAGCAGCTATAAGGAGTTGCTGCCGGAAGTCGATGCCGTTTCCATTGCCGTGCCAACCTCCAACCATTGTCAGGTCGCAGGGGACTGTCTTGATGCCGGCATCGATGTCCTGCTGGAAAAACCGATGACGGTCACTCTCGCCGAAGCCGATGAGCTGATCGCCAAGGCTGAGACCGGAGGACTCATCTTACAGATCGGTCAGCTGGAACGTTTTAATCCAGCCGTCCAGGCGATGGAACCATTTCTCACCACCCCCGTTTTTATCGAAAGCCACAGGATTGCCACCTTTAAAAACAGGGGAGTGGACGTCGATGTTGTTCTCGATCTGATGATTCACGATATCGACATCATTCTGAATATCATCGATTCGCCGCTCAAGACCATACACACGGTCGGTGCCCCCGTGGCCACTGCCAATACCGATATCGCCAACGCCCGCCTGATCTTCGAGAATGGGGCAACCGCAAACGTTACGGTGAGCCGGATCTCCAGGACCAATGTGAGAAAAATGCGCATTTTCCAGCCCGGATCATACATTAATGTCGATTTTGGCAACAAGCGGGTGATGACCATTCAGCTTTCCGACGAACTCCGCGAAAACGGCATGCCCAAACAGGTGGTCGAACTGCGCACTTTTGCCGACGGTGACGCCCTGCGCAGCGAGATAACGTCCTTTGTCCAGCATGTCAGGGAGAGAACCCGACCTGCTTGTTCGGGGGTGGAAGGAAGACGAGCCCTGGACGTTGCGCTGCAGGTCATGGCCCAGATAAAAGAACATCAAAACCTCGATCTTTTCAAAAAAATACTGAGCGCAAAGAAGGCATGACCCCTAAAATCATGATCGTAACGGGTGAGGCATCCGGCGATCTTCATGGTGCCAACCTTCTCAGATCCCTGCAGGCAAAGATTCCTGACCTGGAAGTGTGCGGTATGGGCGGGCACGAACTGGCATCGCTTGGTATGGAAATACTCTTCGATGCCGCGAAAGTCTCGGTTGTCGGCATTTTTGAGGTGTTTTTTCACCTGCAGGATATCTTCCGAGCGCAAAGGATTCTGCGCCGGCGGCTCACTTCGAATCGCCCCGATCTGCTCATCCTGATCGATCTGCCCGACTTCAACCTGTTACTGGCGAAGAAGGCAAAAAATCTTGGAATTCCTGTATTTTATTATATTTCTCCGCAGGTTTGGGCCTGGCGTTCCGGTCGGATCAAGACCATTAAAAACCGTGTCGATACAATCGGCGTGATTCTACCGTTTGAAGAAGATTTTTATGGCCGGCACGGCGTCAATGCGGAGTATGTTGGCCATCCTCTGCTTGACTCGGTGAGAGTAACTGTCGCCAGAAAAGAATTTTGCGCGGAGCATGGAATCGCTGTCGAAGCAAAGTGCATTGGTCTATTGCCCGGCAGCAGAAAGCGTGAGGTGTCCTCGCTTCTCCCCATTTTTCTCACCGCTGCCCGGCTTTTGCAAAACAGATCCAGCGACAGGCTGGTCTTTCTTCTCCCGCAAGCATCCACCATCACCGACCGTGATCTGGAGGAGGCCGGACTCCCTCACTTCCAGCAGGAACTCGATATCCGCATTATCAAGGAAGACAGATATAATATGATGGCGGCATGCGACGCCGTGGTGGCCGCGTCGGGAACCGTCACCTTGGAACTGGCGATCCTTGAGATACCCATGGTGATTTGCTACAAACTGTCGCCGCTGACCTACCGGTTAGCAAAGATGATGATAAAACTCGATTATTTTTGTCTCGTCAATCTCGTTGCCGGCTATGAGGCCGTTCCTGAGTTCCTGCAGACTGAAGTGACGCCCGCCAATATCGCCGATGAACTGTCGGCCCTGCTGACCGCCCCGGCAAAAATGGCCAAAATGAAGAAGAGCCTGAGGGAAGTAAAGGAGAAACTTGGCGATGCCGGAGCTTCGGATAAAGCCGCGGCGGTTGCGCTCCAGCTCCTGAGGGAGCCTTATGCTTGCCGG
>AMFJ01017247.1_pt1 | contig 15189 bp, 15 predicted proteins | sample 427208 | NCBI WGS metagenome assembly AMFJ01 (sample SAMN02954298, study PRJNA114691) | groundwater metagenome | biome: aquatic; feature: subsurface aquifer; material: sediment; isolation source: subsurface aquifer sediment | place: USA: Rifle, CO | collected 2008-08
TGGCTGGGCTATGGATATGATCTTACCTTGATGGTGATTGGCATTGTTGGTATTGCCGCGGTCTATCCGTTATTACTTGAACTCCTCGATAACCCATTCGCCTATACCGAATTCATTCAAGGATGGTCGTGGAATCGTTTGCTTTTTTGGATATCCGTTCTGGCTGACTTGGAATTGTACTATCGGGTGGTAGCAGAGCTGAATCGTAGCCAAGTGATTAGGCCTTTCCGCCGGTTGCGCGCCCTCAGTCCGCAGCCCAGACCACAGTGGCCAGCGGCAATGGCCATAGTCGCAAAAGTGGGTGTACGAGCCGACAAAACCGTGTCAGCTGATGGACGACGCAGCTTAGAGCACGCCGAGCGCTTGGCGACGAATTGGAAACAACAACTGACACCTGCCCACTTAGCGTACAGCCTGATTGATTATCCCGAGGTGCAATCGGCTCTGTTTCGTTTAGAATTGTATTTACCCGATGTGAAAGCTGGCTGTGAGCGTGTAGCCCACCGGCAAGATGAGCAACACAATAGTCGCTACCAAACCGGCTTGTTACTGGCCTATAGCGAAGCTCGGCTGAACCACCGTCAACACATTGGCCCGCTGGAATTATTTGTGGGAGCGGTGATGAGCGATACTTGGTTAATTGCGTTATTGGAAGATCATGGGGTGACGTTAGCCGAGTTGCGCCACGTGGTGCATTGGGGTAATGTGGTGCACGATTTATTGGCTCGTGAACGTCGACGCCGCAGTTTGTCGCGTAGCAAACCAAAGACAACGATGAATCGGGCAATGACCGCTCGCCCCACCAAATTGCTCGATAGCATTTCCTATGATTATACGCTGCAGGCGCGCAGTAATCACTTTATGCCAGCCATTGGCCGAGATCACGAAATTGCCGAGGCGTTCCGTATTTTGCAGGAAGGCAATAGCAGTGTCTTGCTCTTAGGTGATGCCGGAGTGGGGAAGACGACGATTTTGGAGGGGATTGCTGAACTGATGACTGCCGAAGATGTTCCTGGTCCACTACAGGATAAGCGATTGGTCGTAACTGATCCCGGTGCGATTGTGGCCGGTGGTGGCGCGGCCGGTGGCATCGAACAAAAGATGGAACAGTTGATTCGGGAGATTATCATGGCTGGCAACGTGATTTGGTGTATTGAAGATTTACATACCTTATTGGGAGCCGGCTCGACTGGTTCCAGCATTGATATCGGTAAGATTCTGATGAACTATATTTCCCAGGGCTATATCAAAGTGATCGGCACGACGACCACCAAGGAATACCAACAATATATTGAACGGCAAGAGGCCTTTGTGCGGCGTTTTCAGGTGGTGCGTGTGTCAGAACTCAGTCGCGATAGTGCCATTTTAGTATTAGAGGGTCGGGCTCCGTTTGTGGAAAGCAAATATCGAGTGTATTTCACCTATGCCGCGTTAGCCGCCTGTGTGGATTTGACGGAACGGTTTATTAAAGATCGCCACCTGCCAGCGAAAGCTATTGCGGTGATGGAGGAAGCCGCGATTTTGGCCCGTGAACGAGCGCAAGGGACAACGCTGGTGACGCGTGAGCATGTCGCGGAAGTAGTTGCCGAAAAAACCAATGTGTCTGTCACCAGTCTAACCGAAACCGAAGCCCAGAAACTCTTATTGCTTGATCAAACACTACACGAACGGGTGATTGGCCAAGATGAAGCCGTCACCGCGATTGCTCGAGCTTTGCGTCGCTCTCGGGAAGACGTGCGCGATACCACGCGGCCGATTGCGTCATTTTTGTTCATGGGTCCAACCGGCGTGGGCAAGACTGAAACCGCGAAGGCCATTGCTGAAACCTATTTTGGCGCCAGTGACCGCATGATTCGTTTAGACATGTCGGAGTATCAAGATGCGAATGCGCTAGAAAAACTATTTGTTTTACTGCCGGAAGCCATTCGACAAATGCCCTTTGCGATTGTGCTGCTGGATGAATTTGAGAAGGCTAGTCCAGAGGTGCATAACGTGTTTTTACAAGTGTTGGACGATGGTCGCTTAACCGATAGCCAAGGTCGGACCGCTGATTTTACCAATGCCATGGTGATTGCCACCTCGAATGCGGCCACCAATGAAATTCAACAATTGTATCAAGCTGGACGGACGCATGATGATATTCGTGATCAACTGATGGAAGATGGTACCTTACAAAAATTCTTCAAGGTAGAATTATTAAATCGCTTTGACCACGTTGCTATCTTCACACCGCTCGAACCTCATGAATTGTTTCAAGTCTGCGAATTGCTGCTCCGGAAACTCGGGCAGCAGTTGGCACCTAAAGGGTTAACCTTGCGCTGGACCACCGATGCTGTAGTGGAATTGGTGAAACAAGGCTATCATCCACAGTTTGGTGCTCGGCCATTGCGACGGCTGATTCAAAATCGGGTGGAAGATGGTATTGCTGAACTGTTGTTAAAAGGCGAAGTGAAACGGCGTGATGTCATTGAATTGCAAGCCGGCGGCGAATTAAAGATTTATCCGGCAGAACGCATGTGAGTTGGAGCTGGGTTGTCTTAGGGATTCTTTTAGCTGGGTTGATTCCGCTGGCCATTGCAGGGATATCATTTGCGCCGTGGGTGCCTACCTGGCGAGCCGATGTAGATCGGGCGTTACAGTTAGCCGCATTAAAACCGGGTGAAGTGTTTTACGATTTAGGTTGCGGTGATGGCAAAGCGGTGTTTGCGGCAGCCAAGCTTGGTGCCCACGCCACCGGCATTGAAATTGCCTGGCCACTCTATCTGTTCTGTCAGATAAAGAAATTACTTTTTTCTAGTTCTGCCCGATTTAAATTAGGCAATTTATTTCATCTCGATATCTCGGATGCCGACGTGATTTATATCTTCGGTATGCCCAAAACTATTCAACAAAAACTGCGCGATAAGTTAGAACGTGAACTCAAACCAGGCACGCGGGTGGTGTCTTACGCGTTTCCGATTCATGGTTGGGAGGCGATCACAAAGGATAAACCTACGCCCAAACAGATGTCGCTTTATCTGTATCGGAGATAATTTTACGGTTGAGTAGTTTCCCGCACAAACGGATTGCGCAACTGAGAAACATCCACTGTTACCGTCGTCTTTTTTTCCAATTGGTCTAAGACAACTTCCAATTTCGCCTGTGGAATTGTATAATCATCGGCCGTGATCACTGTGGTGACATCACGAAACAGGGGCACATAGGCAATGCTATACAGTTGCCAAGCTAAGGCCAAGCAACTGGATAAGATAGCCACCGTGCAGATGGGAACGATCAATTTACGAATGGAACGGTTGAAATTCATGTGATTAGTGCCAATAGGTTAAGGCATCAATTGAAACGTGCACAACATCCGCCGTATCTGATGGGGTGGTAATGCTGAACTGTTCCGTCGTCAACGCCAGCGGCTCAGCATAGATGGCATTCATGAAATCAAGAATATTTGCCCAGTTGCCAAATGCCCGAATGCCAAGACGGGCTGGTGTGACCGGTGTTGTGGCAGTACTGACGGTGGGTTGCTCAATGTCTAAATCAAGGGTCACATCGTAATCCGCTGCCAGCTCCTCAAACCGACTGACGAAGACGATTGGATTAGACCGGTCCACAAATACATGGTTGAGGGTGGCAATGTCTTCGGTGAGTTCTGATTTATGTTGTAAGGCGGAAATTAAATTAGCAGTAGCTTGAACACTACTGGACTGTGTCGTTTGCGCATCGGCAATTGTCTGCACTGTTTGCTGTAAACGACCAATGGCCGGCACAATCACACTAATCCACACCGCCACAATCAACAGCGCGGCCACGATAATGAACCAGCTATTTCTATTCAGTTTTTTCCACTGGGGCAGTTTCATAGGTGGCCTGAAGAGTAAATGAGATATTTTCTTTATTCGTGATATTGTTCAATGGCAGAAAGACGGCAGAAACTCCAGAAATGTCGCGCACAATCTGTTGATACGCCACTAAGGCATCACGCGTATCGGCCGTACCGGTCAGGCTGAGTTCATGTTCAGTGTAGTCTATCTGATACTCATGCAGCTTGATATCAGTTGGCGTTGGTCCAAGAATAATCGTCACATCATACAGCGGTTGGGGTTGTTGAGTGATAATTGGCTCAGCTTGATTCACCAGTTTCACTATGTCACTGACGATGAGCTGCAAAGCGGATCGTTCATCTGTTGAGATAATATCCGATTTTGTTTCAACCGTAATATCTTTCAGCCAGCGTTGCAGTAGCCAATCGGAGGCAAACAGCATCACTACGGAAATGCTTGTCGCCACGACCGCAATACTCACCAAAAAGCGGATCTGCTGCATGATGGAGTGGCGGCGCAAGGCTTGTTTACGATTGGTGGGCAAAATATTGAGCATAGATTATGCGGCCAGAGCTAAGCCAATGGCGGTAGCAAACTGCGTGGATTGGCTCATTTTTTTACTCATATGATTTGGCTTGATATGTAACAGGGCATTTCCTATTTGCGTGGGAATTTGCACCAGCTGACCGAGCCACTGATCCAGCTGCGGGAGATTAGCACCACTCCCACACAAGATGATTTGAGCAAGAGCGCCCACCCCAGAAAAATGTTCGCGCACATAGGTCACTGCTTGTTGCGTGGCACCGGCCAAATGCTGTTGGTCTACACCGGCGGCACTGATCACACTCGGATAACTTACCGTAAAATAGACCGCTCCATGGGCTACAAAGGCGATAGTCGTGCGGGCGCTCCCCAGATCAATAATCAGACTAATCGGCGCTTTCGCTAATGGTGTGGGGAGGAGTGCTTCCGCCAAGGCCTCCGATTCTACATGGATGCCTATCACTTCGTAATTGGCCGCATCAAATTGTGCCAGGAGCACGTCAATCAAATCGCGTCGAGCAGCCGCAATGCTGGCCACCTTATTGGTACGTGAGACAGCGATATCAAAGTACATCTCGCTATCTTGTAATGGGAGGCTACGTTTGGCAGCAGTTTCGACCTGCTCTTTATTGGTGGAGTCGAGTGACAGGGTAGTCATGAAGGAAATTTGTTCTGGCAAACCCACGTGCACGCCTCGCGTAGCCCAGTGCGAACCAGCCACACGTTTCGGCAATTCTTTCAGCGCTTGCACAAATTGCGGCGGTTGTACAATCACCCCACTTTGCAGTATGCCCGCCGGCAAGTCGAGTTCAGCAAACGCTAACAGCTGTGTATTCCGATAGTTTTTTTGTACGCGAACCAAGCGCAATTTGCGATCACTGACATCAATTCCAGTTGCAACTTGTCGGATCATTGGTTTACTTCTTCCCAGGAAATAAAGGTGTAGTCATCTTGGGTCGGAAAGTAGGGTGGTGGAGCGTAATACAGATCTGGGTCATAATTTGTTGAAGTGGTTTGGTACCCTGAGATAATTGTACCAGAACCGTCTACCCAACTCCATGTCCAGAGATCATTCGTCACCAAGGTACCATAGGTTTCAATGTGGGTTTTCACCGCATCGGCTGGATAATACGAGGCTGGGTAATAATAGCGCATCACTTGTCCGTTTTGGCCAAGCAAGGCAGCATCCACTACCAGATCAGCTGGCGCGTATAACGGGACTAATATATCTTCTTGGGCCATTACACCAAGTACCGACCCACTGGCGCGATCCGGGTAATAGGTGACGTCATCATCAATAATAATGTCGCGGGTAATGCCATCACTTTCTGGTAAATGGGCCGCTGCCACGGTCACTCGGCCGTTTACCTGGCCAGATACCCAGGTCTGATCATCCACAAAAATAATGCCATTATCTGGTAAAGCGTGGTTGACATAACCGGAAATGGTAGTTTCATTTTTAATGTCATTCGATTCATACGTCCAGCTGGTGCCGTCATGTCCCCAGACGTTACTTTGCAAAGAAGTCACTTTATACGCCGTAAAGGTGCCGTCACTATTGAACACAATATGGACGCCTTTCCCACCAATGTTATCAAACAGTATGCCGTCTTCACCGGCCGCTGTTTCCATATCTTCGAAATCTAATGAGATCGAATCGAAATCGATAGCATCGGCAATAGGGAAACTCCATAGAGCGGGATCTTCACCATCACCCCAGATGCCTGGTTTTTCTTCATCAGCACAGCCATGCTCTGGACCACAAATATAGGTTTCCTTAATTGAGGTGGCCAGCGAGTCCACTATACCATCCATCCGAATACCGCCATTAGAATGCAACCGTCCATGCACTTCTTCACCCGGCCCGAACCAGACATTACTGTTGGTCAGGAAGGCGTATTCAGCGTAGGATGGTTTGCCATAGCGGACACGTAGCGTACGTTGCAACAGGGGATACTCGTGTGTCCAAGCCGTTGATTCAATAGTGACCACCGTCGATCCATCGGTTGGTCCTGTGACCGTCACCAGATAATGGCCGATATTGTCGCCATTGGCATTGTAGTAATCTTGGTCAGCGCCCGTATAGTTTTCTGGATCATGCGCCAGTACCCAGCGGTAATAATTGGCACCGGCTTCCGCAATTTGTAACGCACTCTCCGATGCCACCGACCGTTGCACAGTGCGATGTTGCAGAATCAACAAATTGACAATGGCGCCAATCACCATAATGAGCATGGCACCGAACACAATCAGGGTGACTAAGATATAGCCAGGTTGTTTAGAGGTTATCATTGAGGTTTCGTAATTGAATATAGGTTTCAATGGTGTGGGTATCCGGTACGCGATTTGGGTCGACATTCACATCCAGGTGCAGTTTTACCAATGTCACCGCGGCTAGGTCAATGGGTTCTGTCAGTTCGGCATTATTCAAATCATAGTAGGAAAAAATTGGTGTGCCGGTGTACGTTCCATTGACAATGCCAGTGGCGATAGTTTTGTTGGTGAGATTTTCCGGGAGATATTCAGCCGGAGCGTCGGTTGGTTCCGTAATGCTCTGAATAATATCGGTACCGACCAGAGCATAGATAATCTGTTCAGCACTGGCATCCGCATCCACATCAGAATAAAACGTCATGGTATTGTCATCAGTCACCTCCAGGGCATACGAACCATCGGCTCCGTCGATGGTTTCACGTAATGCTTCGGTCATCAAGGTGGTGGCATCATTGGCCGTTTCAATAGCTTCCGATTGTTCCGAAATAAAGGTTTGCAGCCGCCCGGCTTCAATCATGAAACCAACAATTCCAGCAATCACAATCGTACCAATGGCGATGGTCACCACCGCTTCAATCATAGTAAAGCCAGTCGTAGAGGACATAATTTATAGAATAAAGGTTTGTTCTTCATTGCCGTTGACAATCACTGTTCCCGAGTAAGTGGTATAGCCCGTGGCCGTAATGGTGAGTGTATAGGTATCAGCCACCAGCGGCGTGTAGAATACTTGTCCATTCACATCAGTCACTTGAGTATCGTCATTCAGTTGTACTGTTGCATCCGCAATGGGCACATTGTTGCTGTCACGCACATTGAGCAAGGCGGTGTAGGGGACGTAGTCTGCCAGATAAATGGTGATGTTTTCTGACGATAATGGTGCAGCAGCGTACGGTAACACATGGTCATAGCCAGCTAAGACATAGTTCGTTTCCAACGCATCAATCAAAATAGTGTAGCTATCGGCTGGCATGTCATGTAATTCGGCATTACCACCCTCGTTTGGAGTCAACGTTTCATCATACACATAAATGGGTTGGCCAGAAGTATCTGTACCCTGGGTTTGTTCTCCATGAATGCGAAAAGGGATCACTACATGGATGTTATCGTCGCGTCGTCGAAGCTGAATACCAAGCAAATTCACCAAGCGAGACAGTTCAAAATATTCTTGGGTCACTTCACCAGCCACCACGTTTAAGTGTGGTGGATCGGGGTTTGGGTTAGCTTCGGTACGATCATAGGTTTGGTCGCTATTATAATTTGTTTTGGTGACGACAATTTCATACGCCTCAATGCCTGGGGTCATACCGGGTAAAATCAGCCGGCCATTTTCATCTGTTTCGCCCGTGGTCGAAACCGGTGGATCGACGGTTGGCGCCTCTATCGAAACCGTCGCATCACGCACTGGCTCGATTGGATCCGATGTAGGATCAAACACTTCAATCCACAGCGTGCCACCGCTGGATGTACTTTCAATGGTGGCGGGTACAATGTTCGTGACGAGTACTACCGGATTATCTATGTCACCCTGGCTCCACGATACTCGCACCCGCACTTTTTTATAATCTGTATTCAATGTATCCGTTGGTGCGAGGTCATCAAAATCATCATCGACATATTTGATATTTGTATTAATCGTATAGGTGACATTATTCAGTTCTTCGGTTTCACTTTGTTCAATGGTGCCAGATGGTACGCCGCCTACTGTACCCACGCTGTCGTAGGGTAAATTTTTTATCAGTTCAATTTTCTTGCGGGCGATCCCCAAGGCTACACTGCGATTTTGATCATCATTAATCATTTTCAACGCTCCCACCATCAAGCCATACAACGATAAGGCGAACAGCAACAGAATGGCTGTGGCCACCACCGCTTCTGTCAGGTTAAAACCGGGCCGATTAGATTTCATCCACCAGTGAATAAATTGGTAAAACAATGGCGACCGCCAGAAAGGCTACACCGCTACCAATAATCACCATTAAGACTGGTTCAATAATCACCGTAAGATTGGCCATGGTTGAATCTACCTCATCTTCATAGAACGTGGCAATTTCGTTGGTCATGACATCTAATACGCCAGCTTCTTCACCCACCTTGATCATCTGGGAGACGACTGGTTCAAACAGATCCGGCCGCGTACTCAAAACGCTGTACAGCGAATCGCCTTTGGCCAACTGCTGACTGGCGTGTTGCAGGTGTCGCCGATACACGCGATTACCCAACGTGTTAGCAATAATTTGAAAGCTCTTGACGATGGGGATATCAGTGGCCAGTAGCGAATTCAATACCCGGCTTAAACGGGCAATTTGAATCCGTTTAATAATCTTCCCGGCAATGGGTATGTGTAAAACCAGGCGATGCCAAATATATTTGCCAGATTCTGTGCGCAACAACGCCACGCCACCAATCGCTAATACGCCAGCGATACTGCCGAGTAAAATTCCGTTATATTTCACAAAGTTACTAATCGCTAAAATAATGCGCGTGGGTAACGGTAGGGTGTAGCCGCTACTGGTGTAGAGGTCAAGTATGCGTGGTACGACAAAGATAAACATACCGATCCCAACCACAATCATCACGGTTAGAATCAAGGTTGGATAAATCATGGCGTTGCGAATTTTTTTATGCAAAGCATATGATTTTTTCATTTGGTTCGCTAACTGAAACAACGTTTGTTCTAAATTGCCACTGGTTTCACCGGCAGCTACCATATTCACGAACAGTTCATCAAACACAGCTGGATGAGCCCGCAAGGCATCAGCAAAACTTTCCCCTTTGACGACGCCCTGATGTAAATCCAAAATGACCTTGGCAAATTGTTTTCGATGAATTTGTTGGCTCAACGTCAGTAGGGCATCACCGATCGAGAAACCAGTTTTCACCATCAACGCCAAATTCTGCACGAAGATGATTTTATCCACCATGGGGATCGACGTCAGCTGAAAAGTGATTTTATTCTTTAGTGACACGGAGAATTTCTTCAATAGTGGTTAAACCTCGCTTCGCTTTCACAAAGGCATCCTGCACAATGGTAATCATACCATCGTTCATGGCTTGGGTGAATATAGCGGTCTTCGGCTGCTTCTGCAGAATTAGTTGGCTGGCGGCGGCCGTCATCTCAAAAATTTCGTAGACTCCTAACCGCCCTTTATACCCCGTGTCGAAACAACGCGCGCAACCTACTCCGCGGAAGAAGGTGATGTCTTTCAGGCTATGTACTTCGGACAGATCTTCTTTTAATTTCGCAAAGCCGGCCATGATCTGTTCCAGGTCATACTGTTTCTTAATGTCATCCACTTGCGGATCAGTCAGCGTATAACTCTGTACGCAGTGTGGACAAATTTTACGTACCAGCCGTTGCGCAATCACCAAGTTGACGGTAGAAGCAATCAAAAAATTTGGTACATCCATTTCACTTAGGCGCATCACGGTACTGACTGCATCATTGGTATGAATCGACGATAACACCAAGTGCCCGGTCATAGCAGCGTGGGCGGCAATTTCAGCCGTTTCCCGATCCCGAATCTCACCGACCATGATGATATTGGGATCCTGCCGCAGCAGTGAGCGTAAACCAGATGCAAATGTAAAACCAATTTTGGGATTAATTTGACTTTGATTCACCCGCACCATGCGATACTCAATGGGATCTTCGACGGTAGAAATATTTACTTCTGGCGTATTCAAAATGTTGAGAATGGTATAAAGGGTAGTGGTTTTGCCTGAACCGGTTGGGCCAGATGCCAAAATCATGCCATGCGGTTTAGCAATGTGTCGTTTCACCATCGCCAGAGCGACATCGTTAAACCCAAGTTGCTCTAACGTCAACACATTTTTTGATTCATCCAAAATCCGCATCACCACCTTTTCGCCATCATACACCGGTAAAATAGATACCCGCACGGCAACTTTCCCCGGATCTACATTGATGGTAATCCGACCATCTTGGGGCAAACGGTGCTCATCCAATTTCAAATTGGCTAGAACCTTAATGCGCGCAATCAAACCCGCCTGAACAGACTTCGGTAGAGACATCACGTCACGTAGGACTCCATCAATCCGAAAACGAATGATCACTTGTACATCGGCTGGTTCAATGTGGATATCCGAGGCATTTTGAAACACGGCATAGTCCAACACCGTATCAAGCATTTTGATAATTGGAATGTCACGGGCGATTTCCGCCGCAGACAGTTGGCCACCTTGCTCGAGTGGTTGTTGAAACGAGGCAAATTCTTGTTCAATATGGCTATGGTATTGTCGTACCACATTGGCAATACTTTCCGGGTTCGTCAGAAAAACCTGCACGGCGTAACCAGTTTTTTTACGAATAAAATCAATGGTTTGCAAATCATCCGGGTCTGTCGTAGCGATTTTCAGCACATGAGCGGCATCATCCCGTTGGAACACCACCACCTCGTGCGTTTGCACAATCGATTCCGGCAAGAGCTTACGCACCTCGTCGGTTAATGCGAAATTGCGCAGATCAATAAATTGGACACCAAATGATTTCGCCAGGATGTCATACAGCTGTTGCTCGCCGATCACTTTCTGGTTAATCAAAAACGTCAACAAATTGGCATCTTTGCGTTGCGCTTTCGTGATAAAATCGTCAATCGTTTTTTCCGATAAGGCTTTTTCTGCGAGCAAGACACTTTTGACCCGATTGGGGTGAATCATGGGCTTGATTATAACACAGAAATGGTATATTGTCATTGTAATGACTTCCTTTCAACGCCTCATGACGGTCAGTATCAGTGCTGCCGTGTTGTGTAACGCGGCAATTTGGCTGATGATTTTCTGGTTGGTTGATCGGTCCGTGCCAACCGTCATTTTGCATTATAATATTTTCTTTGGGCCAGACGGCTTTGGCACATGGGTTGACTTACTGGTGTTGCCGGTGTTTGGGCTGGTGGTGATTGCCCTCAACTATGGTGCGGCCAGTTGGTTATGGCAACGTGATCGGTTTCTCACCTATGTGGCTGCCAGCTTGGCTTTATTTGTACAGACTATTCTTATTACCGCCACGGCCTTGGTGATTGCGGTGAATCGCACTTGATTATGGTTGAAGAGCTGATTCGGATTATTTTCCTCTCCACGTTGGCTTTTACCATTGCGGTATTGGGCACGCCACTGCTCACTCATTTTTTGTACCGCTATAAATTAGGGAAACAAATCCGCGATGCCCAGGAAGCGCCGATCTATGCCAAATTGCATGCCGCTAAGTTAGGTACCCCCACCATGGGCGGCATATTGGTGTGGGGGGCCATGCTGGTCGTGATCGGCTTAGCCAGTTTTACACCTTATAGCTTTTTATCGCGCGCCGAAACGTTATTACCGTTAGGGGCATTGATCGCTTCGGCCATGGTTGGGTTGGTGGATGATATGTTTAATGTGCGTAAGCGTGGTTCGCATGGCGGCGGTTTACGGATGCGTCATCGTTTATTGATTTACGCCGCCATTGCGTTGGTGGGCGCGGCTTGGTTTTATTTCAAACTCGATTGGGATGTGTTGCATGTGCCGTTTTTTGGGAACTATTCAATTGGCTGGTGGTATATTCCATTTTTTATCTTAGTGATTGTCGCGACCAGTTTTTCGGTCAATGAAACCGATGGTTTAGATGGCTTAGCCGGTGGGAGCTTAGTGGTAGCCTATCTGGCCTATGGGGTAATTGCCTTTGCGTTGGGGCGGTATGATTTGGCAGTATTTTGTGGAGTGATCATTGGCGCACTGTTGGCATTTTTGTGGTTCAATATTTTTCCGGCTCGTTTTTTTATGGGTGATACGGGAGCAATGGCCCTGGGTGTCACCTTGGGTATTATTGCCATGCTCACCAACTATGCCTTGTTTTTACCAATTATTGGTCTGGTGTTTGCCTTAGAAACGGCTTCAGCCCTAGTACAAATGGTGAGTAAACGGGTATTCAAGAAAAAAATATTCCTGTCGGCTCCGTTGCACCATCATCTTGAAGCGTTGCATTGGCCGGAACCAAAAATAGTGATGCGCTTCTGGATTATCGCATCGATTATGGCCGGCTTGGGCGTTATGTTGGTGCTGCTCGATCGGAGCGTGCTAGTATTGTAACCCCGGCAGTATAGTAAACAGTACCATCATCAGTAACATGACAATGCAGACAACTATCCAAATGCGGCGAATAACTTTGTGATGCATATGCGTCGACCAGAACACATTATTCAATTAAAATCAGGGGAACGGATCAGCTTAGTGATCAGGGAGTATCTTATCATGCAACTTCCCTGGTTGGCTAGTGCCGGAGCCGGTTACTTTGGGCTGATGTTTTTCTCATATTATTTGTTGAGTCGAGGCCCCGTTGGTATAGCTCTATGGTTTGTGAGTTTGGTGCTTGTGATTTTCTTTTTTTCCCGAAGGGTGTGGTTATGGTATTACGAAATTGTCATCGTTACCGATCGACGCTGCATCGATGTGCAGCGCCCTGGTTTGTTTACCAAAACAGTCAAAGAACTACCCTGGTCGGGGGTAGATGATGTGCAATTTAGTCAACGCGGTGTGTTAGCCACGGCTTTGCATTATGGTTCAGTTGTCATATTCAGTACAACGGGCGATCGTATCGAGCTGCAGCACGTCTATCAGCCAGAAAAAGTTCGTGATATACTAGCCGAATATGTCGAAAAGCTCTGTTAAACGTTCTACGGCGCAACAGCAGTGGCGCACGGCGGTGAGTACGCGAGCCTTTACCGTGATGGTTGGTCTGGGTATTGTGGTACTCGGCGTAGCCTTGACCAAGGAGATCATTCGTAAAATTCAGATCCATCAGCAAATTGAAGCACTGGAAAGTGAGATTGCTGGGCTCGAGGCTCATAACTCGGAGTTGAATCAAATGATTCAGTATTTTAATTCATCGTCTTTTCAAGAGAAAGAAGCTCGTACCAAACTGGGCTTGAGCGCGGTAGGTGAGACGATGGTGGTATTGCCGGATCAAACTGCGGATACAACCAATAGTACGGCAACCGCTGATACACGCTCGACAGATGCTGACGAGCGGAGTACTATCCAAAAGTGGCAAGATTATTTTTTTAACTAAACAGTTAGCGATATGGACCAAACTGAATTAACCCCAACTATTACGCCTGAAGTTACCCCTGAAATGGCTCAACGTAAAATGAAGAAGTTTATGGTTTGGGGGATTGTGGCATTGGTACTCTTAGTGTTAGTACCCTTTGTCTACACTGGTATAGTGCTCTATTCACAAGCCAGTCGTAATGCCTTTACGGATAAACTGACACAGTGGTTTCCGTACCCGGCTGCCATAGTGAATGGCGAATGGCTGCGCTATAGTGAAGTGAATACGAGTATTGATGAAGCGGTGGCGATTACTGAGCAGTTTTCCGATGATACGGCGCTGATCGCGGACTTAGGCACATTACCAACTCCAGCAGAAATTGCTGATGAAGAATATACTCGGTTGATTCAAGTGGCGATTCTTGAACAATTGGCTTTAGAACAGGGGATTGAAGCTACACCTGAAGAAGTGGACGCGTTGTACGAGGATGCCATTTTGAGCCAAGTGGGCGGTGACGAAGAACAGGTCGCCAGCACTCTAGAGGATTTATATGGCTGGACAGTTGATGAGTTTAAGCAAAAAGTAGTGCGTGAATTGGTGTTGCGTGATGAATTACAAACCAAATTATTGGAAACCAACGACGAAGCCTTTATGGGTTCATCTCGCCAAGCTATTCTCGACCTGCAGACACAAGTGCAAGCTGATCCTAGTCAATTTGCCGAGTTGGCCACCCAATACAGTGAAGACGGTTCAGCCGTGAATGGGGGCGACTTAGATTGGTTTAGCCGCGGTGTGATGGTCCCAGAATTCGAAGATGCCGCCTTCGCGTTAACCGAACCCAATCAAGTGTCAGATATCGTGCAAACCGATTTTGGCTTCCATTTGATTCAGTTGATTGAACGCAAGGACGCAACCGATACCGAAGAAGAACAGGTACATGCTCGCCACATCTTGATCAAATTTTCGCTAGACGATTACATCACAACCCTAGCTGAGCGCGACTCAGTGAAACGGTTGATTGATCCAACAACATTGGTTGAGTAGGGAGTACCTTTACGATACCGTTGCTCCCTACGGGCCGGAGGCTACCAGCTACCCTAGCAGGTAGCCTGATCATTGATATGAAATCGTGGAGCCCACGGTCAGGTTTGAACTGACAACCTACGGTTTACGATACCGTTGCTCTACCAACTGAGCTACGTGGGCATTTTTTATTTTGCAAAGTAAGCGAAAAATTTTTTTCGTTTCTGAGCACTGTTCTTCAGCTCATGTTCCCTCCACATGGCTGCAGATCGAGTGTCATATTGTTCAAACCCAACTAATTCAAACGGAATTCTCCGTTTTGTTGAAGAAACTAATCCAGCATTATGTTCTGATATTCGTTTCTGCACGTCTTGAGTTTGACCAACATAATACTTACTATCTTTTATGCTTTTTAAGCAGTAGACGTAGTACATATCTTTACATTATTTGTAATGTGCATGTCGTCGCTCCCTCCGGGCCTACGGCCCGTAGGGC
>AMFJ01007634.1_pt1 | contig 15175 bp, 8 predicted proteins | sample 427208 | NCBI WGS metagenome assembly AMFJ01 (sample SAMN02954298, study PRJNA114691) | groundwater metagenome | biome: aquatic; feature: subsurface aquifer; material: sediment; isolation source: subsurface aquifer sediment | place: USA: Rifle, CO | collected 2008-08
GCTATACTAATAAAAATAGTCCTCTTGTCATCCTGAACAAAGTGAAGGATCTCAATAACATTGCACTATTTCTATATTACAAATTATAGGTAGGGGATGTTTATGTAGGAGCCTAGATGCGTTAGCATCTCCAGTGACGGAATAAATATCCCCTGCCTGTAAACCAACCAATTGTCAAATAACCATACATCTAAAAAGCCAGATTATAACTGTATTCCCAGAAACTAAAAAGGTGCAAAACAGGTGCAAAAGGGTTGCAAAAATCGCAAAAAAACGAGGTATATTTTGACTTAAAAAGTGACATAAACCCACTCCACAATAATATTTTGTACCATTGGAATGATTGATAATTTATAAGTGTGACTGTGTCACAAATAATTATAAAAATATAAAGTTTCAGGGGGTTTAGAAAAAACTATTTTAAAATTATATTAGACAAATATATATAATTTCTTAAAATAAGTAAGACAGAGGCATATTAAATATGATTGATTTTAATAAACTGACTCAACAAACCCAAAACACTATCATGGCTGCTCAGGATGTCATGCTGCGTTATCAAAACAACCAGCTTAATCCTGAACATCTACTTTTGGCAATGGTGGAAGATGAAAAAGGTCTAGCAAATAAAATATTCAATAAATTAAATACCAATATACATACTCTAAAAAGACAAACAGAAGAAGTTCTTGCAAAAAATCCAAAGGTTGCATACGCTGTTAACCCAAATCAGCTATATATAACAATGGATTTAAAAAAGCTGATCGATAATGCTCAGGAAGAAGCAACCAGATTAAAAGATAGCTATATCAGTACTGAACATCTTTTACTTGCTATGAGTGGAGCAAGAAATACAGAATATTGCAAAATATTAAACGAAAACAACATAACAAAAGAATCTTTATATAACATCTTAAAAGACATTAGAGGTTCAAGCACTGTAAATAGTCCTGATGCTGAAAGTAACTATGAAGCATTGGCAAAGTACAGTATTGACTTAACAGAACTCGCAAAGCAGGGAAAACTTGACCCTGTTATTGGAAGAGATAACGAAATCAGAAGAGTTATTCAGGTTTTAAATAGAAGAACTAAAAATAACCCTGTACTAATAGGCGAACCGGGTGTTGGTAAAACAGCTATAGTTGAAGGGTTAGCTCAAAGAATCATCAGAGGAGATGTGCCTGAAGGATTAAAGGATAGAAAACTAGTCTCTCTTGATATGGGTTCTTTAATAGCAGGTGCTAAATATAGAGGAGAGTTTGAAGAAAGACTTAAAGCCGTCTTAAAAGAAGTTCAAAAAAGTCAGGGCGACATTATAATGTTCATTGACGAGCTGCATACTGTTGTTGGTGCAGGCGGCTCGACTGAAGGCTCAATGGATGCAGGTAATTTGCTAAAACCTCTGCTGGCTAGAGGCGAATTGCGCTGCATTGGTGCAACAACAATCAATGAATACAGAAAATACATTGAAAAAGACGCTGCTCTTGAAAGAAGATTCCAGCCTGTACAAGTGGATGAACCGACAATAGAAGATACTATTAGTATCTTAAGAGGCTTAAAAGAACGCTACGAAGTTCATCATGGGGTGCGCATTAAGGATGCGGCCTTAATTGGAGCAGCAAAACTATCTCAAAGATATATAACAGACAGATTCCTGCCGGATAAAGCAATTGATCTTATTGATGAAGCTGCTTCAATGTTAAGAATTGAAATCGACAGCATGCCGGTTGAATTAGATACACTTGAAAGACAAAAAACCCAACTGGAAATAGAAAGAGAAGCACTAAGAAAAGAAACAGATGAAGCTTCAAAAGATAAATCGACTCATCTTGAAGAACATATAAATTCACTTCAAGCTAAAATTGACCTTTTAAAATGCCAGTGGGATAGAGAAAAACATTCTATTAGTTCAATCAGAACCATAAAAGAAGAAATAGAAAAAACTAAACAGCTTATTGACACAGCAGAACGGCATGCCGATCTGGCAAAAGCTGCTGAATTAAAATATGGAGTTCTAATTGATCTGGAAAAACGCCTTAAGGAAGAAGAAAATAAGCTTGCTGAAAGAGAAAGCAAAAGCGCTCTTTTGAAAGAAGAAATAGACGAGGAAGATATAGCGGAAATAGTCAGCAAATGGACAGGAATCCCTGTAACCAGACTAATTGAAAGCGAAATCCAAAAACTTCTTCATATGGAAGAAGAATTGCATAAAAAAGTCGTCGGGCAAGACGAAGCTGTTGTAGTAGTATCTGAGGCTATAAGAAGAGCAAGAGCTGGATTAAAAGATCCTGACAGGCCGGTTGGTTCATTTATATTCCTTGGCCCTACAGGAGTAGGAAAAACTGAGCTTGCAAGAAGCCTTGCCGAGTTTCTATTCAATGATCAAGATGCAATGATCAGAATAGATATGACTGAATACATGGAAAAACATTCTGTGGCAAGATTAATAGGCGCTCCTCCCGGATATGTCGGATATGAAGAAGGAGGACAGCTAACCGAGCAGGTCCGCAGAAAACCATACAGTGTTATTCTCTTTGATGAAATAGAAAAAGCTCATCCTGACGTGTTTAATCTAATGCTCCAGATTCTCGATGATGGGCGTTTAACTGATTCTAAAGGCAGAACAGTCGATTTCAAAAACTCTGTTATCATAATGACCAGCAACATTGGTGGCCACATAATTCTTGAAGGCACATTAAATGCTATGTTCGGTTCTACTAATACAGAAACTGTCAAAAATCAGGTGATGGAGTTAATGAGACAACATTTCAGGCCTGAATTCCTTAATAGAATTGATGAGGTTGTATTCTTCAATGCTCTTAATATGCAGCAACTAGCTCAGATTGTTGATATTCAACTGGATAGGCTCAGAAAATTAGTTGCTGAGCGTGAGCTTAAACTTGAAATCACCGAAGATGCAAAAGAACTACTTGCAACAAGAGGCTATGATCCTGCTTACGGTGCAAGACCATTAAAAAGAGTAATAAGGCAATATCTCGAAAATCCTCTTTCAAAGAGTTTGCTAGAAGGTAGATTCATTGACGGAGATACAATCAAGATAGATGTCCTTAATGACGAGATTGTGTTTATAAAAGAAGAATAAATCATTTTAAAAGAATCTTGACCTGAAAATATGTTTTATGACAAACTAAAATAAAGAAAAATGGGAAATTAAAATAATGAAAGATTCTTTTATAGACAATATATCCTGGCAGATAAAGCCTTTTTTAGCTCTTAATATTATTGCAGTATTATTGTTAGGGTCATGGCTACTCCCGGAGACAAGATTTTTGTGGGATAAGTTAGATCTGGCTATTTTTTCATCATTAAACTCTTTAATTGCTACTTTTGGGAAAGATTTCTCATTTTTACTGGCTATAACCTGTCACAAAAAATTTGACCTGATAATGCTGGCTGTTATAATGCTTCTTTCAATAATACCAGGATTTCTATTCCCTAAAAAAGATTTTCATAGATATATATTTGTACTAGGTTTCTTAATACTATGTCTCGTTGCTATTGCAGGGCAAAATTTAGGATTATTTCATAGACTCTCACCTTCTTTAGCAGTTGAAACTGCCAATAGACTTATTGGAATAACTTTTGAAACAAAAACAATTTCAAATGACAGTTTTCCCGGCAATCATGGCATGGTCATAATGGCATGGCTGGGCTTTATCTTGTTATATTCACAACGTTATTCATCAAAATTAATAGCACTTTCCATTGGAATGCTCTTTTTACTTCCAAGAATGACAGTTGGAGCGCATTGGTTTACGGATAATTTTGTAGGAGGAGCCTCATTTGCCCTAATATTCCTGGCATGGATAAACTTTACTCCTATTAAAGCATTACCAATAAAGCTCGCAGATTTTATCGTGTCAAAATTTCAAGCATTCTCTAATGATTTATTTAAAAAAGATGAATTAAAAGAAGAGCTTAAATCCTAAAAAAGTGTATATTCTCTCCGTCACTGTGAAAATTGCCTTTTCATACAATTGAAAACTTCTACCTTTTGAATTAATTCTAAAATAGAATTAATGGAGGAAATAAAATGCTTACATCAGCTGTACTTACCTTTATTCTTCTGCATCTGGCTTTTGGCCTGGCGGTAGGGTTTTTCATTTTAATGTTTGCATTAAAACAGGAAATAAAATGGTTTAAAATTTTAGGATTAGTTTTTGGCTGGATAATTATAGCCCTTTCAGCATTACTAATGTTAATTGCAACAGTATCTGCAATCAGAGCGCCTATGTATGGCCCTTATGGTCCGATGCATCCAATGATGCAGCAGGAAGGAACTTCTCGGCCATGCCCATTTCAATATCAGCAACCAAAACAACGCTAAATTAGCTTAAGAACCTGTTAATCCAGCTAAATAAAGTCATTAAATCATATGGCTTGGGTAAATACAAGTCTGCTCCTGCATTAAGGATTTTTTCTTTATCATGAATAATACTCGATACAATTATCTTAATATTTTGAAATTGATCATGATCTTTTATCTGCTTACAGATTTCCAATCCCTTTTCAGGGTCTTTGTCTCCTGCATCTAATAGAATCAAGTCAGGCCTGTTTTTCTCCACGTCATTTAGTATTTCATTGACACAACTGGTTGCTTCTGTAATATATCCCTGCATTTCCAGTGTGGTAGTTAGTAAATAAGCAAGAGCAGCGTCTGATTCAAAGACAAGAATTTTCTTGCTTGTTCTTTCACAGATGCCCCCCTCTGCACAGATTTTTGGCCTGTCACTTATCCAGGAAGAACCTGACTGAACTTTAGCAAGTTTATGCATATTGATAACAGCAGTTAATACTTCCTGATAATTACTAAAATTCCTGTACTGGTTAGAAACAATACCTATACTTGTAGCGACAAGAGGCACTTTTATTCCAGCTTTATCGTCCCCGTCAATAATTAAATAACCTCTTTTAGCATCTTCACCATTATAAAATCTTGGAGATACTGAATCAAAAGCAAAATTTAAGAATGCAGCAATCTTATCAGCTTTAATAGGATCAGTCAGAATAATAAAGCTGTCTTCTCTGACATGGCCAAGAAAATCCCCTTTATCGATGGCTGATTTAAGTAAAGCAGTGTATGTTTTAAGAACTTTATCAGTTGCAATATAACCGTAAATATCGGTGTAAGGTTTTAAATCATCTATATCCAGATACATTAATGCCCAGTCAGCACCGGATTTTATGGTTCTATTTATGACTTTATAGCTCACATTAGCAAGCGGTAAAGCTGTAACAGGATTGGATAATTCTTCTACATGGCGCCTTATATGAGCAAAAATTCTTGCTGAAAATTCTGCTGAATCAATCGGCTCACTCATAAAATCATCCGCACCTGATTTTAAGACATTTAGCTTGTCATCAAGATAACTGGATTTAGATAAAACAACCACAACAGGCCTGTAAAGACTACTTTTTTGCCTGATGTTAGTGCATAGACTATTTATATTTTCATCAAAATTATCAGCAACAATAATAAGATCAGGCTCTAATTCCTCGAGATTACTAAAAGCATTTTCAAGATCATGAGAGATAACAGCATGGACATAGCAGTCCTGCTGAAGTATTCTTTTATACTTCTGGGACATCTCCATTCTGGAATCAATTATCAGTACAACTTGTGCTTGCATTTCTTATTTCTCCAGGAACTTTTGTGCGGCATGCTTTTCAGGATTAGCTACAGATAGCATTACAGTAAAAACAGATCCCTGCTTGCCATTACTATTAACAGAAATCTTTCCACCCATATTCTCTACAAGTGATTTGGTAATATATAGACCTAATCCTGTTCCCTCTGTTTGTCTGGTTAAAGGATTATCAATTCGTGAAAACTTGGTAAAAATATTCGATAAAAACTCTTTTGGGATACCAACTCCTTGATCCATGACTTTTATCTCGATAAAATCAGTATTATCAGGTGCAAAACCTGCTTTAATAGTAATGCTAGTTCCTTTGTTCGAGTATTTTATTGCATTATCAACTAAATTTGTAATTATCTGTTCAAATTTATCAGTATCTACCCATATTGGAGGGAGATTAGGCATTATTTCAACTTTAATATTATGATTACCTGCTTTTGGAGAGAGATTTTGCAATATTCGATCAAGAAATTCCTTAAAGTTAACTGCTTTATATATAGATTTATCTTTCTTGGATTCAAGCCTTGATACAGTGAGTAAATTTTCAACAAGCCTTGTTAATCTGTCTATCTGACTTTTAATGATACTGATAAATCTTCTTTGTTTCTCGGCATCTAGCTTATCTCCGGCAGTCAGCAAAGTATCAGCGAATCCTTTTATGCTGGTAAGAGGAGTTCTTAGCTCATGACTAACCGTGCTTACGAAATCTATATGCGCCTGATTTAAACAGGCTATGTTGGATAGGGCGGATATTACAAAGATAAAGCAATTATCTGTACTTTTATGGTTTATTCTAACTGGAATTTTGTTATTGTTCTTATCCTTAATCTCAGCAATATGAACAAACTGTTCTGGCATATATGTGGAATCTTTTTTACCTGAACAAGCCGGACAGCTGACTTTGTCTAACTCTATTAATTCTGACGTATATTTGCCAATTAGTTCTTCTTTCTTAAAATCTGTAAGTTCTTCAAAGGATTTATTAGCATCAATAATCATGAAATCAATGCTACAAAGCAATATACCCTCGGGTATATTCTCAAAAATATCTTTATAAAATTCTAAACCATTTATTATCATAAGTTATCCCTTTAATATTATATCAATTTAAGAAAAATAAGAAAAACCCTGTTTAGTTAAACAGGGTTTTTCTTGATTTAAAACTATATTTGCTTAAGAATTTGCTCCTTTAAGTACCTCTTCTATTTCATTAAGAGCTTTTTGAACATCTTTCCGATAATTAATAGATTTAACTTTTAATTCGGAGCGATTAGGAATCAACTCATCAAAAACAGATAATAAATAATTTTTACTTTGAAGATCTTGAATAAACATATTAATCGAATCACCTGCCTGCTTATGCTTTTTTATCTCCTGTTCATTTGCATAACCAAATGAAGTAGCAATTAAGTCTCTTCCTTTAGCACCCTTTTGGCTAAATACATTGATATTATTAAGCATTTGCTTTTTAACGTCTGTTAGAGTTGGATTATTAGCTAATCCTTCTTCTTTAAATGTTTTTTCAAGTTTGACAAAATAGTTATCAGCTAATTCTTTTGGACTATTTGAGTTAAATTGCTCATTTGGAGTAGCTTCTATAAATTCCTTAAATACTTTAATAATCAATTTTACTTCTTTTTCATGTTGATTAAGGAATTCCAGATTACCTTTTACAGCCTGTACATGCATTGATGGTTCATCTTTTATAAAAGTACTGACAAATTTCTCAGTTAATCCGGTCTGACTGACAAAGTATTTCAAAGTACTTTCTTTATTATATGGATCCCTTAAATTGTATAAAAGGAAATCTATACCTTCTGGTGAAGTTAAATTAACAGGTCCTTTATCATTAGAAATAAATACATTATCAGGATTTTTAAGCTGCTCTGCAATTTGAGGCATTTTACCTTCTTCAACATTACTCATTAGTTTATATTCAAGTCGTGCACTTTCTGCAGCCCGCAAGGTTTGTTTCATATGATTAAACCAGAAATTAATTATACTGCTATTAACAAGGTCCTTATCATCATTAAGATCCATTTGTATTAATTCCTTAGTCATATAATTAAGGAATTCTTTTGGATGTTTTGTCACATGATTTTTCGTTAGTTCATCAGCCAGATTATCAAATTGTTTCTGAGATTCTGGCGATTTAGAATCAACAGCAACCCTTTTGACCCAATGTTTTAATAATTCAGCTACTTTATTCTGATTTCTTGGTATTACATTTGCTTTTATTAAAACAGCTGAATTAACATCAATATCTTGTTTAAGAGAATTTATTTTCTGATCAATCAGCTCTAACTCTGTAGGATCATTGGCTTTTTGTTCTTTAACTTGTTTTAAAGCAGCTATATTAGCAGCTAGACCACCAATCATTCCTAAGTTTGCTTTCGCATTCTCTTTTAATAATTCATCAGGAACTACTTCAATCCTTGGAGTGGCAGCTCTCACTCCATATTGATCAAATATTAACTGCCTATTTTTCTCACTTTCAAGGTGTGAGAGTCCTACAGAAAGTTCTCTATATCCATTATAAAGATGGATTAGTTTTTTTGCAGAATCTGCTCCGCCTTTTTCTGTTTCTTCCTGTTTAATTTCATCAAAAACTTTATTATGGGTTTGCTGGAATATCTGCTTCCATACAGACTTTATAGACTCATCGTTTCTAGCTCTGATTCTCTGTACAAGTATATAAGGATCATCAAATTTAATTCCTAACTCTTCTGGTGTTGAGCTTTCCAATAATTTATCAAAACTTTGAGAGTCCATATTAGCAAGATTCTTATAAACTTCCATGAAAGCCTTATCATTTTGAGGGTCAAACTTATTATCTATCCAACTGATTACAGCCTTTCCTAAAGGATTTTTTTCAAGATCAGAAATTGAATTGATCTCCAGCTTTTCTTTTCCAAACTTACCCTCTCTGACAAGAGCTTTGAATCCCTGTTTTTGAATATTAACTATAGTATTTTGAGTATATTGTTCGTCAAAATGCCCAAGCGTTTCAGACATTACTACCTTTTTAAGCAATAACTTAACTGGATGATTCTCTGGAATTTTATCAAAATCTTCTTTTGATTCTATTCCTTTAGGTAATCCTAATTGTCTGTTATATAAACCCTTAGAACCCTGAATTAGACCAATAACCTTGTCTTTATAAATATTCGCTTCTTTTTCAATTTCTGCAAGCCTATCAAGATGTATGTCAAATCTGGCACCACCTTTACCCTGATTATCTTTTAAACTGTCAAAATATTTACTAACAGTAGCTTCACTATTTTGTTTGTTTAAAATAGTTGATATTAATTCAAAGGCTTTTTCAGCAGCACCAGAGAATTTACCTCTTAAAATAGCATCCATAAATAAGGAATATTTAACTCCTATACTCTTATCAAGCTTTTTCATAGCTGCATTATCTACCTGATCAGGCTTATGTATCCCTATACCAGATAAAAATTCACTCTCCGTCACCCCATTGGTGTAATTAGGAGAAAATAAGTATCCGTATTCTCCACCACGCTTTTTACTATAATCAGTTCTGAAATTACCGGCAGAATCTTTCCAATTACTAAATTTATCTTTTTTATTGCCCCAGACTTTGTCCCAGCCATCTTTTTCGCTAGGTCCCCAGGTGTTATCATGACGGAAAACTCTTTCTTCTTTTAATTCACCTGTTTTAGGATTCCTAATATTTACCTTGTCAACATCATATACATACTGACTATGCCCGGAAAATTCATAGTTTTCAACGTGGCTCATGCTAATACTTCCGCCTTTAGCGCTTTCTATATGATCAGCAAATATTTTAGCATTATTTTCTACATAGTGTGGTGCTCCACTAGCTTGTACAAGAATACGGGTTCCTTGTCCGGTGGAAAGCCCACTATGTCCTTCCTCTTCTGCATAAGGATGACCAAATGCTCTACCTGCACGAGTATATAACTCATCCAACTGTGGAGCCAGTTTATTATTTAAATCTTTATAATTTCTTATAGTTTCTCTTCTTATTCTTGAATAATCTGATTCAATTTTCTTAAAAACTTCTTTTTGACTTTCTGAGAAATTATATGGCTCAGGAATATTCAATTCCTTTCCTTCTCTTCTTGCTAATTTTTTCTGTTCACTATAACTTTTGATTTCTTCAAATTTTGCCTGTAAGTTATCTAATGTCTCTCTTGGAAGAACATCACCTCTGCTTTCAAGTTTTTGAAGAACAGCTTCTTTTTGAGCAGGCACTTTTAAATTTTCAGCTAATTTAGCAAGTCTATCTGGCACATCAAGCTCTCTTTCTTTTTGCACACGATAGAAAGCTGCTAATTTAAATAGACTTTCATAATGTTCTACTTTAGCTGCTAGAGAATGTTTTTCTGATTTTTCTTTTCTTTCTTTTACTATAGATTCAAAAGTTGTATAGTTATCAAATATCTTATCAACAGAAACATTTAATTTTTCACTATTTACATTTTGAGCTTCAGCTTTGATTAGTGCTTTGAGTTTTTGTTTTTTGGTAAATTCTTCTTCTCTTGAATCAATTCTATGTCTGCTATCTTCCACTTTACGTGGGTCTAATAGTTTTTCCGCCAGGATCTTTGCCTTATTCTCATCACTTTCAGGGAGCAATTCTTTGAGAATATTTTCCACATTTTTATGAACCTGATTAGCCATCCTTGCAGAAGTATCATCAAAAGTTTTTGGATTGCCTGCATTAGAAGCTATTTTAGCCTCTTTTTCTTCTATACCTTCAACAACCACTTTTGCTCTCATATCAATAATTTCTTTTGTTTTCATAGCAGCTCTAAGCATATCCTGCTCAGGCTTAAACTCAGGGGCCATATCAAGAACCAGATGAGCATCCTGCATCATTCCATAATTTTCTTTATCAAATGAAACGAATTTTTTTCCCTGTATTTCACCATTACCGGTAGAATCAGCTATATGCATCCAGTTTAATGCGGAGGTGTCCACAATTCTATAACCCTGACGAAACGCTTCCGCAAAATCAATTTCAGGCTTTTCGACTGTAACTTTTTTCTTATGATCAGTTACATCATGTACTTCCATTGTAGGTTTATCACTAAGCTCAGAAAGTATATTTGTTACATGAGCCAATTTATGTTCATTAGGCAAGGCTTTTCTGCTTATAGAAATAGCCACGCACATGCCATGATTCCTTTGACTTACATCTTTAGTTGTTAGTTTATTTCTGCCGGGAGTTTTTATAATAATATCATTTAAAACTTCCGACAATACCTGCACTTTTCTATCTTGTAACTGTGGATTTATCTTATATTCAGGTGACATTAAGTGCGATAATAATTTTAAAATTTCCACTTTTTCAGAAATCGAAGACTCCGAAGAAGCAAGGAAAAAGTCTATATTTTTCCTAGAATCCTTTTTATGAGCTTTTAACTGTTCTGATTCTTGTGTAGATAAATTTTGTGGTTGCTTATTAAATTCCTGAGAAGCCAGTATTTTATTTCTTAAACTAATGGCTTCTTGTTCCTGCTGAACAGCAGGATTAGCTGACAACCAATATAATTTGCTTACTTCATCATCTGTCTTTACAGGTTCAGGAAATACTTTTGCAAACTTTTCCTCTAAAGCTGCTTTATCATTTGATGTATTTACATCAAGAGCTTTTCTGATAGAAGCTTTTAGAGTTTCTTCCCAGTTAACATTCTGCTTATTTTTTCTATCTTTAATATTGGAGTCTTGGTCTAAAAAGCTGCCTAACGCAGAATTTTTTCTGACTCCATATTTGAGATCCTGTGCAACTGATAGCAAAAATTCTATAGTTTCATTGGAATTATCAGTTGAAAGTCTATTTATAGCCTCTAACAATTGTCTTTCTTTTGGTTTAAAAAGTGCACCTGAATCTTGCGTTAACTCTTTAACCAGATTATGATCCGTTCTCTTCCCTAAAAACCCAACATACTTTTGTAGTCCCTGATTTGATAAGTTCAATCTATCCATTTTTTCTTCCTAACATAAGCTCCATTCAACAGACTTCGATGTATTAGGTATAAATCTAGTTATTAAAACCCCCATAAAAACTTTTTATTGATAATTTTAAAAAATAATTTAACAAAAGTTAATCATTAGATATTCCAATAAATTCTACTTCCACAAAGTGTATAAGTTGTTTTAAAAACCAGATACCAACTTTTTAAACAATAAAAAAGAAGCCTGAAATTATAAAGGTTTCTTTAATACTTACGTGGAAGAGTATAATTCCTCTTTCTTATTAACCTGAAAGTTCCTCAAAAGATTTATTGACATCAATAATTATGAAATCAGAACTACAAAGCAATATACCCTCGAGTATATTCTCAAAAATATCTTTATAAAATTCTAAACCATTCTCAATCATATATTTCCCCTCAACATTTTTTAAGATAAATAATAAAAAGAAAATACAAGATTACTAATTTCAAATGTGTGGAAATATTTTTAAGTTACAACTTTGTAACTTTTCTGATAAAAACTATCAATTTCTATTTTTAGAGACATTTAATCATTTAGCTAATAGCATGGTAGGAGTGAGTTTAAATGCCTGTAATAAATAGTAGTAATTTATCTGTCAGATACCCTTCATTAGATAAATCTAAAGCTAAAATTAACAACACCCAAAGCAAGCAATCTAATCATAGTAATCCCATTAATACTTATATAGATTTTAATATTATAAATCAGGCATTAAAAGCCCAGGCATTAGCTAAAAGTGTTTCATTTACAGGATATAAGGAAGTTCAAACTTTTGATGTTCCCTTTTATGATGATCTTAAAGGGAAATTTTATCAGCTTGATAATGGGCAAAAAGTAATTGTCATCCCAAGGCCCGGGCCAACCATGCTGCAAACCTTTGTAAAAGTCGGTTCATTTAATGAACCTGATAATATTAGAGGAATAAGTCATTTTATTGAACATAGCCTTTTCAATGGATCAAAAGATCTAGCACCAGGTGAGTTTAATGAAAAAACTCACCAAATGGGAGCAGAAATAAATGCTTTTACCAGTTATGATGAAACAGCGTATTATGTTAAATCTATCCATAATCAACAAAAAGAGATGGATGAAACTGTCAGACTACATGCCAATATACTGCAATATCCCAGTTTCTCACAAGATCAGATAGAAAAAGAGAAAGGCACAGTTAGCTCAGAAATTCAGATGATGTCGGGCGGCATTAATTCTTTTATGGATAAAGTAATGCTAAATCATTTATTTGGCATTAAAACTAATGCCAAAGACCTTATAGCAGGCTCGGAAGAGAATATTAAAAGACTCACCAGAGAAGATGTGGTTAATTACTACAATACCTGGTATACCCCTGATAATATGACAACTGTTATCATTGGAGATGTAAAGCCTGATAACATTATAAAGCTGGTAGATAAACATTTTAGTTCAAAAAATACTAAATCAAACCCCCAAAGTAAGCATTATGAACACCTGAATCCTATCCAAAAAACCAGATTTAGCTTTATACCAGCTCAGGGAATTGGTGCGGGATATGCAAGACTTGGTTTCATAGGCCCAAAAAATAATGATGTTAAAGAATCCTTATTAAGTTCTGCTCTTAATATTGCATTAACTGGTTATGAAAATGCCCTAGTACCAAAGTTGCTAGCTGGACAGAATATTCAAGCTCGCTCAGCCACCAGAGTATATAGCTCAAATCTGAGTGATCCTCAGGTTATGACTACAGACATACAATGTGAACCAGGCAAGGAAGAAGATGCTCTAAATGGTTTTTCATCATTGGTTGGTATGCTAAAAAATAAGCCTCTTGGCGACAAAGAAATTAAAACAATTAAAGGCAAACTGGTAGATGGTTTAACCAGAGCAAGTGAATATTCAAGCTATATGACCAATCTGGTTGGCAATGCAATTGTGCAACATGGTGATATAAAAGCTTATACTAATGTGTTAGAAGCGATAGACAGTATTACTCCTCAGGATATTCAGGAAGCAGCAAGAAAATATTTCGATTTTACTAAAGCTTCTATCACAGTTGTATCTCCTGTAGATAGTTTTAGTTCTGGTAGAACCCTGGCAAAAAAAGCTCCTCAGGATATAAGCTTTGGAAGCAATCTTGATAAATTAAAATTAGGAAATATCAAGAATTTTGAGCTTCCAAATAATGTTCGCTTAATAATTAATGATAATCCAAATTCTATAAGATCAAGTTCAAGTGTTTGTCTTGAAACTGAAAAGTTGCCCCCACATAAACCTGGCGTAGCTTATATTCTTGCTGCGATGATGGGTAAAGGATCAGCTAATATTAGCGAGCAGGAATTTAAAGATATTGCAGATACAGACAATATAATTATTGCCCCTTCAGTTAGAACATATAGTATTGAAGTGGAAACGGATAATCAGGCTAAAAATTTACCTTTAGCACTGGATTTGGCTAAAGAAATTATTTATAATCCGAATCTTTCAGAAGAAAACTTTAATAAAGCTAAAAATGAAATTACGTTTGCACTAAAAGTCGCTTATGAAGACCCAACCCAAAAAGCGATGCATACTTTATATAGGGATCATCCTTATGGATATACAGTTAGATCTATTCAGGAAAACATTGATAAAATCACTTTACAGGATGTAAAAGATCTTTATAATTATTTTATTCAAAATTCTCAGGCACAAACTACAATCACAGGACCAATAAGTAAAACAGCAGGATTACAGGATAAAATTGTAAAATCTATGGAGACCGTTCCTCAAGCTAAGAAATATGGACATACCATTGACTTTAAGGTTCAGCCTTTAGATGAAAATAAGGTTAATGTCACAATAGCTCCGGTTCCTCAGGCTCAAATAATTCAAATGTTTGATGCAAGTGAGGCTAAAAGTGTAGAAGATAAAGCTGCTCTTACTGTTTTAAATCATGTTTTGGGTGGTGATATGTCTTCACGTCTGTTTCAGGATTTAAGAACAAAGAAAAATCTGGCTTATAGTGTTAGGTCCAACTTTATAAGCAATCCTGTGGCAAATCAGTTTATGATGATTATAAGTACTTCAACCACAGATTATATGAATGGAATGCAAATCCCTAACAATAATTTTAAAAAATCTATTGAAGGATTTAAGCAAAATTTGCAAAGCCTTATAGAAAATCCTGTCAGTCAGGATGAATTAGAAAGTGCAAAACTATCAGTGATAAGTAAAACAATATTTGGGTCTGAATCTGCTGCAGGCAAAACTCACAGCATAAATGCAGGACAAGAAGTTAACGGGAAACTCTATATAACCCAACTATTAGAAGCAATTGATAAAGTAAAACCTGAAGATATCCAGCGAGTTGGACAAAAATATCTTACAAAACCTTCAGTTTTATCAATTATGGCTGATTATAATACAGTTGCAATGAACGTCAAATACTTGCAGGATCTTGGTGATCTAAATATAGAGCAAGTATAGCGTCTATAGATTTTCATTAAGAACAATTTAAAGGAAGTATTTTTGATTTAAGAGCCTGTCTGGCTAAAAATGTAAAAATCAAGATA
>AMFJ01001016.1_pt1 | contig 15168 bp, 18 predicted proteins | sample 427208 | NCBI WGS metagenome assembly AMFJ01 (sample SAMN02954298, study PRJNA114691) | groundwater metagenome | biome: aquatic; feature: subsurface aquifer; material: sediment; isolation source: subsurface aquifer sediment | place: USA: Rifle, CO | collected 2008-08
TACGCAGCGGTTTGCAAAACCGCGTACACTGGTTCAATTCCAGTTGCGACCTCATATATGCCGTGGTGGTGGAATGGTAGACACAAGGGACTTAAAATCCCTCGGGAGTAATCCCGTGCGAGTTCGAGTCTCGCCCGCGGTACAAGATAATTAAAAAAGAGCCTATAGCTCTTTTTTAATTTGCCTTAATATGATGGGAATTTTTTGAAAATCTTCTTCAAATATTGCACGAGTTTTTTTGTTTTGACGAGCTGCAGCTGGATGATGAACTGGAAATATTTTTAATTTTCCTATTTTTGGAAAATCTATTTCAATTAGGCGACCATGAACTTCAGAAATTTTTTTATCAGGCAAAAAAATATTCAAAGCATATTTTCCAAGCGTAACGATTATTTTTGGACTTATAATTTCAATTTGTTTTTCTAGCCATGGAAGACACTGGATAACTTCTTCAGGAAGTGGATCACGATTTTCCGGAGGCCTGCACTTGATGATATTTGTTAAATAAACATCTTCCCTTTTTAATTTTATTGAATTTAACATTTTGTCTAAAATTCTGCCGCTGCTACCTACAAAGGGAATTCCAAGCTCATTTTCTTTTTTACCCGGAGCTTCTCCTATGAATATAATCTCCGCTTCAGGATTTCCAGCTCCTGAAACAACACGCGAAGCACCACAATGAAGAGTGCACCTGGAACATACTGACATTAGTGTATTGAGTTTATTTAACTTTTCTTCTTTATTCATAATCAAAATTACTTGAGCCCATTAACGAGTATCAATTGAAATTTATAATCGAGAGTGTTCCAGATTGCAAACGTTGGGGAATAATATTGATTAGCAACATTGCCCGGATTAAGCATTTCACACTCTTTAATATTTCCGTTCATTTTATTTTCTCCTTGAATTCTTTCTGTCCATGGTTTATGTGTGTGTCCGTAAAAAACATAGTCGTATCTTCCTTCTTCAGCCAGGCTCCTGGCATATTCTGGAAAATGTACAAATGCTATTTTTTTGTTAGCTATTTCCACTTCGCCATGTTTGGAAAAAATATTTATGGATCTATATTTTCCATCAGCAAAGGGGTAGTCGGCAGCGTGGCCTCTGTCCATATTTCCAAATGTCCAAAAAATATCTCCTGAAAAATTTTCCTTTATATAATCAAGAGTTTCAATTTCTGCTAAGTCTCCGCAGTGTATTAATTTTTCAATCTTATTTTCACGGCAATAATCTAAAACTTTTTTTAAATTTGCAAGATTATCGTGAGTGTCTGAAATTATGGCGATTAGCATAGAATAGTTCGTAGCTCTTAGCTGCTAACTTTTACTTCAAAGTTAGTCCGGAGCCTTTTTTATTGTTGTTTATATATATTACAAATAAAAAAAGTTTATAGCAACAAATACATATTAATATACGAAGGGTACTTTAATTTTGAAACATGAGATCTGGCAACAAACAAAAGAACCGTTTTTTACGGTTCTTTTTATGTAGCAGCGAATCAAATGTTAATTGAATAAATTTTTAACAGAATTGATAATTCTTGATCTTAATGGCCTGTTTCTTTTTATGAATTCTTTAATGTCGTTATTTTTAAGATCCATTAATAATTGCTGTTGTTTTTCATTCCTAATTTTCATTAAGCGCTTTGGAGAAAGTATTTGTTTTAAATCCGATTCTTCTTCTTTTGTTAAAGTTCCAAGTGGTATCTTTAGTTCGGGAATTGGCAGTAGATCATCTGGACCCAATTGTTTCTCGGTAAATTCAGTTTGCGGAAGCAAGTCCGCACCGGTCAATCCCTTTTCTAATTCTGGTGTTGGTAAAAGGTCTCTTGAATCCAACTGTGGTACAGTAAATTCTGCTTGAGGTAATAAATCAGCACTAGTGAGACCTTTTTCCAATTCTGGTGTTGGCAGTAAATCTTTAGAACTCATTTGCGGTACTGTAAATTCAGTTTGCGGAAGTAAGTCCTCACCGGTCAATCCCTTTTCTAATTCTGGTACTGGTGTAGTGAAATCTGTTTCGAAAATAGCACTAGCTTTCGTGGTTAGATCTCTAATCTTTTCTTTGTTTATTTTCTCTTCTTTTTTCTGAATTTCTGCAAATTCATTGTCATGATCAGTGGCATCTAATTTCTCGTAGTCTTTTAATTTATCGAATTCTCGTTTATTTTCTTGCAATGATTTTGATTTCTCGTATTCAATCCCTCCAGAGTTTTTTTCTGACATAATAGTTGCTTTATTTTTTAAATTTATTTGGAAACAACATCGATTAAATTTATTATAGCATTTATGTCCTAAAATGGGGAAGCAACCTTTTTATTTAATAGTAAATATCTTCTTCCGTAGCTTTTTGAGGGGTTTGTGTGTCTGGGGGAATATTTTTTATATTAGGTTTTCCCCAAGGAGCTTCGACTTTTTCTGTTAGAGCAAAAATTGTTTCAAACATGGTGTCTATTATGTAATACAAGGCGGCATGGCGGATAGTTATAGTCATGGATATTTCTGGAAACATAAATGAAATCTTATTATTGTACATGACAATAAAATTTTTAATGGGCAAAAGTTCTTCGGAAATTGTGTGAACATCCCACTGGCGTTTTTTAAGCATCGCATAATTTTCCGGCGTGATGGATTTATTTACATCTTGTAATAATTCTTTAGTGAAAATGGCTTTGGTTAGGATTTTGCGAGTGGCCATTTGCGAAAAGAAATTTGCCCAATAAGTATTGTCCAAAAGTTTTAATTCGGCTTCAGCACCTCTTCGGTCCTCTAAAACTTTCCACATTGATCCGATAGGCATGTTGATAACTTCATCGTAAATTTTTTCAAAAGCAGTTTTGGAATCTTCGATTTCTATTTGCGGAATTTCATTTTCTGCCACACTAAGGTTTTCTAGTTTAGGAATGAGTGATTTAAAATCACCAACTTGCTCTTGAAGGCGTTCGGCAAGTTCTGATGGGGAAACGGGGGTTATTATGATTTTCTTGTTTTTCTTTAATTGCTTTAGAATATTGCGCTTAATCAAGTTTTTGATATGGAAATAAGCAACGGTTCTTCCCACTCCAGCCTTCTCAGCTATTTCAGAAACGGTAGCTTTGTGAAGTTTGAGGCACGCCAAATATAATTCCGATTCTGCTTGAGAAAAGGAAAAATTATTTAGTATGTTATTTAGTTTGTCCATGTCTGATATTTATAGTTCATTTATAATGCTATTTTAGCAGATTTTTCTTGTATTGTCAACAAAAATAGTCAACAAAATAGTATTATAAATTGGCTAAAACAAGCAATAATACAATAGAATGCATTAAAGCTGTATACTATGATTGACAATAGCTTTAAAAACTGATATACTACGTTGTTACGATGAATAACCAACGTAACAATAACAATTATCAAATTCTTATGAAAAACTTAATGAGAATGTTTGATGAAGAGTATAAGTTTCATAAATATATTGAAGGTGTTAAGCAAGACGACGAATTGAAATCCAAGAAAAAAATACACGTAAACAGAGCTAATGAAATGAAATTCAGAGGATGGAGCACTGAAAGTCTAGATGAAAGCAAATTTAAAATAAGTGTTAATTTTTGTGTAGTTTAAATGGGTTCTGGCAAGGTAACTTGCCTCTCTCATTGAGTCCATTATTGGAATGGATTCATAGGAGAAAGTTCTTTAAAATTACTTAATGAAAAGGGGAGACATCAATGAATAAGGAACTTATTAAGGTTGTAGTGGATTCTGCTCGGACTATTGTTGCAATTAAAAATCTCAATAAAACAGACAAGAGAATTGAATCAGCTGATTTTTATACTGGAAATGCTATTCATTGGCTCGCAAATTTTTTGAGTGAAGTTTTTTATAAGCTTACATTGGAAGAGATATGTGAAATGGCTGGATTGGAATTCATTGAAGTAAAAAGATCCATTTCGTTTGTTGCGCGAGAAAACAACGGATCAAAGGAAGCCTTTCTTCTTTATAACAATTGGAACAGTGCAGATAATAAGGGGCTTATCACATTCAATCTCGATGGCTCAAGTCTTCGTGAAAACTTTCGCTCCGTTTGTCTATGCAATGGCTGCTGTAGTGAAAAGAGTGTCGCTCTCTTCACTGATATTGCAAAAAATCATGGCATAAAGAAAATCTACACTCGTATTAAGTGCGATGGATTTGAGGTAGATGGCGTCAGTTTTAATGAAATATTGGAATTTCCTGAATTAAGTAAAATTACAATTCCAATTATTTAGTATTGCTACATTTTCATAACAATAACCGGGAGGTATCTAATGAAAGAAAAATTTTTCTTAGTTCTTATGCAAGCAAGTGATATGTATATTGCCCCGCATATACCAGGTGAACTTTATGGAATATTAAGACTTAAGTATCCAAAAGCTGCTGTCTCGATGTGTAAAGAGGGTGAACTTGCAGAAAGAGAAGAAATATATGATGTAAAAAATGGTAAAAGGATACGAACAGAAGTTGGCCATTATCTGGCTTGTTACTATGAATACGAGATAGATGAATAATGCTGCGATGTTTTGCAAAATTTAGGCGATAGTCCAATGCGACTACCGCCCTTTTTTATTTCCCCATTTTCCAAAGTGTTTCGAAAAATTGTTTGTAGCTTCCGGCAATTATGGGATTTGTGATGGAAAAGGAGGTTACCGGGGAGCCGAAGATATTGAATCCGATTGAGTCTGGCCAAATGTTAGTGTTGACCATTCCAGTGAAAAGGCCTGGCAGGATTCTGTAATCAAATGATTCGCGATGGTTTTTGGCGTGAATCAAATCTTTCTTCTGGTCTTCACTTCCTATGTAACGAATGGAAACTTTTTTAGCCACTCTTATTTTTTCATATTCATAAAGATTTTTGCCCATACTCTTGGCAAAATCATCTCCTGATCCGCCTATAATCAAAAACTCTGAATGTTCCGGAGCATTTTTTAAAAGTTCAAATTCATAGGCAATATATGATTCTTTTCCCTGGTAAGTTTCGAAATGCTGATGGGGAGGCATGATCATGACCTCTTTTAATTTTTCAGCTACGCTTGAAGCCAGAACCTTTTGTCTTTCAATGAGACCAATTAGGGTCTTGGGGTTTTTGGCGATGAATTTTTTGCGTCCGTTTTTGATTAGATGCTGAACAAGCCCCTTTTCTTCCAGGCTTTCAAGGCAATCATAGACATATTGTCCGTGAAGTTCACTCCTTTTGATAATTTTAGAGCTTCCAACTTCACCCAATTCCAAAAGAGCCAAATAAACCTGGCTTTCCTTTTCTTTTAAACCGAGCTTTTGGAGTTCGCCTAAAATTTCCTTATTTCCATTTTCATCAAACATATATGATAAAACTATGAATTATTACTTTAATAAAAGCATTTATATATCATAATTATATCATCAAGAATTATTGACGTCAAGTCAAAAATATGCGATAATATGCTGTTAAGGATAAGAAATAACAGCAAAATCATGAATATTATCGGTCTCAATTTGGAAAAAACTAAATATGGTCTTCCATTGGATAATGGTGGAGTGTGTTTAATTAAAGATGGAAAAGTTGCTTCACTTATCAATGAAGAACGTCTTAACAGAAAACAATATTCTTCTGGCTACAGATTGAGTTTGCAATATATCCTGGATGATTCAAAAATCAAGCTCAGTGAAATAGATTACTTTGTGGCGAGTTCATGTCTTGAGTCTCCAAGAAGTACAAGATCTGCGCAAGCTGAATTGAAAAGAAATGGTTTCAATGTTTCACTTAATAAGATTAAGATTTGTGATCATCATTTATCACATGCTTATACTGCTTATTATCCTTCCGGATTTAATGAGGCGATAATCATGGTAATTGATGGTGATGGAAATTTAAATGATCGCCAGATGATTCCTGGAACAAAAAATAAAAATTTTTATTGGGAAAATAAATTTAATCATCAAAGTTATTACATTGGAAATAAAAATGAAATTAAGTTGTTGGAAAAAGATGAAAGCATAAGCAATGAGAATGGTTTTGGTGGAGCATATCGCTACTTTACATTTTTCTGCGGATTTCCTGGTTATAGATTTGCTGGGAAATTGATGGGACTTTCTGCTTATGGATACAAAAGAAATAAATATAAAAATTTAAAATTATTTGAATACGGAAAAAACGGTAAAGTAAAATGCTTGCTTCCAAACATAAATCATAGCGATTCGCCAAAAGCAGTTGAAGAATGGCTAAGAAAAAATGGCATAAAAATTAAAGCCAGAAAGTCGGAAGAAAAGATAAATAAAGATATCGAAGATATTGCATGGTTTGTTCAGAGAGAATTAAACGAAGCGCTGGTGTTCAAGGTGAAATATTTAGTTCAAAAAACAGGAATTAAAAATCTTTGCATTTCGGGCGGGGTGGGATTAAACGCTGTAACTAATAGAGAAATTTTAGATAAGACTGGAATAGAAAAAATATATATACAACCTGCGGCAGGTGATAGTGGCCAGTGTTTGGGAAATGCTTATTATGGCCTTGATAAATTTGATAGCAAGAATTGTAAAAAGAAAAAAATTTCTGTTTATCAAGGAAGAAAATATTCTGAAAAAGAAATACTAGAAGTTCTTAAAAATACAAGTGGCATAAAATATAAAAAAATGAATTTCGACAAGTTATCAAAACTTGCTGCAGAAAAAATTTCATATAATAAAATAATAGGATGGTTCCAGGGTCGAAGTGAGATGGGGCCGCGCGCTTTGGGAAACAGAAGTATTCTTGCAAATCCGGTAAACAAAAAAATGAAATTTATTCTAAATAAAAAAGTTAAACATCGTGAAAACTTTAGACCATTTGCGCCTAGTGTGCTTGAAGAGAAAGCACGGGCTTGGTTTAGCATTAAGACAAGAGCACCCTATATGATCCTGAATTCACAAGTACTTAATCCGTCAAAGATTCCATCGGTAACACATAAAGACGGAAGTGCAAGATTGCAGATGGTGAGTAAAAAAGAAAATGCAAAATATCATAAACTGATTTCGGAATTTGAAAAAATCACGGGGGTGCCAGTTGTTATCAATACTTCTTTTAATGACAATGAGGCAATAGTGGAAAGTCCAAATGATGCAGTAAGTACATTTATGAGAACCCAAATAGACTTTCTATTTATTGGAAACTATTATGTTAAAAAAAAGAAATGAAGTTAGTTTTAAAGATTTGAAAAAAAGCTTTCGATATCACAAAAAGAAAGCTGGAGACATAAAATATGTCGCTTGCTTCGGTAAGACTTTTTTGGAAAAAGAGCACGATACTTACGATATTTCCTTGAATATTGGAAAATGTTTGATTGAGAATGGATTTGGAGTTTTGCATGGCGGATATTCAGGCGCAATGGAGGCTGTTAGCAAAGGAGCTGAGATTGCCATACAAGACAGTAGTGATAAAAATAATTCTTGGAATATAGGTGTGCCAATGGAAATGTTTGATAGAGAACTAAATCGTTCATCGAAAATAAATCTTCCGCCAGCTAAAGATATTGTAGATAGAAAAAAAGCACTTACGCATTTCTGTGATGCATGTGTTGTTTTGCCAAGCGGTGGAATAGGAACTGTTTTGGAAGCAATTGAATTGTTTCATTTGAATCAGCTTGCTGAAAAATTTGGAGGAGAAATTAAGCCGATAATTTTCATTGGCAAGCACTGGAAAGAATTAATGGATAATATCATGGAAAAATTAGATATGGAAAAACAGAAAGGAGGTGAAGAATTTACCCATTTTATAGATTCCGTAGACCAACTAGTTCCGATTCTTAATAAAATATAAAGGAGAATAATTATGCATAAGAATGAATGGGAAAAATTAGCCACTGACGCACCAATTATTCAGGATGCAAAAAACAAAGTTTTGAACGATAAACTCTTAGAAATTATTGAGAATATTGGAAAAGAAAATCTAAATTTAAACATTTTTGATTACGGATGCGGATGGGGAGAGTGGGTTAATCAACTAAGTCAAAAAGGATATGAATCGGAGGCGTATGATGAAGCTGATGAGATGGTTGATCAAGCAATTTTAAAATTTGGAAATGAGACAAAGTTTTTCAAGAGGGAGGAATTTAAAAAGTCTTTAGAAAAATTTAAAAATAAATACGATATTGTAACTTCAAATCTGGTGCTGTGCATTCTTGAAAGGGAAATGCAAATAGAAATGCTTAATAATATTAAAAGTATTTTGAAAGACGATGGTAAAATCGTAATTTCTTTTTGCCATCCTTGCTTTGATTATATCAGTGAAAGTGTCGTAAGTGTCAGAAAATCACCTGATGGTGCTAGGTATGATAGGGAATTTGAATATGAAAAAGAGATAAAAGAAAACGGAATAACGTTTCACGATCTTCACCGACCACTCTCATATTACTCAAAGCTGTTCAAAGAAAGCGATCTTAGTATTTTGGAAATTGCAGAAAGTGAGATATTAGATACTGCTTTCTATCCCGATTTCATTACGTTTGTTTTGAAGAAGAAATAATTTTGAACAAAAGGCGGAGTCCAATGTGACTGCCGCCTTTTTATGTCTTGCAAATTTTTTTATTATATTTCTTCGAGTTTGTAATCAGTAATCGTATTTGAATCCTTCAAATAAAAAGTTCCTTTGAAATTTTTTCCATCAAGAAGCATAGGGAGCCAGAGCATGTCATCCGGCCACATATTGCCGTAGGGAATAGAATCATGATTAAACCACTCTGGCAGCATCTCATTTGTTTCAATTGGACTTCCTTCAAACTTAGTGACGGAATAAATATGCACTTCCACTAAAGGTTTTCCATCAAAAGGATTTCCTTCTGGTTCAAAAACAAAAGTTATTTCTCCTTGTTTTTGCATATCAAGCGGTTTAATGCCGGCTTCTTCTATGAGTTCGCGTTCGGCCGCCTGTTCAGTTGTTTCTCCTGGTTCAACCTTTCCGCCGAATCCATTATAACGATCCTTCAATATCCCATCTTTCTTGATGCGACCTAGTAGTATTTGCTTATCATTGTACACGCAGCAGAGCGTCATTATTTTCTTTTCCATTTTTATGCTCGAAATTTTTTAATGAGTTCAATATCTTCCCTTACAAAGTCATGCTCTGTTTCAAGCATCATATCTATATTATTTTCTTTGGCAAACTTTGTGATATTCAAAAAAGCTTCTTCTCCAATTAATCCTTTTCCTATATGCTCATGTCTGTCTTTCTTGGAAGCCAATTCCGTTTTGCTGTCGTTGGTGTGAATCAATTTTATCTTATCTAATCCCAATTCCTCATCTATTTTTTTCAGTGTGTTATTAAAATCCCTCCAATCATAACCAGATGCGAAAGAATGCTGTGTGTCGATGCAAATCCCAGTAAGTTTAGGATGATTGATATTATTTAAGATGTAGGCAATTTCAGAAAATTTATCCCCGATTATTTTTCCACTGCCAGCCGCATTTTCAATCAGTAATTCTGTGCTTCCCGTATAGCCATCCAAAGTTTTTTTGAGCACCTCGATAACTTTGTCTGAAGCCTCTCTTTCACTCAAGGTTCCTGCGCTTCCAAGATGCGTCATTACGTATTTGGCACCAAGAAGACTTGCGCGCTCGAGCTCATCGCGAACCACACTTACGCTGCCATAGCGAATTCGATTATTGTCTGAAGCAAAGTTTATGTAGTAAGGGGTATGAACAACGGTTATTCCAATGCTGTATTTTTTTATTTCTTCTTTAAATTTGGAGATAACTTCTTCTGTTAGTTCAGGCGCTTTTCCGCCTTGTGGTGATCGGGTAAAAATTTGCATCGCTTCCGCGCCTAATTCAGCGGCTCTTTGTGGAGCATTAAAAACACCTCCTGCAATTGAAACGTGACAACCTATATGCATAAAATTTCCAATTTCTAATTTCCAATTTCTAATCAATGACCCAATGTCTTAATTTTTTAAACATTCGCTCATTAAAAATTCAATCAAAATTCGAAATTCATATTTCAAAATTAAGTCTATATGCTTATATTATACTTTATACGCCTTAAAATGGACAATTTATGTTGGACAAGTAGTAAAAATTGTGATATAATGAATTTATTAATAGAAAGCGGGTGAAATGCCCCGCTTTTTATCTTTTTTAAATACAAAAATGAAACCAAAATACACCAAAGAAGATACTATAATAATGAGCGATTTTCATTTAGGGTCCAGTAGAAGCAAAGCTAAGGAGATAGCTGGCTTTTTAACCGAGCTTACTAAATTTCCTCCTAAAAGGCTTGTTTTGGCAGGAGACGTTTTCGAGCTTTGGAGTACGAATTATAAAAATATTGAGGCTACTGAGCATAGAGTCATAACCTTAGTGGCTCATTTATCTGAACTTGGAACTAAAATCGTATTTATTCCAGGTAATCACGATAGGGCTTTTAGGGCTTTTGCTAATTTTACTTTTGGAAAGATTAAAATGCGCAATGAGTATGTGGTGAGGCATGGTCACAAGAAATATCTAGTTCTTCATGGCGACGAATTTGATGCTTTTACCAGAAATCATGTGGTAATCTCCATTTTATTGGATCAACTATACTTTCTTTTGGTTAAGGTGTGGTCTTTTATTAATATGTTTTCTCGCTCAAAAAATTCTCTTTCAGCCGAAAAACATTCCAAGAAGTATGAAGAAATGGTTTCTAAAATTAAAAAACTCGCACTTTCTTATGCGAGGTCTAGAAAATTAGACGGAATAATAATAGGTCATAGTCATTGGCCTGAAATCGATTCAAATAATAAAGGGTTTAAAGGCATGCTTTTTGCCAATGCTGGAGATTGGATAGAAAGTTGTAGTTATATAGTGGTGGGAGACGAGGTAAAACTGGAATATTATAAAAATAAATCTTAAATTCTAATTCTGAGTCCTAATAAAATCCTAAGCAATAATATCCAAAATAAAATTTGGAATTTTTGTGTTTCCTAAAAGCTGAAAGCTAGTAGCTAAAAGCTGTTATATTATTTCCCAGCCATGCTCAGTTTCTATTATCTGGCCATGGACTTCAAAACCACTGGCAAGTTTGTGTCCGCCTCCCCCAAATTGATGCGCTATTTCGCTTACGTCAATGCCTTTATATTCTTCGCTTCGGAGACTTCCTTTAATAAGTCCGTTTTCGCGTTCGGATAGCACTAGGGAAAATTTTGTTCCAGGTACTGTGTTTAAAATGGATGCAACCTGTCCGATGTCTTCAGTTGAGGCATTGCATTCTTCGATATCTGCTTTAGTTAAGACCGTTGTGATCAATCCATTTTTGGGATTGATTTTTGCTTTCTCGAAGGCTCTTCCCCAGAGTTTTAAAGTGGAAAGTTTTTTATTGGCAAATGTTATTTCGATAATTTTTGAAACAGAAGCGCCTTTTTTCATGAGATCTGAAGAAATTTCCATAACACGGCTAGAAGTATTGGCATGTTGAAATCCTCCTGTATCAGAAAGAATTCCAATCATTAAATAAGTGGCCATGTTTTTAGAGATCCTAATATTTTGCGAAACAAAATATTCATAAACGAGTTCGCAAGCGGAAGATTTTTTAGAATCTATAATAACAATGTCTGCCTTGGTGGAGATGTCTGGATGATGATCAATTATAGCGGTAACTGTTTTTTCACTAAGTTCGGGAATTATTTTTTGGAAACCTCTTTCTACACTGTCACATCCAATGGCTGCATCGAAAATGGAAAGGTCTAAGTTTTGCGGTAGGATGAATTTATCTTCGGTTAATGATTGTAGATATGTTGGAATTGGGTCAAGGCAAACAATGACAGCATTTTTTCCGGTCGAAGATATATATTCTTTGAATGCTAAAACACTACCAGTCGTATCTCCATCTGGTCCAGAGTGGGCATACAACAAAATATTATCGGCTTTTGAGATAACATATGCTAATGTATTGAATTCCTGTTCGAATTTTTTCATAAACTGAATAGCAACTAATAATTGCTGCGCTTTTAGCTTTAAGAAATTTTTTGCTTGCCTTGCCCTCGTTACATTCGGCCGGACAGCGCAAAAGTCTTTCTTAAAGAGCTTGGAAATCTTTTCTTTTGAAGTCAATATGAGCGAGAGCGAGTTTGAGTTTTTTGGATATAGATTTTATCCAAAAACATGCTGAAAAAGGAATGATTTTCAAGTAGGTTAATTATAATTGCTTTTTCAAAACAAAACCCCACTCTAAATGGGGTTTTAGAATCTGTAAATTTTCTGCTAAGTTTTATAAATCAGCTAAAATCTTTTCAATCTTGTCAGCTTCCTCTTCTGTTTCATCTAATACGAATTGCAGTCTTGGAAGTGGTCTCATAGCAAGCTTGCCGTTGAGCGCTCCCTGAATCGAGAATATTTCTTTCTTGATTGTCTTCATCGCGTAGTTAGCTTCCTTGAATGGGAAAACACTGATAGACACTCGAGTATAGCGAAGATCTGCCGTAGTGTCAACCTTGGCTATGGTTAAGAATACACCTGGTTTCATAGATAATTCTCTTTGAAGAATTTCTCCTAAGTGCTGCTTTATGAGATTGTTTAGCTTTATAATACGCTGCGACATAGTTTAGTTATAAGGTTATAATGCTGTTAAGGTTATAAGGTTTCTAGTTCACTTACTTTATGAACTTTTCACCTTATAAACTTTATGAACTACAGTGTTCTTTTCTTCTCTTCTTCCGTGTATGCGATAAGTATGTCACCTTCCTTTATTTTAGTATCTCCTTCAAATACAATTCCGCATTCATTTCCCTTTCCTACCTCAGGGGTAACCTTTTTATCTTGCTGCAGAGCGTCTAGTCTTCCTTTGCCTATAATTTCTCCATCGCGTTTTATTTCTATAAGTGCCCCTTTGATAATCTTTCCTTCACTTACGCGTCCTCCTACGATCATATCTCTTTTACCAGTCTTGAAGATGGCGAGTACATTTACTTGTCCGTGATCAGTCCTGACTATTTCCGGTGGAAGCATGTCGATAATAGTTTTCTTTACTTCCTCAACTAGTTCGTAAATGATTTTGAAGGTCTTTATTCTTACCCCGCTGTTTTCGGCAAGACGTTTGGCAACTGTAGTTGTTTCCACATTAAATCCTAAAACCATAGCTCCTGAAGGAGCTCCAATTTTAATATCTGATTCAGTAATGTTACCGATTCCAGTTTCTACGTATTCAATCATTACCTCATCGGTCTTTATTGAAGAAATGATCTGTTGAATAGCCTCTAATGATCCTTGCACGTCAGATTTAAGGATGATGTTAAGCTTCTGAACCTTGTCTTCCTCCATGATACGCATTAGTTTTTGGGAAGTAACTTTTTCTTTGCGTTCTATAAGTCCTCCAGAAAATTCTTTTGATTTCAATCTAGCAATTGATTTTCCGCTCACTACTTGAAGAACATCGTTTGAGTTTGCCGTGCTACTGAGTCCCATTATGGTTACTGGCGCTGATGGTCCGGCAGTGAGTAGGCTTTTTCCTGTGAAATCTTCCATTTTACGAATACGTCCATAAACCGTTCCAGCTGTAACATCTTGTCCAACTTTCAAGGTTCCTGTTTTGATAAGTACTGTGGCAACAGGTCCTTTTTGTGGATCAAGGTTTGATTCAAGAACAACTCCGAAACCATCTCTTTTATCATCAGCCTTGAAATCTTCAACTTCAGCAACCAAGAGAATGCTTTCCAAGAGTGAATCGATTCCCATATTTTGCTTAGCACTGATTTCTACACTAATAATATCTCCGCCCCATTGTTCAATCAAAATTCCGTTGTCAGCCAATTCTTGCTTAACTCTTTGAGGGTTGGCGTCAGGTTTATCTATTTTATTGATAGCAACAACGGTAGGAATCTTTTTTTCTTTAAGATATTCGATAACTTCTTTAGTTTGTGGTCTTACTCCATCGTCTGCAGCAACAACAAGAACTGCAATGTCCGCAATACTTACTCCACGCTCTCTCATTCCAGAAAAAGCTTCGTGACCAGGTGTGTCAATAAAGGTAATGAGTTGTCCTTTCTTCTTTACTTGATAAGCGCTGATGTGTTGAGTGATTCCTCCAGCTTCTTTGGCAGCCACACTAGCTTTTCTGATGGTGTCCAATAAAGTCGTTTTTCCATGATCAACATGCCCTAAAATAGTAACCACTGGTGGACGAGGGTGAAGATTTTTGCCAGATTCTTTCTCTTTTTTGCAAATTTCTATTAATTTCTCTACGGTAATCGTTTCACTGTCAGATATGACCAGATCAGCTTCGGTTTCAAATCCAAGGTCTTGGGCAATAATGGTAGCTGTGTCAAAATCAATTTCTTCATTTATGGTTGCAAGAATATTGTTTTTTAAAAGTTCTGTAATTACACGCGAAACGGGTAGCCCTAAAATTTCACTGAATTTTTTAACAGTGACGCTTGTTGGAACTTTAACTGCTTTTTTCTCTGGTTCATTCATTATGATTTTGCAAAAATTTATTATATCTACTAAAGCTAGATTAAATATTGTTATAGCTTGGTTGGCTTTATTGTGACAGCGCTTTTTATGGCTGATTTTTCTTCTTCAGTTAAGGTATATTTATCAGGTTCTCCTTTAACTACGGGCTTGGTATATATTCTTGTTCCTTCTCGCGTGTGCAGTGATGATATTACAAGTCCAGTATCTTTGCCGTCCAAAAAGGCAATAGCAAAGCTTTGATCTCCACCAATATCCTTAAATGGATTGAATCGGATGATACCAACTTTGTGTATGCTCCTTAGTGCTAGATTGTGTATTTTGTTGGAAATTTCAAAAAGTTCTTGAATTTCCTTGTCTAGTGCAGAAATTTCTTTAGAATGTGACAAAATAACTTGTTCCAAATCCTGAGCTTTTTTGCCAGCGAAAAGAATTTCCAAATCCTGACTTATTTTTTTGAAACGAGAGTTAGCTATAATTGCCAAAATGAGGCCAGTTAAAGCCAAAAAGATTGCAAAAATAGATAAATAAAGCGGAAGCTGGTTTGAAATAGGCATGTCAAAATCTTTTACACTTTATATTCACAATGTAATATATCACGTATTTTGCCTTATGTAAAGAAAAAAACAGCACTTAGGCTGTATTTTTGTATTTTTAAAAATAAATGAAATTTATACTTCAAAGAGATCATTTATTGCTATTATTAATGGCAGAGGGCACAGGATGTTTCACATCGCTCCACTCTTTAAAGCCTTGCAGATCGGAA
>AMFJ01002538.1_pt1 | contig 15150 bp, 13 predicted proteins | sample 427208 | NCBI WGS metagenome assembly AMFJ01 (sample SAMN02954298, study PRJNA114691) | groundwater metagenome | biome: aquatic; feature: subsurface aquifer; material: sediment; isolation source: subsurface aquifer sediment | place: USA: Rifle, CO | collected 2008-08
TAATGTTAATATGTTAAAATGTTAATATGAAGCAATAAAATATTAAAAGGATATTGAGTTATGGCTCTAAGTGTGATATTATTTCTAATCATCTTAAAAAAATGCTCTCATGCAATTCAAAATAAGCTCAAAATTTAAACCAGCCGGTGATCAACCTCAAGCTATCTTGGGACTGACCAAGGGCATTAAAGAGGGGAAGAAATTCCAAACTCTTTTGGGTGTGACAGGAAGCGGTAAAACTTTTACTATTGCTAATTTGATTGAAAACATCCAAAAACCGACTTTGGTCATTGCGCCTAATAAAACTTTGGCCGCTCAATTAGCTCAAGAGTTTCGCGCATTTTTCCCCAATAATGCGGTGGAATATTTCGTTTCTTATTACGATTATTATCAGCCCGAAGCTTACATTAGCTCGACGGATACTTATATCGAAAAAGAGACTCAGATTAATGATGAAATCGATAAGCTCAGGCACAGTGCGACCGCTTCGGTGTTATCTCGAAAAGATGTGATTATTGTAGCCAGTGTTTCCTGTATTTATGGTTTAGGCTCCCCGGCTCGTTATGAGGAAATTACTTTGACTTTAAAAGAAGGCGACAAAAAAACCAGAGGAGAAATTGTAAAGGAGCTAATCGGGATGTATTATATGCGCAGTGATATTCTCGAGCGGGGAAAGTTTCGCGCTATCGGAGAGACAATTGAGATAGTTTCTCCCGGCAGGGAAGTGATAACAAGATTTGAATTAGTAAATGATAAAATAGAATCAATTTCTGAAAGAGATATGCTGACACATGATGAGCTGAGCAGTCAGGAAAAAGTAATGATTTTTCCGGCTAAGCATTTTGTGATGCCCGAAGAAATAATGGGAGAAGTTTTAAAAGAAATTGAGACTGAGATGAAAAAAAGAGTGGCTTATTTCGAGAAGAAAGGAAATATTTTGGAAGCTCAGAGAATTGAAAAAAGAACTAAATATGATATTGAAATGATGCGCGAAGTGGGGTATTGTAGCGGAATTGAAAACTATTCTCGTTATCTGAGCGAACGGAAAGCCGGTGAATCGCCGTACACTTTGATAGATTATTTCGGGGATGATTTTCTAATGGTAATTGATGAATCCCATGTGACAGTGCCACAAATTGGCGGAATGTATTTCGGAGATAGATCAAGAAAAGCTAATCTGGTCGAAAATGGTTTCAGGTTGCCCAGTGCCATGGATAATCGACCGCTTAAATTTGATGAGTTTGAAAGTAGAATTAAGCAAGCTATCTTGGTCAGTGCTACGCCGTCTAAGTTTGAAAAAGCTAACTCGCCGACAGTCGTGGAGCAAATTATCCGTCCAACCGGACTGATTGATCCTGAATTAATCCTCAGAAGCGCCAAAACTCAAGTTAAAGATGTCTTAGAAGAAATTAAAACTGTTTCAGCGCGCGGGGAAAGAATCCTTATCACCACGCTGACTAAAAAACAATCAGAAAACTTAGCTGAATTTCTTAAAGAAAATAAAATTAAATCTAATTATCTGCACTCGGGAGTAGATACTCTCGATAGAATTAAAACTTTAGAAGATTTGCGTCGAGGAAAATTTGATGTTTTGGTAGGAGTAAATCTTTTACGGGAAGGATTAGATCTTCCTGAAGTTTCCTTGGTGGCAATTTTTGACGCAGACAAAGAAGGATTTTTACGCAGCGAAACTTCACTCATCCAAACTATCGGTCGAGCTGCGCGAAATGTAAATGGACGGGTCATTCTTTATGCCGATAATATCACTGGTTCGATGGAAAGAGCTATTCGTGAAACCGAACGAAGACGCACCATTCAAGCAGCTTACAATAAAAAACATCATATTACTCCTAAAACGATTAAAAAGAAGATCCAATCTATCGTGGATCATGAAATTAATCCGGTGTTGTCGAGTGAATTTGTCAGATTAGAAACTCTTGAAGATATTAATGGTTACATCAAGCAAAAAGAAAAAGAGATGAAAGAAGCCGCCAAAAATTTAGAATTTGAGCGAGCAGGTATTATTCGGGATGAGATATACGAGTTAAGAAAAATAGCTAAGTAGGTTTTAGTTTTTAGGGAATTAGGTTTTAGGGTGCTATGTTTGTAGGAACGTGGCACGCCACGTTCTTTTTTCATTTAAAGAGGGGCTAGGGAGGGGGTTGGTTTTTTAAACATTCAATACTCAATAAGCAATATTCATTCAATATTTAATAATATAATATTCAATAGATTGAGGGATTTTTAATTTCCAAATAACCAGACAAAACACCGTCATTGCGAGTAATTTAAGTACTCTTAAATTGCGTGGCAATCTCAATATACTTGTACAAATTTTCCAATTATGTCATTTCGACTAAGAATATCTTTGCAATCAAAAATATTTGCATGGAGAAATCTCATTTTCCCAATCGTTTTCGTGCTATTGACAAAATGGCATTTTAGGTGTATAATTTATGGTTATAATAAAATAATTATAGCATTTATATTTTTGGAGCTTTATTGCTCAATAATTTCACAGAAGGAGAAAAACATGTTTTTTTTACTTTCTAGAAACGTTAAAAAACGCCTGAATGCCAATGAAAGTCCCTATGTTGATGAGCCTTTGGGCATCGTGGTTGCCAATAATGCAGAGGAGGCTGCTATAAAAATTGGTATGAAGATAGACCCATGTTTTTATCAAAAAGAAAGAGGGCAAAGCAGGCATATCGTTCATTTTGAGGGCAGACAATTTTTTCTTGATAGCTTGGGGGAAATAACCGAGCTAAAAGAATTGTCAGATCTTTTGGGCGATTGATTTATTAGAGGTCGTTAGCTATATGCTGGCGACCTCTATATATTTGAGCTGTTTTTTATTTTTTGTTATTTGCAGTTTGTTTTAGGAAATTTCTAAATAAACCTTCTTTTTCTGATAATTCTTCAAATTTTCCTTCTTGGATGATTTGTCCATTATCAAAAACCAAAATTCTGTCAGTATTTTTGAGAGTGGTGAGTTGATGAGCAATCATTATTATAGTTTTGTCAGCGAAAAGTTCTTCTATATTTTTTTGAATAATAATTTCGTTAGTGTTGTCTAATGCCGAAGTGGCTTCATCAAAAATAATAATTTCGGGCGATTGCAGGATGAGTCGGGCAAGTGCTAGTCTTTGCTTTTGTCCGCCACTTAAATTATTTCCATTTTCGGAAACTTTTCCATCTAGTCCACCTAAGACATTTTTTACTTCATTATATATACTAGCTTTTTCCAAAGCCTTGTTAATCTCTTGGTCATTTTTCTGTTCAGTTAATCCGTATATGACATTTTCACGAATGGTGCCGGAAAATATATAAGTTTTTTGCGGGATATATGAGATTTTTTTTGCGATTGCGCTTCTAGAAAGAGAATTAATATCTTTCCCCTCAATATTAACTGTGCCAGAATAATTGTGAATCAGTTTCAAGATAATTTTTACAAAAGTTGATTTGCCACAACCAGATGCTCCTGCAATTCCAATTTTTTCGCCCTTAATAATATCTAAGTTAATATTCTTTAGTGTTGTTTTTGATTTTTCTGGATATGAGTAGGATAAATTTTTGATGTTTAGCGCAAATTGAGAATCGGATTCTTCGTATTTTGCAGAAACTTTAAAAGATTTGTCCAAAGGTTGAGACAAAAGTTCATTTAAGTCGGATACTTTTATAGAGCTTTCATGGGCCTCATCTAAAATTCTATGAATTGTCCTTAGAGGATTAAGGATGCTGGTAAAAAGTATCGAATAAGTTAGGATATCTCCATTGGTTATTATTCCCTTGGTGGCAAAGTAGATTGATATGCTAATAACCAATATGTAGAAAAAGGCTTCATTCAAATATTTGGCTGCGTCATAAAACATCATATAGATGTGATGTTTTATTTCAATTTTTCTTAAATTTTCTGCGATATCTTCGACTTTTTTAATTTCAAAATCAGTTGTGTCCGCAACTCTGATTGTTTCCAACCCACCCATCATTTCAACGACTTTACCATCTATTTTTTCTTTGCCTCTTAGCAGGGAAATTCTAATTCCTTTTTGGGAGGAAACTTGTTTTATTATAATAAATAATCCAGAAGGAATTATTAAAATCATAAACGAGGCTAAGAGAGGCTTTTGATAAAAGGCAATGGCGATAGCCGCTAAAGCTGTAAAAAATGTAGGGAAGAAATCCAAGAATCCCAATTTGATAAGTTTAATTAATCCTTGGATGGAGCGAAATATTTTGCCATGCAAAGAGCCAATCTGATATTTATTAATAAATTCTAAAATATCCGTTTTCAACAGATGTTGGATTGTTCTTACAGTTAATTTCTTTTCTGTTTGGGTAGCGATATTTTCGACAAGATATTTTCTTATAATTGTTAGAGTTTCCTTTAATAATATAATGATTATAATTATTATTAAAAAAGGTATGGCAATTGAAAAAGCAGGATCTTTCAAATTAATAATTTTGTCTACAAATTTACCGAGAATCACTGCAGGAAGATTTATCAGAAAACCTGCAAAAATCATTAAAATCGCAGATATAGCAAGGTTTGTTTTTTCCTTTTTCTCCAAAAAAGAAATTGTTTTTTTAAACCCGTTGCTTATTTCATTTAATTCATTTATTAATTTCATGTAGATATTTTTCGTAGATTAATCTTTTTGGTAGTATAAATGTTATTTTTTTGTTTAGCAAGATTTTTTTAATTGAAAGTTTAAAATTATAAATCGGTTAAATTCCGCATACGTATGAATTTAACCGTATATTTTTGTTGCTTTTTGTTTTGGAGTGTGCTTAGATGGGGGTAGTTATTTTTACAAAGTTTTTTGGCGAAGTTTATCATCTTCCAATCTATAAGGAGAAGTATCATGGATAAAGACAATTACGTAGATGATGTCAAGGATACCTTGCTGGACAAATTAAACGAGGGGGATAAATATTGGAGCAGGAAAGCGGAAACAATAGATCAAATTCGGACAATGAGAGAGATTGAATTTTTGAAAGATGGAAAGATAAAGAATGCTATAGAAGAAAAGATGGATAGTTTCAGCGGTGATATATGGGAGCTCACAGACGAATTAATTGAACTTCTTTATAGCGAAGCTGTGACGTTGCCGTCTGCCGATGTCTTGGTGGTACTGATACTGTATATTTTTCACGCAGATAAGCCATTGGATTTAAGTGTTGTCTAACAACCAATAGGGAGGAATCGATGGATTATTCACTGGAGAATGTTAAAAAGTTTCTTGAAGATTATAAAATTGTAGGCGATTTGGCAGAGGGAATTTTGGCACGTGCCGGTGCTTGTGCGATCAGAGGAATTATCTCAGACAGTTCAACTCTGGAAATAATGGGGGATGATTTCGCAGCGCAAGAATTTCACAAGACTGTATTTTTTGATGTTGATCACACTAGCATCATAGCGGCAGCAATGACAAAAAACAACGAAGAAGATAGGCAAACTGCTAGTGATCTAAAAGAGGCTTTTAAATTGATCCAAAACGCCAATGTTCTTCTTAAAAAAGTGTGGGATAGCGACACAGATAACCATTTGGCCTCTGGCTGCTATAAGGCCCTGAATGCGGTCATAAGTGCTCTTTCTTCTAAAGTCAATGTTCATGAGCAAGATGAAGAATATGTCTTTACTCGACTAATGGAAGCTATTTCGCGTTTTGCGGACTTTTACGGTGTTTCTATGAAAGAGGCACTATTGGACAGTGGACAATTTACTTCTGATCAAATTGAAGCTATGTTTCTTGATGAATAAAGTAATGCAGGAGGATGCTATGTGCTGGAGAGATACTGAAAAAAGAAGACGGGTATGTTCTTTGTGCGGAGGAACATATTACGGAGATCTCGGACATAGAAATTGCCCGGCGTTAAAAAAGGAAGGAGAAGCTGAAGAGGAAAAAGTCATTGTCCTTCCTGAAAACTTTTTAAAAGATTTTAAGGAGGGAAATTGATGAGTTGTTATTGCCCTAGTGGAAAGAGTTTTATGCTCACCACTGGGGCATTTTTATTTTATGAATTAAATTTTGTAAATTTGGTCTGCCCCGTTGAATAACTGAGGTATTCATAAATTTATAAATGAAGAAGTCTCAATTATTTCGTGGCAATAACTTGATTTATAACAGCTTTTGTGCTAGTTTTTTGATAGATACGTGTAGGGGCTAGCTCGTTAACATTCAAACAGGAGAACGGACATGTTATATCAAACTTTATCGGGACCAATTACTTGTCAAGTTGAAGTTGATGATCGTTGCAATAATAATTGTATTCATTGTTATAATCATTGGAGACATGAAGATTCTCATCGTGGCATAAAAATGAATAAAAAAGTTTTGAGAAAAGTAATTGATGATCTTATAAGGTTAAAAATTTTTCAAGTTACTATTACTGGCGGGGAACCCTTCCTTAACAGAGAAATATTATTTGAATCTATTTCTGAATTGATTTCAAATAATATCGCTTGCGCTTTAAATTCAAATTTAACGCTTATAAAGAAAGGAGACGCGAAAAAGCTTTATGATATTGGTTTGCGAGGAGTAATGACATCGTTTTTTTCTTTCGAAGAAGAAAAGCATGATCAGATTGCTGGTCGGAAAGGAGCATATAGAGATACATTAAAAGGAATTTCTATTGTTCGAGATTGTGGGTTGAAGGTGGCTGTCAGCATGGTAATTACAAAAATGAACGAAATGGACATTGTTGAGACTGCCAATTTTCTAGAGAATTACGGGGTTTCACAATTTTTTGCAACAAAAGCATCGCCACCCGTTAACTCAGTTGACTTTCAGAAATATATGATTTCAGGAGATTCTCTCATCAGAACTCTTGATGATTTGTTGTATTTGGAAAAAGAAAAGAAAATGGAGGTGGGTATTCTTGAATGCTATCCATTATGTGCTTATAAAAATGGTAGATACCATTTTGCCACTAGACGCAGTTGTAGCGCTGGCATTACTACTTGTACCATTGGTGCCGACGGTGGAGTCAGAGCATGTTCGCATTCCGATATAATATTCGGAAATATTGTCAAAGAGAGTCTTGTGGATATTTGGAAAAAAATGAGACCATTAAGAAAAAAAACAATATTACCGTCTATCTGTAAGAAATGCGAATATGTGCAGGATTGTACGGGGGGCTGTAGGATTGATGCAAAATATTGTTTTGGAAGAAAGGATGCATTAGATCCGTATGCTATACCGAGCAATGTTAATGATATATCATTAAACAAAGATCAAGAAATTATTATGGAGTCAAATGATTTAGTGGCTCTTAATAAAAAAGTTGTTTTAAGGGAGGAGGAAGATGGAATTCTGATTGGTCGTATAAACAATCCAGGTGAGCCAGCTCTTATAACCTACGATACGTATGAATTACTATCATCATTTCCTGGAGCGTTTTCAATAGCAGATTTTGCCAAAAAGGCAGAACTTGTTTATGCGGACGCTATAGAATTATGCAGTATGTTTGTAAAAGACGGGATATTGAATGTGTCAAAAGAAAAGTGATATTGCGCTAAAAAAAATTGACATTCAAAAGAGCCCTGTAGTACTATTAACTTAGTAGTTCCAATATTAATCTTAAAGCCCGAAAAGGAGGTGATTTGTATGAGGGGTAAGAAGCAGAAAAAGATTGGCTATGTTTCCTTGATGAAGAGCGCGAAAAAGAAAAAGAGCTCTGGCATAATGGCAGCATGTTATTGCAACTGTGGCTGCGCATGCCATGTCACTGGATAAAATCCCGAATTTTCCTTTTTCTGGGGGTGAATTGCAATCTTGCATTCACCCTCTCTTAATTTAATTATTTAACTCATATACAAACTTGGAAAAAAAATATTTACAATTTAAAATATCTAAAAATATAGACATAAATTTATTTTTTGAATATATCAAACAGTCTAAAAATAATAAGGAAACTTTATCTAAATTTATTGATAAAGACAATTTTTATATAGATAGAGAACAGGTGTTTTACTTTGTTAATAGAGTTTACGAGAGGGATTCGGACAATATTGAAAAAAATATTAAAAAAGTAGAAGATAGTTGGAACTTAAAACAAGATTTTTTTGATAAAGAAATAATAAGACTATTTAAAAGCGATGCTTATCCTCAGGGGAATATCAACGCATATCCTTCAATTTGGCCTATATATGGCAGATCTTTTGATAAGAGTTTGATTACATTTCCCTATAAAAATGGGGTTAACGAGGCGGTTTTTGTGTTGTCTCATGAAATTCTGCATATCATATTTTATGATTATATTTTTTTAAAATATAAATTTTCATCTGAAAAAATGTCCAGTAAAAAAGTTTGGGATTTTTCGGAAGTAATTAACGTAATTATTCAAAATCAAAAAGAGTGGCGAAAAAATTATATATTGGAAGCAAAGCCATATTTTGAACATCAAGCGCTTTATAATAAATTATTAAAATTATGGAATAAAAATCCAGATATTGATTTTTTGATAAAAAATTGTCTGTTTTAGAATGGAATGTTTTTGAAACTTCTTATTTAAAAAAAAGAGAAGGGCCTAAGGAGGAGGTGGTAATCACACTTGATAAAAAATTCTGGGAATAATTTTTAGAATAGAAATTTTATCTAATACTTGCCCTGATGGAAAGAGTTTTATACTCGTCATCAGGGTTTTTTATTTTGAAAATTAAGCTAAAAATTCTAAACTCAAGATCTCTCCATACATAAATTTCTGGGTACAGAAATTTATTTGGCCCGCTTCGCAGTAGCTTCAACGAGGCGAGTCGAGATGACAGACGGTCGGGTATTAAAAATTGAATATTGGATTTTTTTGTACATAATACTTAATTCATGATTCATAAAAAAGGCGTGACATTTGTGTGGAAGTGGTATAATATAGGTAGACGGGTTTTTGTTTATGAAACCACCCCCTCCGCCCATTAGGGCACCTCCCCCTCAGAGAGGAGGAGGGGATGCTAGTTAAATTTATATATATGATGAAAGATAGAATTTTTGTAAAGGGAGCCAGAGAACACAATTTGAAAAATGTGGATCTGGAAATTCCTCGAAATAAATTAACCGTATTCACGGGACTCTCGGGCTCAGGCAAGAGTACTTTGGCTTTTGATACTATTTTTGCCGAAGGACAAAGAAGATATTTGGAAAGTCTTTCCAGTTATGCCCGCCAATTTTTGGGTCAAATGGATAAGCCGGATGTGGATTATATTGAAGGCCTTAGCCCGGCGATATCAATTGACCAAAAATCAGTCTCGCGTAATCCTCGTTCGACCGTGGGAACAATTACGGAAATTCATGATTATCTGCGCTTGCTGTATGCTAAAATTGGGATTCCTCATTGTCCAGAGTGTGGTCGAGAGATCAGCAAAATGTCGATTGATGAAATTGTGGACCGGGCGATTGAAATTGGCGCAGGCAAGGAGATAGAAATTATTGCTCCAGTAGTAAAGAGTAGAAAAGGAGAATATAGTACTCTTTTGGAAAATATGTTTAAAAGCGGATACACTAATGCCCGAGTAAATGGAAAAGTTGTAAAATTAATTGATTGGAAAGAAATTAAGTTAGCTCGTTATAAAAAACATACCATTGATATTATAATTGATAAATTAAAAATAAACGATGAAAATTTAAGTCGAATTTTTGAAGACATTGAGCGCTCTCTAAAGATTGCAGCTGGAATTGTAACCATCAAAAACGGCAAGAAAGAAAATTCTTTTAATCAAAATCTGGCTTGTCCTGAGCACGAGATAGAATTTCCTGAGCTAGAGCCACGACTGTTTTCTTTTAACTCTCCTTTTGGGGCTTGCGAAGCTTGTGAAGGATTGGGAACTAAAAAAGAACTGGATGAAAAATTAATTATTCCGGACGATAATAAAACTATTGGAGAGGGAGGAATTTTGCCTTGGAGTTATAAATCCAATAATTACTTGGGAACAATTATGCGCGCAGTAACGAATTATTATCACATCGCTGAAAATAAGAGGCTTAAAGATTTGAGTAAAAGTGATTTGGATATTTTGCTTTATGGTAGTGAAGACCAGGATTTAATCAGTGTGAAATATCATTTTCGCACAGGAGTGCGAGAGTATTTCATGACCTGGAAAGGGATAGTGGGCTGGATGGAAGATCGATATCGTAAAACTACTTCGGAAGCAGTAAGAAATGATATTGAAAAATACATGAGTCAAAATCCATGCTCGACTTGCAAAGGAAGTCGTTATAAAAAAGAAGTTTTATTGGTTAAGGTAGGAAAGAAGAATATTGATGAAATTTCTCGAGAGAATATTTTTGATGCATTAAACTTTTTCAAAAATTTAAAACTAACTTCGACTGAAGAACTTATCGCTAGTCGAATTATTCAAGAAATTATTAATCGTTTAACTTTCCTAAATGATGTTGGCTTAAATTACATTACCCTGTCTCGAGGAGCTAAGACTCTGAGTGGTGGTGAGTCTCAACGCATAAGACTGGCTTCGCAAATTGGTTCACAATTGGTGGGGGTGCTTTATATTTTAGACGAGCCGTCAATTGGACTTCATGCTCGGGATAATGCTAAGCTTTTGGAAACTTTAAAAAATCTAAAAAGATTAGGTAACACCGTGATTGCCATTGAACATGACGAAGAAACGATGCGAGGTGCAGATTATCTAGTGGATATTGGACCAGGAGCTGGCAAACATGGCGGGGAAATTGTCGCCGCTGGCACTCCCGAAGAGGTGATGAAAAATAAGCGTTCAATTACCGCTCAATATTTAAATGGAACGATGAAAATTGAAATCCCTCATTTGCGGAGAAAAGCTTTTAATAAAAAAGTCATTACTTTAAAAGGCGCGCGCGAAAATAACTTAAAAAATATTAATGTGGATTTTCCCCTGAATACCTTTACTTGCGTGACGGGTGTGTCTGGAAGTGGCAAGTCCACCTTGGTTAAAGATACTTTTTATAAAGCTTTGTCTAATAAACTGCATAAAACTCTTGAAATTCCAGGCGCCCATCAAGAATTAATTGGTGTGCACAATATTGATAAAATTATTATGGTGGATCAAGCGCCTATCGGACGCACTCCACGCTCTAACCCAGCGACTTATACGGGACTGTTTACTTTTATTCGTGATTTATTTGCTACCACTAAAGACGCTAAAGCGCGCGGATATAATCCGGGGAGATTTTCTTTTAATGTTAGCGGGGGGCGCTGCGATAATTGTAAAGGCGAAGGATTTCTTAAAATTGAGATGCAGTTTATGCCAGATGTTTATTTACCCTGTGATGTTTGCAAAGGCAAGCGTTATAATCGCGAAACCTTAGAAGTGAAATATAAGGGTAAAAATATTTCTGAGGTGTTGGCTATGACAGTGAGTGAAGCATTGGAATTTTTTGGAAATTTTACTCTTATTTCTGATAAGCTTCGAGTCTTGGATGAAGTGGGATTGGGCTACATTGAATTGGGGCAAAGTGCTACCACGCTGAGCGGCGGTGAGGCTCAGCGAGTAAAATTAGCCACCGAACTTTCGCGTCGCTCCAGCGGGCACAACATTTATATTTTAGATGAACCCACAACCGGACTTCATTTTGAAGATATTAAAAAGTTATTAGACATTTTGAATAGACTGGTGGATGCTGGCAATACGGTGATTGTGATTGAACATAATATGGACATGATAAAATCAGCGGATTGGATTATTGATCTGGGTCCGGAGGGTGGAGATGGCGGAGGAAAAGTTATCGTAACCGGTACGCCTGAAGAAGTGGCCAAATGGCATAAAGAGAGTTATACAGGGAAATACCTACGAAAAGCCTTGGGGCTTAAATGATAAATTAAAAATTTCAAATTTAAAATAAAATCTAAATTTTTAATTTCCTAAATGTTTTAATGATATAGAAGATATTTTGTCATTTAATTATTTGGAAATTGATTTAAAATTTAAAATTTAGAATTTGAAATTATTTTAGAAAGTGTTATTATTATAATAATGAAAAAATCTTATACTTATCTAGCAATCGGATTAATTGTTGGGGGGATTTTCTTATCTCCTGTTTTTGTGCGGGCAGCTAGCATTTGCTATGTGGATAAAAGTGTCGAAGATGACGGAGACGGAAGTAGTGGAGATCCTTATAAAAAAATATCCAAAGCCGTTAATGACGATTGCGGTGAAATTAAACTTGCCAAGGGCACTTATGAAGAAGACGTAACTTTAAAAAAAGGCGTTAAATTAAGAGGAAATAGTAAGGATAGCACTATTGTCAAGGGGAAGGTTACAATGGACGACGGATCCGAAATTAGTAAATTAACTGTTTTAACTGGAGGCATAGCGGTCTCAAATGGAGCAGACGCAGACATTGAGAATGCAAGAATTAAAAATTCTAATATCGGAATAACAACTACGGGAGGTGGAAAGTTAACCGCTGATGATGTGGCGATCTCTGGAAACAGAAAAGGGATGTATATCCAGTACGGCAAAGATATTAAAATAATTAATTGCAAAGTTTATAGCAATAAAGAAGAAGGCTTGGATATCCGGGCCAATGTGAATGGTTCAATTAACAATAATGAAATTTATGATAATGGCGAAAGCGGAATTGAGGTTATTTTAGGAAAAGCAGAACTTAGCATTGTTAATAATAGTATAAAGAAAAATAAAGCTAGTGGTATTGCGGCTCAATTTTATAGCGATACAGATAAAAAAGGGGATGTAAATATCAAAAGTAACGTTATTACTGGAAATAGCAATTTTGGCTTGGATTGCAAGGCTCCCAGTGGGGCTGATGGCAGGCCGAAAGGATATTGGGCTGATTCAATGGATCTGACATCTAATAAGATAATTGATAATAAAAAGAAAGATTTTTCTTCAGCTTGTAAATTTGATGAAGATAAGATAGCTGATGCGACTAAGACTAAAGAAGATCGGGAAGCTGAAAAATTAGCCCTAGAAGCAAAAGAAAAAACTAAAACTATCTCCGTAGAAGAAAAAGTGGAATTAGAAGAAATTAAAGTTCAACAGGAAGAAGAAAACAGGACTGCCCAAAAAGATCAAGAAGAAAAAAATAATATCAATACTATTTTTGAAGAGGTGGAAAAATTTCACCAAAGTCAAGATGAAAATAAAAAAATAATTGAAGGCAGAAGTAGTGCGCTTATATTTTTTATGGGCGAAGATTATAAAAAAATAAAAGAGTTGAAAGATAATTTGTATTTCTATGATCAAAAGATTGAGGAGATAGAAGAGAAAAGGGGGCTTATCGTGGATGAAAATATGTTAAAAGATGCGGATAATCAAATCTCAATCTTGAAAGGAAAGCGAGAAAGTACGGTTAAATTTATCGAAAATAAGGGAAATAAATTTAGTTTATGGGGCTGGGTCCTCAAAGAAGTATATTTGTCGCAAGATGATAAAATTTTTGGATTTTTTTAAATTTAATTTGAGATTTCTTCCATTTTCACATTGACCACACCTTGTCCCAAAGAGGCGATTTTTTCGAAAGCTACTTTATCCAAGTCAATTATTCGATTGGGCCCAAAGGGACCGCGATCATTGATTTTTACAATCACGGATTTTCCGTTGTCTTTGTTGGTAACTTTTACGTAGCTTCCCATCGGTAGCCAAGGATTGGCAGCGGCCATTGTACCAGTGTGAGCGTACCAACTGGCTAGCCCAGTGTGGGATTTCCCTAATTTTACATAGGTTCCTTGAGTTACCACCTTATCAACCGGTTCTTTGGTTACGACAGTTTCTTTGATTTTGCGGTTAATCTCCTTGCCGTCATGATAGGCGACCTCATAACGAATTTCTTTAATCCCTTTCTCTCCAGCTACTTCTGTTTTTTTTGTACGCCAGCTTAATTTATCATCTTCTTTTTCGATAGTTTTAAAATCAATATCTTTTTTGACAACCTCTTCTTTAATCTTCATTCTTGTTATTTTTATTTCTTCATTATTGTAAGCAATTGTTTTTCTCTCGGGCTTTACAATATCTTCTTCTTTAATATCTAAATTATTTTCAAGAATTATTTCTCCTATGGTGTTTTTAAATCCATAAATTTCTTTTTTTTCTTTATCAACGGAAATAATCAATTTTTTAGCTCTTTGAACTTCTAGTATACTTCCTGGATAAATAACAGTAGACATATCGGGAAAAATTAAATCTTTTTCGTTTAAAACTATTTTTTGAGTGTCTAAAAAATCAGCGACTGTTTTTGAGTTTGTTTTAAAATTGTGTTTAAAACCGTTGTCATCTAGTATGATATTTTTTTCTCCCGCAATGATTCCCAATATTCTATTGTCTTTAAAAAATAAAATTTTGCCGATATAAAAACCACCCAAAATTATTAGGAGCAAAAAAATATATTTAAGTTTTGATTTTTTATTGTTGTGTTCAACCATTATTTTAGCTATTTAATAGATTTAAAAGCTTTTGCATAGGTCTAGGGCGCATAGTTAACAGCCGAAAGTTTGCATTTTGAATTGTATGAATGGCACGATATATAAAGTGCAAAAAATATGTCAAAAAACAGATTACTTGGTAACCTATTTTAGACATATAGAAAAACATAATCAATAAAAAATATTTTTAAGCTTAGAAGGGCATTTTTAGGTCTCCGGATTTCATTTCTTTTTGCATTTTTTTTTGGACACTGCCCATGGCATTATTGATGGATTTGAGGATATTTTTTTCCAAGTCATTGGAAGTACGAGCCTGGTCGCTGATTTGAACGCTCAGAACTTTCATCGCGCCATTGATAGTAACCTTAATACCCTTGTAATCTTCAGTCGAAGTAATGCTATCGAGCATTTTTTTCATTTGATAAAGTTGTTTCATTTTGTCTAGCATATTTTTTCTCTTAAAATTTACAGTAGTTTGATTATAACATTACTGCTGATTATTTCAAGAAAAAATTATTTAGTCATCAGGGCAACTGTCATCGGTCAAAGGTGTAGTAGGAACGCGCCACGGCGCGTTCCTACGGATATTTGCATAAAATAACTTTTTGTGTTACAATTTATTCTCAATTGTATTTTAATTAAAATTTTAGAAAAAAAGTATATGTCCAACGATGTAGCGATAAGATTTAGTGATGTTTCATTTGAATACGAAAATGGAAAAGTAATCCTGGATGAGGCGTCTTTTGCCTTGCGCAAAGGCATGAAAGTGGCTTTGATGGG
>AMFJ01004363.1_pt1 | contig 15149 bp, 11 predicted proteins | sample 427208 | NCBI WGS metagenome assembly AMFJ01 (sample SAMN02954298, study PRJNA114691) | groundwater metagenome | biome: aquatic; feature: subsurface aquifer; material: sediment; isolation source: subsurface aquifer sediment | place: USA: Rifle, CO | collected 2008-08
ATCAAGAGACGAGTTTTGATATATTCCAGGCTTTCAATTAAAAGAGTCTTGGCCTGCTGACTGATGAGTTTGTCGGGTTTATTTCCAATGTATTTAATCAATGCGTCCAAGTATTTCAATCTTCTTTCGGCGATTAGTTTTTGCAACTTTTGTTGGTTTTCTTCTTTGATTTTTTTGTTATTTTCTATTTCTTCCGAGAGCTTATCCAGACTGATGATTCTTTTAAGAGTGCGCTGGAGATTTCTGGCTTCGTTTTTACTAATCATTCCTGATTTTTGATAGCGGTCGATGTCAGAAACAATGGATTCAAGGGTGATTGCATTTTTTTGGGAAACTTGGTCTTGGGAAACTTCGATTTGAATTTCTTCTGTTTTTCCTTCTTCAGCAACTCCGTTGATGATGGCGGTTGATTCCAGAGCTTGTTGAGAGTTGTTTTCGTCTTCGAAAATTTTAGTTGCTTCGATGCGATAGTTTCCATTTTCAGTTCCTTGAGTTTTGATTTGGTATTCTCCGTCCGTTGGATTGGGAATAGTGATGAATTCATTTTTTGTGTCGTAGCCGGTGTAGTAGGCGTTTTCAATTTCATTAAGAATTTCTCCGGTTGCGAAATCCTTGCCGATTCTATTTCCGTCCGGAGCGGTGATTTGGAGGTCGACGGGGGAGAAAACCGAAACAAACAATATGTTTTTAATCAAATTATCTCTATTTTCTTCTTCCGGTCTTTTGCCGGTCAGAAGCTCCAACACATCGCGCTGAGCTTCCGTTGGAAGATTGTGATGATCAGAATCAATTTCAATTAAATAATCAGCTGGTATGTTTTCACTTCTTCCGGAGAATAAAGGAACAGTCTTATCTCCATCGCTATAAAACATTCCTCCATCACCAAAAACAGGAATCTCAAGTCCATGCGGATAACCATGCTCCCAATATTTTCCCATATCAGCATCAACAACTTTAAATCCAGCTATAGTTATATTTTCATTTCCCAGTTTGCCAATTATCTTATTAAATTCAATATTGTTTAATTTATTTTTATTTTCTTCATTGTTAATATTTTCCAAAAACTCATTGCGTGGATAATCGTCCGGATAAACCTTGAACGCATAATTATTGTCCGCATCTTGCAAATAATCATACACCGGCAAGAGCTCTTTCAGGGAAGTTATCGGTCTTTGGCGCATATAGTCAAAAATATTGTCAAAACCGCTTTCTTCCGCTTCCTGCTTCACTATGTTTTTTGCGTATATATCGCCTATCGACCAAAACCATTTTGATCCTTCCCATTTCAAATAAGCTTCAGGAGCTCCATTGTGCGGAGTTCCCAACGTAACCAGCTGATCAATATCATTGCCATAATAATTTGACTCGACATATTCCCGCGTCAACAAACCACCCATCGAATGAGCCACCACGTCCACCTTTGGCCATTTGGTTTGTGTTTTTATTTCTTCTATTTTCTTTTCCAACAATTTTGCATTCTCTATATTGCTGTCTCGCCATTCATACGGAAATTTAAAAAGATCTTTTTCCGGAACATAGCCACTATCCACAAATTCTTCGTAAAGATTATCATACGTGTGAAAAACAAGATCCAATTGCCACTGTCCATCTTTTTTCTGCGACCCCAAAATCCCGGGAACCAATATCACCGGATCACGAAAATCTTCCCGATCCGCCCAATCAGAAAAATTAATACTGCCTCTAATTTTTTCATATCCATATTGTTGGGAGCCTATAAAATATTTTTTCGGTCCATCGGCATATCCCCACCAATTATATTTGAAATCAGTGTCAGAAATGCAATTGGAGCATACCACATCATAATCGGCATTGTTTATGAATTTGGAACGATTAACTTTAACAGGATTAAATACAGAGGACTTTTCCACATAAATCGCAGTTATATTGTTATGCAAATTGGAACTTTCTATTTCCAATCGACCATTGCGATAAACATATATAGCTCCTTCGGAAGCCGCCTTTGCCGTATTGGCAAAAAATTTATCATTGTACATCAAAATTCCCGGCGCCGCTCCTCCTCCGCTTATGTCCGCATTGGAAATCTTCGCTTCTCCTCCGGAATCAATCGAGATTGAATATTCGCTGCCCTCGCTTCCCTTTTGGAAAACAACCGGTTCTTTCACTGTTCCCTTTACTATCAGTTTTCCTTGCGCATTGATTCCCGCCCGTCCCTCAAAAGTTATTTTCACCCCTTTTTTAATCACCAATGTCGCTTCGGGATTAATATTAATTTCTCCATCAACAATCCTGTTTTCGGTCCACTCTTGATATCCATCTATTTCTTCATATTCGGCGCCTTGGGAAAAAGTGAACCAGCCGGAAAATGAAAACGGGACAATGCTCAACAAAAAAATCAGCCAGATTGAAGCCGATTTGATTCTTTTTTTCATTTTTTTGAAAAATATTTGATTAGAAGATATATATTTATAATTGGCCAAGCAACAAGAGCAAAATATCCAATCCATTTTATATTATAAGCAATAAACATTCTCGATCCAATATTAACCAAAAAGCTTAAATTTCCCAAAACAGAAAAAATTACCAGCGCCTTAAACTTATTTTTTGTCGCAACCAATACGATAAGCCCAATGATAACTGAAAATATCAATAACCCCAAACTAACTTTCAAATCAAAACCCGGATCAGAAAAAAACATATTTTTTATTTTTAATAAATTAATTAATCTCCCTTATATAACATTCCTCACGCAGCATATTATACATCATATCATACAAAACTTTTCCGCATTTCAGCATTCTCATCTTTCCTCACCAAAGTACGACCGTGCTCAAATGAGGAATTAAATAGTTTTAGAAAAATGCTTTTTGATGTTATTTTCATTATCAATTTTTTCAGCTGTAATCACCCGCACATATTGTTCGGCGGAATATAACCGAACTAATTCCAAAATAGCATTTTCAAAAGGATGCGGAGAAATAAAAACGCTATGCTGAAGTTTAAAAAACTTGAGTTCATGCAAATGATCGCGTAAAATATCACGAAATGACCGATCTTTTTCCGGAATATCAAAAATAACAATACGCCATTTTTTATCCCAATGTTTCGGTTTTTTGAAATTTATAGAACTACCAAATAAACTTAACATTTTTGCCTGCTTCTTTCCTTTATTTGTGAGAACTAATTTATAAGATCCGTCTGGAAGTATTTTTTCCTCAACCAACTTTTCCATAGAAAGATGCCCAATGGATCGATTAAAATTATATTGGTTTACTTTTTTCCATTCTTTATCAATTTTACTTAGAGTTTTGAAATATTGCCGAGGAGAAGAAGACAAGCCCAAAGCCACGCCTCCTAAAAGCGCTATCATTATTTTCTTTTGAACTGATCCAAATCTATACATAAATAGATTCTATCACCAAAGTACGACCGTGCCCAAATGAGGAAATTTTTTTATAAAGTTATTTCAAATAACAGTTATTTGAACAACAGCTATTTTAAAAAAGACTATATTCCTGATTCCATATACTTGATTATTCTTGCTTTTTGACAAATTTCTTGGCAAGCGGATTGCTCTTCGAATTCTTCCGAGTCGCAACTGGCTTTGGGATTATTTTGACAAGAATGGTTTTCAGCATCGCAACTCCAACAATCAATTTCATCTCTCACCATTATTTGCAAAGTCGCTGTTATATTTCCAAAACCTTGATTACTGGTAGCTGAAACAGCAGCAACGCCTTCGGCTATCGGGTGCGCCAATAAATCATCCCCCGACTCAGAAGTTTCAAAATATTGTTGATCTGCCGGATTGACGCTCCAATCAGGACTGGAAACCTTGTTATCTTCCGTTTTAGTATCACAATCGAAAACATTCAGCTCATCAGACGCAGAACTTTCACTTTCCTTATAATAAACAGAGAGAGTTTCATCTTGTCCTCCAACCGTCAAAAGCGCTATGTTAGCCGGACATATAAAATTTTTATATGGAGATATTTTTATGTAAGCCGAATTAGAAACACCATTAGTATCAATACAACTCAGAGTTAAATTTTTTGCCTTATTAATAATTCCCAAAGGATAATCAGTCATAGAAGCCTCCACTCCCGGATAAATAACAAATGCATTATCATCATCTGTTAAACCGCAACTAACCACGTTGCTTGTTTTCCAACTTAGGTAGGCGCTATTTCCATAAGAAACCATATATCGATTCACAGTGCCTGGCTTAAATCCCACAGACAAAGCGCTGTCAGTTTCATTGATAGTAAAAATTATGTCTGCTCCAGATCCGACTGCTCCCACATAAATTATTACTGATGATTCAACTTCTTGATCGCTTCCATCAACACATTTCAAAGAAAGCTCATAAGTTCCCTCATTCAACGGTCCTATTGTTTGCGAACCGGCTAAATTTTTTGATCCATTCCAATCGATAATTCCATTTATATTACTTGCCGCGCACGATTTTGTGTTTTTGGATACCCATCGCAAATTGACAGTTGAACCAATTGGCACATTGCTGGTTTGGTCGGCTGTAAAGAAAATCGAACCGGAAGGAGTAGCGGAACCATTAGCGGCAATCGTAATTGGAACAGCCAAGTCTCCACCGGAACTCTTGCATTTGAGCACAAAAACTTTGCTTTCAGTTATATTGGAAACTCTCTCGCTTCCAACAGTGCCTTTGTCACCATTCCAATCCTGCGAAGCTTCACAAGTTGTCGCTCCCAAGCTGGTCCAATTTAGAATTGTTTCACTATTTGAATCTGCCACATAGTTATCCGCCCAAAAACTAACCTGCGGTTCCACAGAAGATTCCGATCCCGGATTAACCACGACCAATTTTTCACTTGTAATGGCTGGAAAAATAGTGCTATCAGAACAAACTATTTTATATATTTGCTGAGTTTTGATCGGACTGGTTGTTTGAAAACCGGATAAACCAAGATTATCTCCATCCCAATTTTCCTGCGCAAAGCAAGTTGTATTTTGCGGATTAGCGCTTAGCGCGCTCCAACGCAAAGTAGTCGGTGTGTTATAGGGGACAAATTCAGAATCAGCAGAAAAAGAAATTATCGGCGCCTGATTTCCAACTAGAATGGAAACTCCCACTGTCGTTGAAAGTCCGCTTCCTCCATAGCAAGTCATCGCATAAAAAGCATTGCTTATCAGATTAGCTGTGTATTGAGTTCCATTAAGCGCTTTGAAACCACTCCAGTCCCCCGATGCCACGCAATAGGCAGCATTGCTCGATGACCAAGTCAATTGAGCCGCTTCATTGTAGGCAACAGAAGTTTTGTTAGCGGAAAAATTTAGAATCGGAGCGGATGGCGGATCGCCGACAGTTATCAGAATTTGTTTTGTGTCAGAACCTATGGCATTATAACATTCCACTTCATAGATTTTTGAAACTTGCAATTTCCACGTGAGAAAAGAACCGGCATTATTATAAAGCCACGCAGACCATCCTCCATCAGGTAATGATGAGTGATATCTGCAAGTAGTCGCCACATTTCCCGTAGTATAAGTGAATCGCACGGTTGTTCCCGTATTATATTCAATCGGATTAGCGTCAGCTGTCAACGATGTAATTTCTGGCAAAGATGGGGACGGAACAGAAACATTGATTGTTTGACTAGCGCTAGCCAAGGCATTGGAACAAGTTATAGTATAAATTTTATCAAACTTTAAACCATAGAATATAGCGCTTCCCGAACTTCCATAAGCGCCCGACCAATTACCACTAGCAACACAACTATTAGCTCCCGGAGCATTCCAAGATAAAGTTACGCTTCCATTATAATTAACAGGATTAGGAGTAGCCGTAAAAGTTATTTCCGGCGGAACACCGGCAGACTGATCAACTGTTACGGTGACTAATTTTGTTACTGAATCAACTCCCGGAGTAGGACTATAACAAGTCAAATAATAATTTTTTTCCGAATAAATCGCCGGGGTTGTCCAATTTCCATTAACTCCCACCACTGCTGGATTCCAATTGCCTGACGCGTGGCAACTACTTGTTCCGGTGGTGTTCCATCGCAAAACCGTATTTTCTCCACTATTAACATTATATTTATCGGCGGCAAAATTTATCACCACCGGTCGCGGATCAACTACAACCGTAACGCTTCCGGAAACAGCGTCGCCGTCAGAACTACTGCAAAGAAGGTTATATGTCTTGGTTGCAATTTGCCCATATTTAACAATGCTTCCACTTGTATTCAACGTTCCCAACCAATCGCCGGAAGCCACGCAACTAATTGCATTAACAGTAGTCCATTTTAAAGTATAATTGGAACCATAAGGAATAGAAGGGGGATTTTTTACTCCATCATATTCATACCAAAAATCCAAAGTCGGCAAATCATTTGCAACAACTTCAATAGAAATTGTTTTCTCAACACTGCCGGTTGCATTGGAACAAGTCAACTTAAAATTACTTGAATAATATAGCGGTCCGACTTCTTCCGAACCAGTTGTTATTTTGTCTCCGTTCCAATCCTGAGAAGCCACGCAAGAAGTGGCATTTTGACTAGTCCAAAAAAGTTTCGCTTTCGTTCCACTGTCAATCTTCAAATTTTCCGCGGTAAAAGTCATCGTCGGCATTGGAGGCGGAGAATTATCCAAATCAATCGTAACAATCTTAGTTGTCGATCCAGCCACTCCTGTGCAAGTCAGCCAGAACTCGGTTCTCAAATAAATCGGGACCGTCAATTCCGTTCCCGCCAGAAGTTTGATTCCATTCCATCCATTGCTGGCAACGCAAGCATCAGCATCAGTTGATGTCCACTCTAAAGTTACTTGTTCTCCGCTTCTCACTTGTTGAACATTGGCGGAAAAAATAACTTCGGGTGGTTGCTGTTCCGCCGCTAGATAAACATTAATTATTTTTTCGTATGTTCCACCCAAACCAACACAAGATAATTTATATGTTTTATTGGTTAAAATTGGACCGGTCGCTTCACTGCCACTCAAACTTTTCACACCAAGCCAATCTCCGGAAGCCGCGCAACTATTAGCATCTTTTATGTCCCAACGCAAAGTAGTTTCTCCTCCGGAAACAACAATATTATCATCAGCCCCGAAAGATCCGCTAGGAATATTGTATACTTGCATATTCCAAGCTATCGGATCAGGTTGAATATTCAGTGTTCCGATTTGTTGATAGGCATCGCCATCCAATAAACTTTTTCCATAGACAAAAATTGCGCTGCTGCTTGGAGTCAGCGTTATTGTCGCTGTTCCGCTTCCTGCCGTTAGACAACTGTTACCAACGCAAGAAACAACATTATTGTCGCTGGAAGACAAAACAAAATTTCCCGTTTGCCCGCACAAAACAAAAGAATATTTATCTCCTGTAGAGCTGGTGAAATCATATTCCGTGCTCAACTGGCAATTGGACGCATCCGCCGGATTTTCAGCTCTTGTTCCGCCAGCCGTCCTGTTTTCCAAAACACCGCCACCGATTTTCATCGTCAAACTACTCGCAGAATTGGCAAAAGAAAAATTGGTTCCTCCCATAATCAAGGCTATGTCAGGCGGAGTCGCATAAGTTTCCGCTATCGTGATATTATCAATTTTCGGAATTTCGCTTCCTCCTGTTAATTTTCCATTCCACAAAGAAGATAAATCAAAAACTTCTCCGGCTATCTTCGTGGCTACCCCCTCCGTAGCCGCCGAAGAAAAAGTGTTAGTCAAAAACAACCCGCCAATTATCAAAATGGACAGAAAAAAAATTCGTATACTTATTTTTTGTTTAAAACCGGCTATCCTCATAAAAGAAAATTTTTCAAGAATCATTATTATTTTTGAATTTTTTGTTTTTCCGCTTCGATCGCCGTGAAAGAATCCGCTTCATAAATACTTTGCGGAGCAACCAGACGGATAAAATTATTCAATTGAATATCTTCCAAGCTGGAAATATTAATCAACTTTGTATCCTCATCCACTGCCACGCGGAAGGTTTTTTTCACCATAGGCAGAGTAACTGTTTTTTCATTATAATTCACGCTACCCAAATTTGAATTATCAATAATATCCGCCGAGATAGTCAGGAAAACCACTCCCCCGCTTTTGGGCTTTTGAATTCCTCCCACAAAACCAAAAATTTCTCTTTTGTCAGAAATGCTTTGCGCTATCTTATCCTCCGGCTTTTTTTGAACAGCCATCACCCCAGTGGAATTTTCCTGCGACAAATTTTTTCCATCGAAAGAATTTCTAATTTGTTTATATTTCAAAAAATATAAAATCGCTGCCACTGCCAATAAAAACGTCAAAAAAATCAAAATTATTTTTCTTATTCTTCTGCTGTTTTTTTGTTTTTCTTTTAAACCTGAGTTATAAAAATCGGATGACATTTTTTTATTTTTTAATCAAATTATTTTATTTAATTATACAACAAAACCGCCCATCCGTAAAATTGGTTTTGGGCGATTTTATTTTTTCTTGCGCTAAAACAAACTAACAACCAAAAAGTATTTTTTTATTTTTCAACAGTCTGACCCTCATTGGTCTTTTTGAAATTCACCTTGAAAATCGGCTCGTAGGGATTCTCGTATTCATCTTTCACTTCCACTTTCTCCCCTTTCATCAAAGTTGTCATCGCAATATCGCTCATCATTTCTTTTTGAGTTTCCATTTCATATTTGATATCGTCCAATTTCTGCCAAGCTTTGCCCATTTCCGCCTGAATTCTGGTTTCGATTTGTTTTTTCTTTTCGCGAAGTTCTTTCATTTTTTCCACAATTTCTTCATATTCATTAGCCTGAACAAGAGCGTCCTTGTACATATCCTTTAAATCTTTCTGCTCCTTTTTCATTTCCCTCATTTTAATAAAAATCTCTTGGATGTTTTGCATATTGTTTTTGTTAATTTTTAAACACCTACCCAGTCTAGCATATTTTGAAATTCCCAGAAAGAGTCCTGCGAGAAAACAAAAAAAAACCGTCGCTCTAGGGCGGCGGTTTGATTATGTGATTCATTTTAAAATCTTTATCAAGATTTAGATTTGCATTTTCAACGCATTGTGTTTTTGTATTTAATTTTTTTAGTTATATTAACTTTCCTTAATTCAATATTTTTTTGGAATAATAATCCACATCCTTAATCCATTTTTTAACACCTTTTTCACTGTGTCCTTCGCAAGAATATCCACACTTCCAAACAATCATATTCTTCGCCGACTGAACATTATTCTGCCTGATTAATTCGCTAACTCTTTGAGAAACCACATTCACCGCTTGCTGAGGATTGTCAAAACAAGTATGTCCCCCGCTGCCCATTCTTTCGTTTTGTCCGCGATAACCCCAATAGTTGTAACAATCTTTGCCATCCAACACTGGAATTCTTTTTCCCCAATTGCTTTCTTTTTTGGCAATCGCCACTAAATAAGCAGCAGTTTTTTTATCTTTTTCCGCAATATAGGAAGCCATTCTTTCAATTGGAGTTCCTTTCACCAAGTTTCTGATTTCCAATTCAAGTTTTTCTTTTTTCAATTCGGCTACTGTTTTTTCTTCAATGCGAGGAAAACTTTTTATAGCCAACGCATAATAATAATTTTGAACCAATGCCACGGAAATAAAAAACACAATAGATAGAACAAGCAACGCATTTTTTATTTGATGACTTGATAGTTTCCCAAAATCAAAACTGGTTTTTATGTCAGCATCAATTTTATCCATCTTTTCGCAGAAAAGCTTCCAATAAGCCTCCTTGCTTGCTTGGGCTTTTTTTGCGATTCTTTTTAATTTTTGGATTGTTTTTTTCATTTTTTCCTTTAAATAAAGAAAAAGACGGGCTTTCACCCATCTTTCTGATTCAACTCTATATATCTATTATACACCCTTTTTAACCAAAAGTCAAGCGATGTTACTTTTGCCTGTTTTGCGTCGATTCATTTTGTCCACATACATCATATTGTCAGCTTCTTTGAAAGTTTTGGAGAAATCTCCATCTGGTTCATAAATTGAAAATCCCGTTGAAAAACTAAGCTTGTTGCATTCCAAATCATAGTCGTTCTCTTCTTCATCCAATCTCTTTCTAATGTGCTCAACCACCAATTCCATTTCTTCCATATTAGTATCCGGAACAATCACGCCGAATTCATCTCCGCCAATTCTTGAAATGACGCACTTGTCAGAACAAGCATCTAGCAAAACCCTCGCCGTTCTTTGAATCAAGCTATCGCCGGAAACGTGTCCGTAGTTGTCATTTATAATTTTAAGACCGTCTATGTCAACAATTATCAAACCGATGGAAATATTATTATGAAACAAAAGTTTTTTGATTTTGTCGTCAAAATAATACCGATTATAAACTCCGGTCAAAGAATCATGCGAGCTCAAAAATTTGATTCTGTCTTGAGATTTTTTCTTTTCCGTCACATCGCGAATCATAGATTGAATGAGATCTTTGCCGGCATAATTAACCAACCTTCCAGAAACTTCCGCGTCAATAAAAATTCCATCATTCCGTACTATCTGCAATTCAAACGTCGGAGCCACCGCTATACTTTTGTCATATAATCTTCCTATTCTTCCCTTGACTTTTTCTTTATAATCGCTATGAATAAAATCTTGAATATATTTTCCCAATAAATCGTTTTTATCAACAAATCCAAATAACCTGGCGGCAGCCGGATTGGCATACATAATCAAGCCCTTATTATGAAGCACGATAGCGTCAGGAGAAGACTCCACTAAAAACCGATACCGTTCTTCACTTTCTCTCAATTTTTCGCCTCTTCTTTTCAACTCTTCCACGATAAATTTATGCGGACTCATCATTTCTATTCCAATTATTCCCAGATAGGCTACATAATAAGCAACTATTTTCAATTGCAGACCCAAAAAATTCCAAATATTATGATTACCATTATGCGTAGACAACACAGAAAGTATTACCTCCGCAATAATTCTTAATACCAGGGCTGCTATTAAAAATCCCAGGACTCTTTTTTCAAAAAACTTTTTTCTTCTATATAAAAATATTGTTCCAAGAAAAAACAATACTATAATAATATACTCTCCATATTTATAAAAAAGACTAGTATTGCCTGTTGGCATAAAAATATGAGGAAAATTTTCCCAACGAAAAATCATCAGAACAAACAAGAGTGAGAACGATGCGAAGATCGCAAACACCAATCGAGCGCGTATCTTCTTGTCCAAAAAAAACGGAGCGACAAAAAAAGAAAGGCCTTCCAAAAATCTGGCGGCCATCCATAGTTGAATTGAAAAATCTATTTCTTTGTTGGAAAAAATATTAGTACTCGCGCTTTGATAGGAAAGCGCGTGAAGAATATCAAAACAAGCGACAAAAAAATAGGCTACGCCTATAATCAAAAGATAACTATTGTCCCAAAAACGTCGAGTGTTCCAAGTAACAAAGAAAATTCCAAGCACAATGGACGCGCCGGCCAGCTCCCCTACCACATGGAAGAAAAGAAAATCATAAATTCTGACAATACTAAAAAAGATGATAATCAAAATTATTTGAAGAGAAGCGCTTTTTTTACTGGGAAGATAGGTATTTTTCAGCATATGTCTTGAAAATTCTCAAAAAATCTTATACCTTGGCGCCAGTCGAAATTTCCCAAAAACCCGCTAGAAAACAGAAATTTCATTTGGTATTAGATAATATCATATATAAATAGACTTGTAAACAAGCCTCGTTTGGCTTTTCAGTTGAATAAAAATAATTTTTAAAGCATAGTAAAAGAAGAATGTTTATACTAAAATTAAAAAATATGCCTAAAAAAATAATTATCTTAATTTCTGTTGGTATTTTTTTGTTGATCTATTTTTCAGCAAAATACGGATACCCAAAAATAAAAAAATATTTTTCTGTCTCTAACGAAAAAACTTTTTCCGTACAAAAAGAAGAGTCTGCTGAGAAAGAAAAAGGCGCGACTCCCCATCCCGATTCCATTCCCGCAATGGCGCAAAAGGAATTCCAAGGAAACGCTTTGAAACTAGAAGAAGTTTTGAATGAAAATGAGTTTTATACACGCTATCGCATAACTTATCGCAGCGAAGGATTTCTAATTTCCGGAATTATGAATGTTCCCAAGGGAGACGGGCCATTTCCTGTTTTGATTTTGAATCACGGATACATTGATCCGAAAGTTTATACCAACGGACAAGGACTGAGAAGAGAGCAAGATTTTTTTGCCAGAAATGGCTACGTTGTTTTACATTCTGACTATCGCAGTCACGCTGAGTCAGATTTTGATCCAAGCAATGAAGTGCGTCCGCGTAGTGGATATGTGGAAGATGTCATCAATGCTGTCAGCGCCATTAAAAAATCAAATTTTGATTTTTTAGATAAAGAAAACATTGGGATGCTTGGCCATTCGATGGGCGGAGGAATAACAGAAAATATTATGGTTACCAAACCGGAAATTGCCAAAGCTTTTGTTCTTTTGGCTCCGATAAATTCTAGCTACAAAGTAAATTTTGATAAATGGGTGAAAACAGAATGGCCGGAAACTGCTAAAAAATTCTATCAAGTCTATGGAACCTATGAAAAAAATCCGCAATTCTGGGAAAGCATTTCTGCTATAAATTATATCGGAAACATCCAAGCGCCCGTTATGCTTCATCAAGGAACAACGGACGGAGAAGTGCCGGTTGAATGGTCCAGGGACTTTTCTGACGCGCTAAAAAAAGCTGACAAAAATATCACCTACTACGAATATCCTGGCGAACCGCATATTTTTGGCGTCGCTCAACCATTGGTTATGCAAAGAACTTTGAAATTTTTCGACCAATATTTAAAGCGATAAAAAAACTATATATCCCTATTGTCTCTGTCTATTTTTACGGGAGTAAAAATAGAACTTCCCGTGGCAAAAATAAAAATCACCAACCCGACAATTATGCTGTTGATTATTGTTTCGGGAATTTCATAATCAAAAATAAAAGGAGAAAAAATAAGCCACAATCCAAAAATCATATTTATCCAACTTAATCCGCACATTTTCTTGGGAAAAAAAGTTCTGGTAATGGAAAAGAATAAGATTAAAATTCCGATGGTAAAAGAATTTTTCGCGGCAATATCTTCCGCAACCACCCAAAAATTGGACGAAACTATCAACCAAACACTAGCCAACGCATTGAAACCGCTGGCGATTCTCGCTTTCTGACTTTTTTTCATATTTTTAAACAGAAGATATAAATAACGTTTCCTCAGTATATACAATCCGCCCACAAAAACATTGCAAATTTAAAAGCCGCCGACACCGAGTATGCTTACCCAGTGCGACGGCTTGGAAAAAACTGTTTCAAAAAATTTTACCGACCAACATTTGTGATACTTGCCGGCTTATCTTCCTTTACTTCGTACTCATAGAAGCCAATAAATTCGGCTACTATTTCCTGCCCTTCATATTCCATTAAGATACAACCATCTGCTCCTAATGAAATATGAGAAAAATCATACACTACGAAAATCTTTCCAGTGTCAACTATTTGGAAAACAGCTATTTTCGCCATCTTCTTTTTCGGAAATTTCTCATCAGTAATTCTCGCTTTCTCTGATGATTCTTGAGTGTAAGACAACGAATCCAGATTCAACTCAACATTGGACCAACAAGAAGAAAGAATTGAAACTGACCAGAAAACAACCAACAACCCAATCATAGCCCCTTTTCTCATACCCCCACTCTCCTTTTCTGACTTCTTTTTTAAATTAACTAGCACCACCCCTGATTTACTATTATACTCCTAGAATGCCATTTTGTCAAGCAACTGAAATTGACGCCTATTGACAAAATTACTATGAAATGCTATGATTAATTTTTATGTTAATACTTTTCGAAGTTTATTGAAAAGCCTCTTGGTATCTAAACATAAAAAGATAATTAATTTTTATGTTTAAGCTTTTCTCTGAAAGCGCTTTTTTGCGAAATTAGGGTCAGCTTTAGATACAAAATGTACAACAAATCTAACGCGCGTCAGCCACGCGCTAATAATAGTGGCTGGGGGAAAAAGTTTTCCAATAATTCACGTTCTCGCGGAAGAAAATTTACCGGTGACAAAATCGACATCCGCAGATTTATCAACAGAGCCGAACCGACAAAACCGGAAGAAGTTTTCGTGCCTGAAAATTCTTTTGCCACTTTGGCAATTCATGAAAAACTGAAACAATCCATTGCTAATCGCAAATTTACTCACCCTACTCCGATTCAAGACAAAGCTATCCCGACTATTTTAGCCGGACACGATGTTATTGGATTAGCTAATACCGGAACCGGGAAAACAGCCGCTTTCCTGATTCCTTTGATTCATAAAATTCTTCTCAATCCTTCAGAAAAAGTTTTGATCGTTGTTCCGACAAGAGAATTGGCTATTCAAATTCAAGATGAGTTTTTTGCCTTGGCGCAAAGAATGTATATCTTTTCTGTAGTCGTTGTTGGAGGAGCCAGTATTCACCGACAAATTATGGAACTGGGCAGACGACATAATATGGTGATCGGAACACCGGGAAGATTGAAAGACTTAATTGAAAGAAAAAGACTTGATTTATCTAAATTTAATAATGTGGTATTGGATGAAGCCGACCGAATGTTGGATATGGGATTTATTAATGACGTGAAATTGTTGCTATCATTAATGACGGAAAAAAGACAGACAATGTTGTTTTCCGCCACTTTCTCAACAGAAATTGAAAATTTAGTCAACAAATTTTTAACTAATCCGCAAAAAATTTCTATTGTTACCAGAGAAACATCCAAACAAGTTGATCAAGACATCGTTCGCGTGACTGGTGGCAAAGATAAAATTGATGTGCTTCACGAACTGCTCAAGCAAACTCATTTTGAAAAAGTGCTTGTGTTTACTCGCACAAAAAATGGCGCCGATATACTATCCAAAAAACTCTACCAAAGAGGACTCAAAGCGGATTCTATTCACGGCGACAAACCACACAACAAACGCCAACAAGCATTAAAACAATTTAAAGAAAATATGATTGATATTTTGGTGGCGACTGATGTTGCCGCTCGAGGTTTGGACATTCCCAATGTCAGCCACGTTATCAACTTTGATATTCCGGCTACTTATTCAGACTATGTTCATCGCATCGGACGCACCGGACGCGCCGATAAAAAAGGAGTTGCATTGACTTTCGTCAACTAAAAAACGCCTAACAAAAGACGCCCCTAATGGGGC
>AMFJ01033622.1_pt1 | contig 15130 bp, 11 predicted proteins | sample 427208 | NCBI WGS metagenome assembly AMFJ01 (sample SAMN02954298, study PRJNA114691) | groundwater metagenome | biome: aquatic; feature: subsurface aquifer; material: sediment; isolation source: subsurface aquifer sediment | place: USA: Rifle, CO | collected 2008-08
ATTGCTAAGTATTATTATATGAGCCAAATATAACTCAAATACGCAGAAGTTCCAAACCGCGACGGAAAAAATCTTACCTTTGCGACATGGCAAGTATTCTTCAGGCAAAAAACATATCAAAATCATACGGAACTAAGGTTCTGTTTGACAATCTGGACTTTAACATAAACAGTGGCGACAAGATAGCTCTTATCGCTCCGAACGGAAGCGGTAAAAGTTCGCTCCTGAAAGTTTTGTCGGGAAAAGAGAGCTCGGACGACGGCGGAATTGTGAACATAATGAAAGATGTCAAGGTTGCCTACCTTGAACAGGAACCGGGTTTCGATCCAAACAGAACTGTTTTCGAAGAGGTTTTTGCAGCTTCTGATATCCTCTCTTCAACAGTTGCAGAATACGAAAGCGCAATTGTGAGCGGCGATCAGAAACGCATCGAGAAGGCAATACATCAGATGGATGCTCAGGATGCATGGCAATATGAGCTTAAGGTTAAGCAGATACTGACTCAGCTTGACATTCATTCGCTTGACCAGTCAATGGGAGAACTGTCCGGCGGACAGAAGAAGAGAGTGGCAATTGCCGGAATAATGATTCACGAAGCCGACTTCATAATACTGGATGAGCCTACGAATCACCTTGACCTCATAGTGATTGAGTTCCTTGAAGAGTATCTCAAACGGACTCAGGCTACCATTTTAATGGTTACGCACGACCGGTATTTTCTCGACAGAGTTTGCAACCATATAATTGAACTTGAGAACGGAAAACTTTATACTTATAAGGGAAACTACTCTTACTACCTTGAGAAGAGAGAGGAGCGGATTGAAAATTTCAATTCCGAGACAGAGAGAGCGAGAAATCTTTTCAGAGGAGAGCTCGACTGGATGAGGAGAATGCCCCAGGCAAGGGCAACGAAGGCGAAATACAGGATAAATGCATTCTATGACCTTAAAGAGAGAGCCGGCCAGGAAATAAAGGACAGAAACATAAAAATTGATGTCGGCAGCTCCCGACTGGGAACCAAGATTATTAACTGCAAAGGTGTGACTCACTATTACGACGATTTTTGCACTATTGACGACTTCACATACAACTTTTCTAAGGGAGAAAAGATTGGTCTTGTAGGGCCAAACGGAGTGGGAAAATCAACATTTCTGGAGGTCATGACCGGCTCTGTACTTCCTTTATCCGGGGAGATAGACCGGGGAGAGACCCTTGTTTTCGGATTTTACAGGCAAACGGGCCTTCAATATGACCCGGAGGATACAGTAATAGATGTTGTAAGAAAAATTGCCGAGGTTGTAACACTTGCCGATGGAAACACAATGCCGGTAACACAGTTTTTGAGCCGTTTCCTTTTCCCTCATCCTACTCACACCACAAAAGTAGACAGGTTAAGCGGAGGAGAAAAAAGGAGGCTTTATCTGGTTACTGTTCTTATGAAGAATCCAAATTTCCTGATTCTCGACGAGCCTACCAATGACCTGGATATAATGAGTTTGAATGTACTTGAAGAGTATTTGTTAAATTTTCAGGGATGCCTTCTTATCGTTTCTCACGACAGGTACTTTCTCGACAAACTTGCCGACCATATTTTTGTTTTTGAGGGTAACGGACTCATCAAGGATTATGTTGGAAAATATACAGAATACCGCGAAGAGGTAAAAGAGGCAGAACGCGAAGCCGGACTTTTTGCCAGAGGGGCAAAAGTACTGGCCCGGGAAAAGTCGGTTGAATCTGCAGATTCTGCCGTGAGTGAAGATAAGGTTCAAAAGAAGAAACTTTCATTCAAAGAGCAAAAAGAGCTGGAAAAGCTGGAAAAGGATATTGAGTCTCTGGAAAAAGAGAAGAGCAGCCTTGAGGCCGCTCTTTCATCCGGAACTTTATCAACTGAAAAGCTATTGCTTTCGTCTAACAGAATTATGGAAGTCATTATTCTCATTGATTCCAAAAGTGAGAGATGGATGGAAATCATGGAATAAGAAAACTACTCCCGGGAAATCTATTTCATCAGTTTTTTGTACTTGAATCTTTTTGGAGTCAAATCGCCCATTCTCCTCTTTTTATTTTCTTCGTATTCGCTGTATGAGCCCTCAAAAAAGTAGATTTTTGAATCGCCCTCAAAAGCAAGAATGTGAGTTGCAATTCTGTCCAGGAACCAACGGTCGTGGGAGATAATTACGGCACATCCCGCAAAGTTTTCCAGACCCTCTTCCAGAGCTCGGATTGTATTTACATCCACATCATTTGTAGGTTCGTCGAGAAGCAGTACGTTTCCTTCTTCCTTTAATGCAAGCGAAAGGTGTAAACGATTCCTCTCACCTCCCGAAAGTATCCCGCATTTTTTCTCCTGATCTGCTCCTGAGAAATTGAATCTCGACACATATGCCCTGGCGTTTACCTCTCTGTTGCCAAGTTTTACAAATTCCGAATTCTGAGAAATTGTTTCGTAAACAGTTTTGTCCGGATCTATATGTTTATGCTGCTGATCTATGTATGCAGTTTTCACTGTTTCTCCAACAGAAAAATTTCCTGAATCGACCTTTTCCAGACCCATAATCAGGCGGAAAAGTGTGGTTTTTCCTGCTCCGTTTGGCCCGATTACCCCTACAATTCCGGCAGGCGGCAATTTGAAATTTAAGTCTTCGAAAAGAATTCTGTCGCCAAAACTCTTTGTTACATTTACTGCTTCAATCACTTTATCGCCAAGACGGGGTCCGTTTGGAATAAAAATTTCAAGTTTATCATCCTTACTCCTTCCGTCTTCATTAAGCATTTTCTCATATGCTCCCAGACGGGCTTTTGATTTGGCCTGTCTTGCCTTTGGAGACATTCTCACCCACTCAAGTTCTCTTTCGAGAGTCTTGCGTCTTTTACTCTCCTGCTTCTCCTCCTGGGCCAGCCTTATTGATTTCTGTTCCAGCCATGAGGAGTAGTTCCCCTTCCATGGAATGCCTTCTCCCCTGTCCATCTCAAGAATCCATCCTGCTACATTGTCCAGGAAATACCTGTCGTGAGTCACTGCGATTACTGTACCTTTATATTGCTGAAGGTGAGCTTCCAGCCACTGTATACTCTCTGTATCAAGGTGGTTGGTTGGCTCGTCGAGCAGCAGTACATCCGGTTCCCTGAGCATCAACCGGCACAAAGCTACCCTGCGTCTTTCTCCTCCGCTTAGGTGTTTTACAATAGCGTCGGGATCCGGACACTGAAGCGCATCCATAGCCCTTTCAAGTTTGGAATCAATGTCCCATCCGTTTGCATGTTCAATTTTATCGGTAAGTTCTCCCTGAAGATCGATGAGTTTTGCCATTTCATCGTCGTCCATTGGCTCGAGAAATTTTGCATTTACCTCTTCATATCTTTTTAGCAGATCCACAACCTCGTGAACTCCCTCCTGCACTACTTCAAGAACCGTTTTGGTATCGTCAAGAACAGGCTCCTGTTCAAGATATCCCACACTGTATCCCGGCGCCCATACAACCTCTCCGTCAATTGCTGTTTCTACTCCTGCGATTATCTTCAGAAGTGTTGATTTTCCCGACCCGTTAAGCCCGATAATCCCAATCTTTGCCCCGTAGAAGAAAGAGAGATATATGTTTTTAAGTATCGCTTTGTTATTTGTCGGCAAAATTTTGCCAACCCCGTTCATCGAGAATATTATCTTTTCGTCTGCCATAAACTGTATTAATTTGCGGCAAAGATAACATTAGATTATCTCTTTCCCAATTTAAGCAGAAGGGTGTCCAGATACTGAACAGATTTTATAGAGTCTATTTGCAATTTAACAACCTGCGTTTGAGCAGTAAAAGATTGTCTGTTTTCATTTTTAATTGGGTCGGCAGGAGGTGCTTCCATCTTTAAAGGATTAATTGCAGTACCACCTTTCCAAACCCTAAAATCAAGATGTGGCCCTGTTGAAAGTCCTGTACTCCCGACATATCCTATTACCTCTCCCTGCCTTACCCTTTTCCCCTTTGCGAGGCCTTTTGCGTATGCGGACAAATGCAGATAGGCTGTGGTATAAGTAGAGTTGTGCTTAATCTTTACGGTGTTTCCTCCGCCTCCTGCGTATCCTTTTTGTATCACAACACCATCTCCGATACTCATAACCGGTGTGCCTTTTGGTGCTGCATAATCGACGCCGGTATGAGGACGAACTATTCTTGTAACAGGATGCCTGCGTGAATATGTAAATCCCGAAGAGACCCTGGTGAAACTAAGCGGTGCCTTGAGAAATGCCTTTCTGAGGTTTTCGCCCTTTTCATTCCAGTACTGAGGTATTTCGTCCTGTACATACCTGTAGGCCTCATAGACCCTGCCGGCATGTTTGAAGAAAACGGCATGTATCGTACCAATATCCGGAAGTTCATCTCCTACGAGAATTTCATCGTATACAATTTTAAAGGAGTCCCCTTTTTGCAATCCGAAAAAGTCAATTGACCAGGCATATATTTCAGACATCCTTATTGCGAGCATTGGACTCATTCCGGCAGCCCTCGTATCGTTCCAGAGAGAGCTGTTGATTGTTGCCTCTCCAACTTTTGTTTTAACTGTAACAGCTTTTTCATCTACCTTCACAAATATGGAGTCGTGGACTCCGAATGTTACATACGAAGTCTTATCGTTTTTATAAATAAGATAGGCAAGTTTAGGGTTTTCTTCCAGTGTGTAATAGGCTCTGTATGTGTTGCCTACTTTAATTTTTCTAAGATCGAACTTGTCTCTCGATTCCTGAGTGAGAGAGTAAATGTCTGTCTTATTCAAGCCTAATTCGGACATCAATGAAGTAAAAAATTGCCCTCTCTTTATCGTACCCTCTTTCACCTCAAATTCCGAAACCGGAATTCCAAATTCATATATCTCCTCATGAGGTGCTTCGGCAGCAGAAAGTGATTCCGGTTTTACATTGGAATTTTTGCATGCAAATATCAGAAAGACAAAGAGAAAGAGTAGAGTTTTTTTCATATGGACATGTTTTGCAATTCGAAGATATGGATTTTTATGGAGAGTGTTGATAAGATTGTGGAAAAAAATGTAAAAAAATGTAATAAAGTGGAAAACATTTTTTATTTTTGCATAGGTCGAAAACAAATAAACGACCCTGAAGAAATGATCAAATTCATTGGTGAATACACAGCTAAAGTAGATGACAAAGGAAGACTTATCTTCCCTTCGGCATTTAAGTCTGTTATGTCGCCGGGGACAGATCTTCGTTTGGTTATAAAGAAGGAGTTATTTTCCAATTGCCTGGCGGTATATACCTACGAAGAGTGGGCAAGGGAATCCGAACAGGTTAAATCCCGCCTTAACTTTTTTAACAGGGAACACTCTCAGTTCTGGAGAGAATATATGAGAGACCGGGCAATAGTTGAGCCCGATGAAAAATTAGGAAGAATTTCCGTTCCAAAGAGGCTTCTTGAACAGATTGGGGTAGGAAAAGAAGTTGTATTCACAGGCAACGATCATAAAATCGAAATCTGGGCAAAGGAAACTTATGAATCTGACAAGCTACGCGATAGCGATTATCTAGCACTTGCCGAAAAAATTTTAGGATAGGGAGATTGGTTATGAGTGAATATCATACACCGGTTCTGTTGAAAGAGAGTGTATCAGCACTGTCTATTCGAAAGAGTGGTGTTTACGTGGATGCTACTTTCGGGGGAGGAGGACACAGCAGGGAGATATTGTCGAGGCTGGAGGGGAATTCAAAGTTAATTGCTTTTGACAGGGATCCGGAGGCTTTAAAGAACGCACCGGAAGATAAAAGACTTATTCTTATACATAATAATTTCAGGTTTCTTCAGAATTATATACGATTCTGCGGTTTTGAAAAAGTGGACGGCATACTTGCCGATCTTGGCGTTTCATCACATCAGTTCGACACAGAGGAGAGAGGCTTTTCCTTCCGTTTTGATGCAAAACTGGACATGAGAATGAACAGATTGTCAAAAACAAGTGCAGAAGATATTGTAAACGAGTATGACGAAGAGAGTCTTACAAAAATATTAAGGGAGTGGGGAGAGGTAGACAACAGCAGGCGTGTTGCAAGGCTGATATGCAGCGAAAGAGAAAAAAGCAGGATTGTTACAACAACCGATTTTAACAAGGCTCTTGATTCTGTAATTCCCAAGTTCGGCGGCCATAAGATTCTTGCAAAAATTTATCAGGCGCTCAGGATTGAGGTGAACGGAGAGATGAAATCTCTAGAAGGATTCCTGAATGATACTCTTAGAGTACTCTCGCCCGGGGGACGGCTGGTTGTTATAACATATCATTCTCTTGAAGACAGAATGGTTAAAAACTTTATAAAGACAGGAAATACAGAAGGAATACTAAATAAAGATTTTTACGGGAACAAAGAGACACCTTTTGAATTAATAACCAGGAAACCGGTTACTCCTCCCGAAGAGGAGATCTCTTCAAATACAAGAGCAAGGAGTGCAAAGCTAAGAGTTGCCGAAATGAAGAAAAAAAATTAGATAAGACATATGGCAAAAAGAAAATGGGTATCAGAAATATTTGGCGGGCAGATTTTGCTTCACAGCGGAATCCTGCAACAGCTGGGTTTTGTTCTGTACCTGTTTTTTCTGGTGATATTTTATATAACCCTTAATTTCTGGATTGAGGATAGTCTTGTTCTTGAAAGGCACAATCAAAGAGAAATCAAGCACCTTAAAGCCGACTATACAAGTAAAAAAGCAAAACTGCTATATCAAAGCAAAAGAATTGAGATAGAAAAAAAATTAGTTGAGTACAACTCCCTGTTAAAAGCTCCGGTTGATCCACCATCCGTAATTGAGATAAACTAATCATGAAAGAGGTAATATCGAGGGTAAGCTACATATACTTCATAATCTTTTTCGCTGCTATGCTGGTGATTGGAAGGATTGTTCAATTACAGTTCTTCTCAACACTTGATGTAAGTTCGGAAGATATCTCTTTTCGCATTGAGGAGATTGAAGCAGTGAGAGGAAGTGTTCTGGCAAAGGACGGCCGCTCTCTGGCAAGTTCTGTTCCTTACTATCAGGTTAGGATGGATTGTGTGGTTCCAATGGACACAGCCTTCAACAATAATATTGCAGTCCTGTCGGATGCGCTGGCCAGTTTCTTTGGAGACAAGCCAGCTTCTTTCTACAAAAATGAACTTGTTTCGGCAAGAAAAAAGGGGAACAGATTCAAAGCTATTGGAAACAGACTTGTAGATTATTCCGAACTAAATGAAATCAAAAAATTCCCTATTTTCAACCTGGGAGCAAACAAGGGTGGTTTTATAAGCGAACAGAAAAACAAGAGAAATAATCCGTATGGCCGCCTTGCCTATCGAACAATAGGATTTATAAACTCACTTGGTGTAGGAGTCGGAATCGAAGGCAGCTACGATTACTATCTGAAGGGAAGTCCCGGCAAACAAACTGTTCAGCGACTTCTCGGGGGTGAATGGATGCCTGTTAATAACGAAGAGGCTATCCTGCCCCAGGATGGATCCGATATTCAGACCACAATTGACATCGACATACAGGAAGCAGCAGAAGATGCTCTCAGAAACCAGCTTTCACTTTCAGATGTTTTCGAAGGAGCCACTGCTATTGTTATGGAAGTAAAGACTGGAGCTATACGAGCTATCACCAACATGAAAAAAATGTCAAATGGCGAATTTGACGAATCTTTCAATTATGCGATTAGTCAGGCAACAGAGCCCGGTTCTACATTCAAGCTTGCAACACTTGTTGCTCTCATCGAAGATGGCTATGTAACACTTGAAACGCCTGTCGATGCCGGAAACGGGAAATGGCAATACAGTACAAAATTGTTTACAGACGTAACAAAGGGCGGATATGGACTTATTGATGTAAGAAAAGCATTTGAAAAATCTTCCAATGTTGCTTTTGCAAAACTAGCCGTTGAGTACTATAGCAATAACGAAAAACGTTATGTAGACAGGCTTCACAATATGAAAATTGGCGACAAGTTCAATCTTGATATTTTAGGTGAAGGGCGTGCAGTTATTCACTCACCGGGCGATCCAATGTGGTCCAAACTCACGCTGCCTATGATGGCAATGGGATATGCATCACTTCTCACACCCCTTCACACATTGGCTTTTTATAATGCTATTGCAAATGGCGGAAAAATGATGAAGCCATACTTTGTGGAAAATCTTCAAAGAAACGGTATCGTAGAAAAGCAGTTCGGGCCGCAGGAAATAAGTGGCTCAATTTGTTCAAAATCGACAATTGCCATGGTTCATGAAGCGCTCAGGGGCGTTGTTGTTCACGGGACAGGCAAAACAATAAACGATCCCCGTTACTCAATATCGGGCAAAACAGGAACCGCTCAAATTGCATTTGACGGAAGATATATCGATTCACAAGGATATCGTAAACATCAGGCCTCTTTTGCCGGGTTTTTCCCCAGCGAAAATCCCAAATATTGTGCAATTGTAGTTCTGTACACAAATAAGACAAGAGCAAATTTTTACGGCGGTTCCTGGGCAGCTCCGGTATTCAAACAGGTTTCCGACAAAATTTATGCTTTCAACCCTAAATGGGACGAGCCTGTTACCGGCAAAGGCAAGAAAACATTTACTTCTCCATACGTTCTGTCCGGCAAGGCAGAGGAGACAACAAGGCTACTTGCCGAATTTCAATCGGCAAACAAATATAATTCTCCTAAAAATGGTTGGGTAGAATTTATAAAAGACTCACTTGATAAAATTGTTGCAAAAGAGTACATCATAGTGAAAGACAGTATGCCAAGCGTAATGAATATGGGATTGCGCGATGCACTTTACCTTCTTGAAAACGAAGGATTCAAAGTTACTTTTTCCGGCAAGGGAAGAGTTATCACTCAGGATCCTTCACCCGGCAAAACAACAGAAAAAAACCAACTTGTAAACATCATCCTTTCCGAAGAGTATGAAACTGAATAACTTATTAGGCAAAATCAAAATATTGGAAAGCACCGGCGACATCGGTGTTTTGATTGACGGAGTGTGCTTCGACTCGAGGAACTGTAGAAAAGGAGACATTTTTATAGCATTGAGAGGCAGTGCTTCGGATGGCCACCAGTTCATTGACATGGCTGTATCAAAAGGAGCTTCGGCAATTGTTTGCGAAGAGTTCCCGGAAGGAGTTAAAAACACAGTTTTCGTAAAAGTAGAGGATAGCCATGCAGCTCTTGGTGAAATTGCTTCAAATTTTTATGGCAGACCTTCTGAGAAAATCAAGGTAGTAGGCATAACCGGAACAAACGGAAAAACAACTACTGTTACTCTGTTGTACAGACTATTTACTGCGCTTGGATATAAATGCGGCCTGCTATCGACTATTGTAAACTACATTGCCGGAAAAGAGGTTGAAGCAACCCATACCACACCGGATCCTGTTGCAATAAACTCGCTTATGGCGCAAATGGCACAGGCCGGATGCGAATATTGCTTTATGGAAGTCAGCTCCCACTCTCTAGACCAGAAAAGGGTTGCCGGAATACACTTTGCAGGAGCAATTTTCTCAAACATTACTCATGACCATCTTGATTACCACAAGACATTCGCCGAATATATAAGAGTGAAAAAAACTCTTTTCGACAATCTCACCCCGGATGCATTTGCACTTACAAACATCGACGACAAAAACGGGCTAGTTATGTTGCAAAACACTTCTGCAAAAAAGTATCGCTACTCTTGCCTCTCCCCTGCCGAATTTAATTGCAGGATTATTGAGAAAGGGTTAGACGGAATGCTTATCCGAGTAGATAACAGAGAGTTATGGACAAAATTCATCGGAGTCCATAATGCTTATAATCTGCTAGCAGTGTACGGAGCAGCAAAGCTGCTTGGGGCCGAAATGGAAGAGGTTTTAGTTCAGATGAGTTCACTTACATCTGTTGCCGGAAGGCTCGAATACCTCAAGGGATTCAACAATCTCACTGCTGTTGTGGATTATGCTCACACCCCGGATGCTCTTGAAAATGTACTGAAGACACTAAAGGACAGTGCCGGAGAGAGCGAATTAGTTACTGTATTTGGCTGTGGCGGAAACAGGGACAAGACAAAGAGACCAGAAATGGCGCAGGTTGCTGCAAAATATTCCGACAGAGTTGTCGTTACTTCGGACAATCCCCGGTTTGAGGAACCTGAGGCAATTATTGAAGATATTAAAGCCGGTTTCGATACAAGAGACCGTGCTAGGGCACTTTTCATCACCGACAGAAAAGAGGCAATACGCACTTCGATAATAATGTCTAAGCCGGGTACGATTATACTAATTGCCGGAAAAGGGCATGAGAATTATCAAGATGTTAAGGGCGTCAAGCACCACTTTGACGACAAAGAGATAATAGAAGAAATATTTATTCAAAACCAACAGGAAGATGCTATATAACCTATTTGAATACTTAAGGGATTTTACCGATTTTCCGGGACTTGGACTTTTTAAGTACATCTCATTCAGAGCAATCTCTGCGATAATACTTTCTCTGTTTATTGCGCTGTTTGTTGGTAAAAGAATCATTGAAAAACTTGCAAAGAAGCAAATCGGAGAGAGCATCAGAGACCTTGGTCTTGAGGGACAACTTCAGAAAAAAGGTACTCCTACTATGGGGGGTATAATCATTCTCATCTCTATACTTATTCCTGTTATTTTACTTGGCGATCTTACAAACATATATGTGCAGCTCATGATAATCACAACAATATGGCTTGGATTTATCGGATTTGCCGACGACTACATCAAGGTGTTTAAGAAAAACAAGGAGGGGCTTAAGGGGAAATTCAAAATATTCGGACAGGTTGGTTTGGGGTTGATAGTAGGTGTTAGTCTTTATGTGAGCGACCAGGCTGTAGTACGGGTTCCGTCAAGTTCCATTGAGAAAGAATCTCATGCCGAAGTTATTACTCAAGAGGGCTTCTCGGATAAAATCGGATATTTTAAAGATGAAAAAAACACAAAAACTACAATACCTTTTGTAAAGGACAATGAGTTTGACTATGCATGGCTATCGCCAATAAAAGGAGAGGCGGGCCAGAAAATCGGCTGGATAATCTATGTAATTATGGTAATCTTTATTGTAACTGCAGTTTCCAACGGAACAAACATCACAGATGGCATGGATGGGCTTACGACAGGTGTTTCTGCCATTGTAGGGGTCACGCTTGCTATTCTTGCATATCTGTCCGGCAACATCATTTACTCCAATTATCTCAATATCATGTATATCCCAAACACAGGAGAGTTGGTTGTAGTGCTTGCTGCATTTATCGGAGCGCTTGTGGGATTTCTGTGGTACAACTCCTACCCCGCCCAGGTATTTATGGGAGATACCGGATCTCTTGCAATAGGAGGAATTATTGCCGTTGCTGCAATTATGATAAGGAAAGAGCTTCTTATCCCAATTTTGTGCGGAATTTTCTTCGTAGAGTTGCTTTCGGTGATTATTCAGAGGTTGTATTTCAAATATACCAAAAGGAAATACGGAGCCGGAACAAGGGTGTTTAAAATGTCACCTCTGCATCATCATTTTCAGAAAGAGGGTATTCCGTCAATTATCCAGTATCCGAAGAGAGCGATTCCGGAAGCAAAGATTGTTGCCCGCTTCTGGATCATTGCTATAATACTTGCTGTTTTAACAATTGTAACATTAAAAATAAGATAATATGTCCAGAGTGGTTGTACTTGGAGGAGGAGAGAGCGGCGTAGGAGCAGCAGTCCTTGCGTCTGTTAAGGGGCATGATGTTTTTCTTACAGACTGCAATATGTTGCAGGAGGAGGCAAAGGCCATGCTTGAGCGGTTCAATATTCCGTTCGAAGAGGGAGGGCATACAAAAGAACTTATCCTCAACGCCGAAGAGGTGATTAAGAGTCCCGGAATTCCGGATACAATTCCAATAGTCGAAGAGATTACCTCAAGCGGGATACCTGTTATCTCAGAAATCGAATTTGCAGGGAGATACGACAACGCTAAAAAGATTTGCATCACAGGCAGCAATGGCAAAACAACAACCACATCCATTATTTACTTTTTGCTTAAAAACGCAGGACTCAATGTAGGTCTTGCTGGCAATATAGGCCAGAGTTATGCTTTTCAGGTAGCAACAAGGGAATATGACTACTATGTGCTGGAACTGAGCAGTTTTCAACTCGATGGTATGTATGATTTTAAAGCAGATATTGCTGTATTGCTTAACATAACACCGGATCATCTGGACCGTTATGGAAATAATATGGAAAACTATATAAAGGCAAAATTCAGAATCACAAGAAACATGTCTTCCGAGGATTGCTTTATCTTTTGCGCCGACGATGAAATAAGTATTTCTCACCTCAACAAAATAGTGGTTCAGGCGAAAAAATTGCCTTTCAGCCAGATTAACGAGGTAGAAGAGGGTGCTTTTTTGCGTGACGAAAAAATGAATGTTGTGTACAACAACGACAGTTATCAGATGTTTGTAAACGAACTGTCGCTCCAGGGCAAACATAACATCTACAACTCAATGGCGGCGGCAATAACAGGAAAAATACTTCATATAAAAGATGAGGTTTTACGCGAAAGTCTAACAAGTTTTAAGGGAGTTGAACATCGTCTTGAAAATATTCTGAAGGTTAAAAATGTATTGTACATAAACGATTCAAAAGCTACAAATGTAAATTCTACCTGGTATGCTCTGGAAAGCATGAAAACACCGGTAATATGGATTGCAGGAGGAAAAGACAAGGGGAATGATTACGAACCTCTTTATGAACTTGTAAAAGACAAGGTAAGAGTGCTTATTTGCCTTGGCGTGGACAATGCAAAATTGCACAAAGAGTTTGCAGGTAAAGTGGATGAAATTTATGATGCCGGTTCGGCACAGGAGGCTGTTGAAACAGCATACAAAGTTGCAAAATCGGGCGATACCGTACTACTCTCTCCCGCATGTGCAAGTTTTGATCTTTTTAAAAATTACGAAGACAGAGGAAAACAATTTAAAGAGGCAGTTGCAAAGCTATAGCTATGGAAGATTCTTTTGTAAACAGGTTAAAAGGGGATAAGGTTATCTGGATAATCGTACTTGCGCTTTCGCTCATTTCGATAGCAGCTGTATACTCTTCCAGCAGTTCTCTCGCATTTCGCGAGGGAAAGACAACATTCTCTTTCCTCCTGAAACAGATGCGTTTCGTAATTTTTGGACTTACTACACTTTATATCTGTTACAGAATTCCTCTCGGGTGGTACAGAAAAATAGCCTATCTGGGTATGGCAGTGAGTATTGGATTGCTTGTTGCCACAATAGCAATGGGAACAACTCTCAACGATGCCGAGAGGTGGATATCGATCTTCGGAGTATCTTTCCAGCCAAGCGAAGTTACAAAAATTGCCCTGATGCTATATTTGGCAAAAGTAATTGAAGACCGTTCATTTGACACCTTCAAAGAGTTTGCTATATGGGTTCTTGCTCCTCTTGGGATAACCCTGCTGCTCATACTTAACGGCAGCGCTTCAACTGCGCTTATACTGGGCGGGTTGTCTTTTTTAATACTCATTATTGGAGGAGTAAAATGGAGCCATCTTTTTAAAAGTGCAGGAATTGCAATACTAATTCTTTTATTAGCTGTTTTCCTGAATCAGGCTTTTGGCCTTTTTCCAAGAATCCAGACTCTTGTTTCCAGAATTGAAAACTTTGTTGTAAAAAAAGATATCGATAAAGATCTTACTCCGCAGGAAAAGCAGAAACTTTTAGATAAGACATTTCAGGCCGATATGTCAAAAATAGCAATTGCTTCGGCCAATATCATAGGAAAAGGCCCCGGTAAGAGCACTCAGCGATATGTACTTCCACACCCCTATTCCGATTTCATTTATTCAATAATTGTAGAAGAATGGGGCCTCATAGGAGGAGTTTCTGTACTTTTTCTTTATCTGTGGTTTCTGTTCCGATGTATAGCAATCGCCAGAAACTGTACTAAAATGTTTTCTGCCATTCTTGTAATTGCGCTTGGTCTTCTCATTGCAACTCAGGCAATGTTGCATATTCTGGTAAATGTGAGCCTGCTTCCTGTTACCGGTCATACTCTTCCACTAATAAGTCTTGGCGGTACATCTCTCATTATTATGAGTTCTGCTTTCGGAATCATTCTTGCCGTGAGCAGAAGTGTTGAGAGCGGCAGGGTGAAGGAAGTTCTGGCAGAGGGAAATCCAGATAGCGAACAAACTAAAGCACAGGAGATAGAATTATGAAAAAGGCAATGAGAATTATAATAAGCGGAGGCGGTACCGGAGGACATATTTTCCCGGCGATTTCAATTGCCAACGAAATTATGAGAGTGAGCCCTCAAAGTGAAATTCTGTTTGTTGGAGCACTCGGAAAAATGGAGATGGAGAGAGTGCCGGCTGCAGGATACAAAATTGAAGGATTGCCGGTTGCCGGTCTCAAAAGAAAACTTTCACTCTCTAATTTGCTTTTGCCTTTTAAAGTTCTTAAAAGTCTTCGCAAAGCCGGAAAAATCTTAAAGATATTTAAACCGGATGCTGTAGTTGGCGTTGGAGGTTATGCAAGTGCACCATTATTATATATGGCAGGAAGAAAGGGAATACCTTATCTTATACAGGAGCAAAACTCATTTGCAGGACTTGCAAACAGAATACTTTCAAAAAAATCGGAAAAAATATGTGTTGCATACGAGGGTATGAGCCGCTTCTTTCCCGAAGAGAAAATCCTTATAACCGGAAATCCTATTCGCTCCGGTATAAAGATGACAACTCCCGAAGCTAATAAAGAAGCCAGAAAATATTTCGGAATTGATGAAAACAAAAAAATCCTTTTGATTATCGGAGGAAGTCTTGGTGCAAGAACGCTAAACAGTGCCGTTAAAGAGTGGGTTTCCGAAAAAGAGACTTGCGACATTGAAATAATATGGCAATACGGAAAGTATTACAAAAGCGAAATTGATCTGTTTCTGAAGGATAAGAATCGTATGTATGTTAAAAACTATGAGTTTATAGATCGGATGGATTATGCTTATGCAGCAGCGGATGTGATAATTAGCCGTGCCGGCGCAGGAACTATTTCGGAACTTAGCATTGCAAAGAAAGCATGCATTTTCGTACCATCCCCAAATGTCGCAGAAGATCATCAGACTCACAATGCCAAAGC
>AMFJ01018471.1_pt1 | contig 15119 bp, 11 predicted proteins | sample 427208 | NCBI WGS metagenome assembly AMFJ01 (sample SAMN02954298, study PRJNA114691) | groundwater metagenome | biome: aquatic; feature: subsurface aquifer; material: sediment; isolation source: subsurface aquifer sediment | place: USA: Rifle, CO | collected 2008-08
AGGTTGGGGGTTCGAGACCCTCCTGGCCTGCCATAAAAGTGTTGTATCAAGAAATGTAAGGCAAATGTGATGGCGTTAAAGACAGATTTTCCGCAGCAAAAGAGCTTTGACTGGTTGAAATGGTTAATTGTTTTAATTTTATTCGTTGCCGGATTGGTCGTTAACTATTATTATAGCAGCCTGCCATGGCCCTTACGGTTATTAGGTTGGTTGTTTTTATTGGGTATAATGGCCGGCGTTGCTTCACAAACCCGGCAAGGAAAGCTAGCGATAAGCTTTGCGCGTGAATCTCGAATTGAGCTTAGAAAGGTATTTTGGCCTACACGCCAAGAAACTATGCAGACTACTCTTTTTGTGGCTGCCATGGTTGTTATTCTCGCGCTTATTTTATGGGGTATTGACAGCGTATTAATGTGGCTGATTGGGTGGCTTACCGGGCAAAGAGGATAAACAATGGTTGATGAGGTTAAAAAGAAGAGACGCTGGTATGTTGTTCACGCCTATTCAGGATTTGAGAATTTTGTTAAGCAAGCATTGAGTGAGCGCATTCAACGCGATGGTTTAGAAGAAAAATTCGGCGATATTTTAGTTCCGACAGAAGAGGTGGTTGAACTGCGTGCCGGGCAAAAACGTAAAAGTGAACGAAAATTTTTTCCAGGCTATGTCTTAGTTGAAATGGAAATGGATGATCAAACCTGGCATTTAGTTAAATCAATACCTAAAGTATTGGGTTTTATTGGTGGAACAAGCGATAAACCTGCGCCGATTAGTTTGAAAGAAGCAGAAACTATTTTACAGCGTGTCCAAGATGGCAGTGATAAACCGAAGCCTAAGGTGCTGTTTGAAATTGGTGAACTTGTTCGAGTGATTGACGGCCCATTTGCAGATTTCAATGGAGCAGTTGAAGAAGTGAATTACGAAAAAAATCGTCTGCGCGTAGCAGTGTTGATTTTTGGTCGTTCTACCCCGGTCGAATTGCAGTTTGATCAAGTTGAGAAAGGGTAGTTCTTAAACAAAGGGGAGCTTTTAAAAAAGCGTTTGTACCCAGGAGAGAAAAAATGGCAAAGAAAGTTAAAGCGTTAATTAAATTGCAGGTAAAAGGGGCGGCTGCTAATCCAAGCCCGCCAGTCGGGCCTGCGCTGGGTCAGCATGGTGTGAACATCATGGAGTTTTGTAAGGCGTTTAATGCGCAAACACAAACACCCGACCGTCAAGGAAAACCGCTGCCTGTTGAAATTACTGTGTACGAAGATCGTAGTTTCACATTTATTATTAAAACACCGCCTGCATCCCATTTGATTAAAGAGGCGGCAGGTGTTGAAAGCGGAAGCAGTACTCCGCATACCAACAAAGTAGGGAAAATCACTCGCAAACAATTAGAACAAATTGCGAAAGTCAAAATGCCAGATTTAAATGCGGCCAGTTTGGAAGCTGCGATGCGTTCTATTGCAGGCAGTGCGCGCAGTATGGGCATTGAAGTGGAAGGGGGAGCATAACAAATGGCTACTCTTTCAAAAAGAATGCGTACTATCCGTGAAAAAATTCAGCCGGGAAAAGTCTATGCAATGAATGAAGCGTTGACTTTATTGAAAAGTTTACCGTTGGCAAAGTTCCGTGAAAGTGTTGATCTCAGTATTAATTTAGGAATTGATTCTCGTAAGTCAGATCAAGCCGTGCGCGGTTCTATTTTGCTTCCTAAAGGGACTGGCCGCACGATTCGTGTCGCCGTATTTACGACAGCGGCGCACGCGGATGCTGCAAAAAAGGCTGGTGCTGATATTGTTGGTTTGGAAGATCTTGCTGAAAAAGTGAAAGCAGGTGAAATGAATTTTGATATCGTAATTGCAACGCCTGATGCAATGCGTGTTGTCGGGCAGCTGGGGCAAGTGCTAGGTCCGCGTGGTTTAATGCCGAATCCTAAAGATGGCACAGTGACCATGGACATTGGCGGTGCTGTCAAAAATGCAAAAGCAGGTCAAGTGCGTTATCGCACAGACAAAGCAGGTATTGTGCATTGTTCAATTGGTAAAATTGATTTTGAAGTGGGTGATCTTGTGCAAAATATCGAATCTGTTATTACCGCGCTGAAGAAAGCGAAACCCAGTTCGGCTAAAGGTATTTATTTCAAGAAAGTCACTGTCTCCAGTACGATGGGGCCAGGTTTACAGATTGATGTCTCAAGTATGATTACATAATTTGAGACAATAAAAGACTTTGTGGGTGCTTGACGAATAGTGATGCGAATTTTTTTTCGTGAAGCTATTTTCTTGACTCGTCAAAGACCGTGGGCGCATTTTGGCTTAATTAACCGCAATCGTTATGGGTTTGCCTACGCAGAGAGTGATACGGCTTATTTTTTAAGTAGTATTGCTGTTCGTCAATGGGTTACCAAATAGGTAACGCAACTTAAAGGGGTATACATAAGTGACCTTAAGACTAGATGGGAAAAAAACCATTGTTGCTGAGGTAGCAGAGGTTGCTAAACATGCCACATCGGTTATTGCTGCGGATTATTGCGGCTTAACGGTGGCACAACTTACTGAGCTGCGTCAAAAGGCGCGCGACGTAGGTGTTCATATGCGCGTTGTGCGTAATACGTTAGCACGCCGTGCACTTCTTGGAACACCTTTTGCTTGTATGGACAAAGCATTGGTTGGGCCGTTGATTTTGGCATTTTCAAAAGATGAACCTTCTGCTGCAGCGCGTGTTTTTAGAGATTATGTCAAAAAATGGGAAAAGCTAGAAGTAAAAGCATTGTCAATTGACGGGCAATTGCTTCCAGCGAATGATCTTAATCGATTGGCAAGTTTGCCAACGCGTAATGAAGCGATCGCGCAATTGATGTCGGTTATGCAAGCACCGATTACCAAATTTGTGCGTACGCTGGCAGAACCTCATAGCAAATTGGTTCGTACTTTTGCAGCACTGCGTGATCAAAAACAGCAGTCAGCATAAGTGCAATTAAATTTTTTTAAATTAAAATTTTATGTGGAGTGATGAATATCATGGCCGTTAGTAAAGAAGAGATATTAGATGCAGTTTCAAATATGAGTGTAATGGACGTTGTTGATTTAATTAAATTGATGGAAGATAAATTCGGTGTTTCAGCGGCAGCAGCTGTTGCTGTTGCAGCTCCTCAAGCGGGCGGTGCAGCTGCTGCCGCGGTTGAAGAAAAAACTGAATTTAATGTGGTGATGACCAAAGCCGGCGAGAATAAAATTAATGTGATTAAAGCCATTCGTACAATCACAGGCCTTGGTTTGAAAGAAGCAAAAGATCTTGCTGAGTCTTCACCTGCAGTGATTAAAGAAGGTGTCAACAAAGCGACCGCTGCAGACATCAAGAAACAGTTGGAAGAAGCGGGAGCAACTGTTGAAGTTAAGTAACAGCTTATGGGTCAGTGAATTTTAGCTGACATTTAAGTGCAGCCGGGGATTTTATTCTCCGGCTTTTTCTATTTCTTGTTAATGTTTTTATTGTGAAGCACGCTTCTCTTTAAACGATCATCATGCAGAGGTATCTTACATGGGTTCAACATACTCATACACTGAGAAAAAGCGCATACGAAAAGATTTTGGTAAACACCCAAGCACCATTGGTACACCGCCTTTACTTGAATTGCAATTAGACTCTTATCATAAATTTTTACAAGCAGATATTGATCCCAGTAGCCGCGCTAATTTTGGATTAGAAGCTGCGTTTAGATCAGTGTTTCCCATTACCAGCTTTTCTGGAAGTTCGATATTAGAATATGTGAGTTACCGCCTAGGGGAACCTGTTTTTGATGTTAAGGAATGCAAAATGCGCGGGCTTACTTTTGGCGCTTCTCTGCGCGTTAAAGTGCGATTGATTCATTACGATAAGGAAGCAGCGAGTGATTCAAAAGTGGTTAAAGATGTAAAAGAACAAGAAGTTTATATGGGTGAAATGCCTTTAATGACTGAGCATGGTACATTTGTGATTAACGGAACAGAGCGTGTAGTCGTGTCGCAATTACATCGTTCGCCCGGCGTATTCTTTGAACATGATCGCGGAAAGACGCATTCATCCGGTAAATTATTATTTTCGGCGCGCGTGATTCCTTATCGCGGGTCATGGCTTGATTTTGAATTTGATCCTAAAGATTGTATCTATGTACGTATTGATCGCCGCCGTAAATTACCTGCTACTATTTTATTGCGTGCACTCGATTATTCTGTAGAAGATATTTTAGCGTTGTTTTTTGAAAATAACGTATTCCATTTACATAATGGTGAATTTAGTTTGGACCTTATTCCTGAACGTTTGCGCGGTGAAATTGCGCCGTTTGAAATTAAAAAAGCAGGAAAAGTGATTGTTGAACGCGATCGTCGTATTACAATGCGTCACATTACGCAGCTAGAAAAAGCCAATATTAAAAAATTAGAAGTGCCTGCGGATTATTTGCTTGGCAAAGTGCTTGCAAAAACAGTCATCAATGAGGGCACTGGCGAAATTCTTGCTAATGCAAATGATGTGATTACCGCCGATGTTTTGAAATCATTTATCGCGGCGCACGTTAAAAGATTTGAAACACTGTACATCAATGATATTGATCACGGCGCTTATATGTCGGATACACTACGTGTAGACTCAACAACCAATATGTTGGAAGCATTGGTTGAAATCTATCGCATGATGCGTCCTGGCGAGCCGCCCACCAAAGAAGCAGCAGAAACATTATTTAAGAATTTATTTTTCAGTCCTGAACGCTACGATTTATCTGATGTCGGTCGTATGAAATTTAATCGCCGTGTAGGGCGTCAAGAAATTCTTGGCTCGGGTGTATTAACTAAGGAAGATATTATTGCTGTTTTAAAAACATTAATCAGCATCCGAAATGGCGAAGGGACAGTCGATGATATCGATCACTTAGGTAATCGTCGAGTTAGAAGCGTCGGTGAAATGACAGAAAACCAATTCCGTGTAGGTTTAGTGCGTGTTGAGCGTGCAGTGAAAGAACGTTTAAGTTTGTCGGAATCTGAAAATTTAATGCCGCAAGATTTAATTAATGCAAAACCCGTTTCTGCGGCAGTGAAAGAATTTTTTGGTTCAAGTCAATTATCTCAATTCATGGATCAAAATAATCCTTTATCTGAAATTACGCACAAGCGGCGTGTATCAGCATTAGGGCCGGGCGGTTTAACACGCGAACGCGCAAGTTTTGAAGTGCGTGACGTGCATCCCACCCATTATGGACGCGTATGCCCGATTGAAACACCGGAAGGTCCAAACATTGGTTTGATTAATTCACTTGCTGTGTATGCGCGTACCAATGAATATGGTTTTTTAGAAAGTCCTTACCGTAAAGTGGTGAACAGTAAAGTCACGGATGAAGTTGTTTATTTATCTGCGATTGAAGAAGGTGATTATGTGATTGCGCAAGCGAGTGCTGCGCAAGACAGTAAAGGTAAATTGGTCGATGCATTAGTGCCTGTGCGTCATAAAAACGAATCCACGTTGACAACTCCTGATCGTGTAGAATTCATGGATGTGTCACCTAAACAAATTGTATCAGTTGCAGCCGCATTGATCCCATTCTTAGAGCATGATGATGCAAACCGTGCCTTAATGGGTTCTAACATGCAGCGTCAAGCAGTGCCAACTCTCAAAACAGAAAAACCGTTAGTGGGTACCGGCATGGAGCGTATTGTTGCAAAAGATTCTGGGGTGACAGAAGTTGCAAAGCGCGGTGGTTTTGTTGACTATGTTGATGCTTCACGTATCGTCATTCGTGTCAACGATAAAGAAGCTCAATCAGGCAAGACCGGTGTTGATATTTATAACTTAACCAAATATACCCGTACTAACCAAGATACTTGTATTAATCAGCGTCCGTTGGTGAATAAAGGCGATACGATTGAAAAAGGTGATGTGTTAGCCGATGGTCAATCAACTGATTTGGGTGAACTTGCTTTAGGCCAAAATCTTTTGGTCGCATTCATGCCTTGGAATGGGTATAACTTTGAAGATTCTATTTTAATTTCAGAACGCGTGGTCGAAGAAGATCGCTTTACCAGTATTCATATTGAAGAATTAACTTGTATTGGGCGAGATACTAAATTAGGCGTTGAAGAAGTCACAGCAGATATTCCGAATGTGGGTGAAAGTGCGCTCAGTAAATTAGATGAATGCGGTATTGTTTATATTGGTGCTGAAGTTCAGTCCGGTGATATTTTAGTAGGTAAAGTGACGCCTAAAGGTGAAACACAATTAACGCCTGAAGAAAAATTATTGCGCGCCATTTTCGGTGAAAAAGCATCGGATGTTAAAGATACGTCTTTACGTGTTCCGACCGGCATGGAAGGAACAGTCATTGACGTGCAAGTATTTACACGTGAAGGCGTTGAAAAAGATGCGCGTGTTCTTGAAATTGAACGCAATGAACTGGCTAAAGCAAAACAAGATTTAAGCGATGAATTGCGTATTCGTGAAAATGATATATTCCAACGCGTTGAAAAACTTTTGTTAAATCGCATTTCAGAAGGCGGGCCGAACAAATTAAAGAAAGGTACCAAAGTTACAAAGAGTTATTTAGCGGAAGTCACACGTGAAAAATGGTTTGAGATTCGTTTACGTGATGCCTCTGCTAATAAACAATTAGAAGCGGCAGCTAAGCAATATAAACAAGAACGATTGGAATTTGAAAAAGCCTATGATGCTAAACGCAATAAAATTACCCAAGGCGATGATTTAGCGCCGGGCGTATTAAAAATTGTAAAAGTGTATCTTGCAGTTAAGCGCCGTATCCAACCGGGTGATAAAATGGCGGGCCGTCACGGTAACAAAGGTGTTATTTCAACGATTGTTCCTGTTGAAGATATGCCTTACATGGCGGATGGCACACCTGTTGATATCGTTTTAAATCCACTCGGTGTTCCATCTCGTATGAATGTGGGCCAAGTATTGGAAACGCATTTAGGTTGGGCTGCTAAAGGTCTTGGATTAAAAATCGGTAAAATGCTTCAAGAAAAGCAATCTGCAAAACACGTTCGTCAAATGTTAAATTCTATTTACAACGCAACCAATAAGCGTAAAGAAAATTTGACGCAATTATCAGATGAAGATGTCATGAGTCTTGCTAAAAATTTACGTGAAGGTGTTCCGATGGCAACACCTGTGTTTGACGGTGCATCAGAAGATGAAATTAAAACGATGTTGAAATTAGCGGATCTTCCTGAAAGCGGTCAAACGACACTTTATGATGGTCGTACGGGCCGTGCGTTTGAAAGACCTGTGACGGTTGGCTACATGTATATGATGAAATTGAATCACTTAGTTGACGATAAAATGCATGCGCGCTCTACAGGATCTTATAGCTTAGTGACTCAGCAGCCATTGGGCGGTAAAGCGCAATTTGGCGGCCAGCGTTTTGGTGAAATGGAAGTCTGGGCATTAGAAGCTTATGGTGCAGCGTATACATTGCAAGAAATGTTAACGGTGAAATCAGACGATGTCGGCGGTCGTACCAAGATGTATAAAAACATTGTGGATGGTGATCACTACATGGAATCCAGTATGCCGGAAGCATTTAATGTGTTGATCAAAGAAATTCGTTCTTTGGCAATTAATATGGAACTTGAATAATTGATATATCGATGAGAGGGTATCACCTTGAGAGATTTATTAAGCTTAGTAAAGCAGCAAACACAGCTTGAAGAATTTGATGCAATTCATATCGGTCTTGCATCACCCGATATGGTGCGTTCCTGGTCGTATGGCGAAGTCAAAAAGCCTGAAACCATTAATTATCGTACGTTTAAACCGGAACGTGATGGATTGTTTTGCGCTAAAATTTTTGGTCCAGTGAAAGATTATGAATGCTTATGCGGTAAGTACAAACGATTGAAACATCGTGGTGTTATTTGTGAAAAATGCGGCGTGGAAGTGACGCTCTCTAAAGTACGTCGTGAACGCATGGGTCATATTGAATTAGCAAGTCCTATTGCGCATATTTGGTTTTTACGTTCATTGCCTTCGCGTATCGGATTATTGTTAGATATGACGTTGCGTGATATTGAACGCATTTTATATTTTGAAGCGTATGTTGTGATTGATCCAGGCATGACGCAATTAGAACGCGGTCAATTACTCTCAGATGAAGCGTATTATGATGCTATCGAAGAATATGGTGATGAATTTGATGCGCGCATGGGTGCTGAGGCGATTCAAGAATTATTGCGTGCTATTCATTTAGAAACTGAAATTGCTAAGATTCGTGAAGATATTGCAAGCACATCGTCTGAAGCAAAGTTAAAGAAACTCTCAAAACGTTTGAAGCTGATGGAAGCATTCTTATCCTCTGGCAATAAACCCGAATGGATGGTGTTGGCTGTTCTTCCTGTGTTGCCGCCGGATCTTCGTCCATTAGTTCCTTTAGATGGCGGACGATTTGCGACTTCTGACTTAAATGATTTGTATCGCCGCGTGATTAATCGTAACAATCGATTGAAGCGTCTTTTAGATTTAAATGCGCCTGATATTATCGTGCGTAATGAAAAACGCATGCTGCAAGAATCGGTGGATGCATTATTAGATAACGGCCGCCGCGGTCGTGCGATCACAGGTTCCAATAAGCGTCCGTTGAAATCACTTGCTGATATGATTAAAGGTAAAGCGGGTCGTTTCCGTCAAAACTTATTAGGTAAACGTGTCGATTATTCAGGCCGCTCTGTGATTGTGGTGGGTCCTACCTTACGTTTACATCAATGTGGTTTGCCGAAAAAAATGGCGCTGGAATTATTTAAACCGTTCATCTTTAGCCGATTACAAATCCAAGGGCTTGCATCCACTATTAAAGCAGCGAAGAAAATGGTGGATCGTGAAGATGCAGCAGTGTGGGATATTTTAGAACAAGTGATTCGTGAACATCCGGTGTTATTGAATCGTGCACCAACGTTACACCGTTTAGGTATTCAGGCGTTTGAACCTGTTTTAATTGAAGGTAAAGCAATTCAATTGCATCCTTTGGTTTGTACCGCGTATAACGCAGATTTTGACGGTGACCAAATGGCGGTTCACGTACCGTTATCACTAGAAGCGCAACTGGAAGCGCGTTCCCTAATGATGTCGACCAATAATATTTTGTCACCGGCGAATGGCGAACCGATTATTGTGCCGTCTCAAGACGTGGTGTTAGGTCTTTATTATTTAACGCGTACAAAAGTGAATGCACGCGGCGAGGGAATGATATTTACTGACACGAACGAAATTCATCGCGCCTATGAAAATGGTGTCATTGAATTACAAGCAAAAATTCGTGTGCGCATTAAAGAATATTCGCGTGATGAAAATGGTGAATTTACGCCTGTCATTCGTTTAGTTGAGACGACAGTGGGCCGTGCACTTTTATCAGAAATATTACCGAAAGGAATGTCTTTTGATTTAGTCAATCGCACGATGAATAAAAAAGCGATTTCAAGCCTTGTTAATACGTGTTACCGCGATGTGGGCTTAAAAGCAACGGTGATTTTTGCAGATCAATTAATGTATACCGGTTTTTCGTATGCGACAAAATCTGGCGTATCGATTGGGGTCAATGATTTAGTCATCCCGAAAGAAAAGGTCGATATTATCAGTCAAGCTGAAGAAGAAGTCGGTAAAATCCAGGCGCAATATGCATCGGGGTTAGTCACTCAAGGCGAACGTTACAATAAAGTTGTCGATATTTGGTCGCGCACCAATGATCAAGTTGCAAAAGCGATGATGGCGGAACTTTCCAGTGAACCTGTCAAAGATGCAGGCGGACGTAAAGTATCGCAAGAGTCATTTAATTCAATTTATATGATGGCTGATTCAGGTGCAAGAGGTTCGGCAGCACAGATTCGTCAGTTGGCAGGTATGCGTGGTTTGATGGCGAAGCCGGACGGATCGATTATTGAAACACCAATTACAGCGAATTTCCGTGAAGGATTAAACGTATTGCAATATTTTATTTCAACACACGGTGCGCGAAAAGGGTTGGCGGATACCGCATTAAAAACAGCAAATTCAGGTTACTTAACACGTCGATTAGTGGATGTTGCGCAAGATTTAGTGATTACTGAAGTCGATTGCGGCACCACACAAGGTATTACCATGACGCCTTTAATTGAAGGTGGTGATGTTGTAGAACCTTTACATGAACGTGTGCTGGGTCGAGTGGCGACACTTGATATCCCAAATCCAGCGACAGGTGAAGTGCTGGTGACAGCAGGTACTCTGCTTGATGAAAAATGGGTTGCGAAATTGGAAGAATTAAGTGTTGATCAAGTGTTGGTGCGTTCTCCTATTTCATGTGAATCTCGTTATGGTATTTGTGCATCTTGTTATGGGCGTGATTTAGCGCGCGGACATCGTGTGAATATTGGCGAAGCGATCGGCGTTATTGCAGCCCAATCAATTGGTGAGCCAGGAACTCAGTTAACCATGAGAACGTTCCATATCGGTGGTGCTGCATCGAGAGCAACAGCTGCCAATAATGTGCAAATTAAATTAGCCGGCAAAGTAAAACTGCATAACATTAAATTAATCCAGCATCATAGCGGAAAATTTATTGCAGTTTCCCGTTCAGGTGAATTAGCGGTTGTCGATGAACACGGACGTGAACGCGAACGTTATAAAATTCCATACGGTGCGGAACTTTCGGTACCGGATGGTGCAAAAGTGGATTCAGGCCAGATTGTTGCAAGCTGGGATCCGCATAGTCATCCAGTGATTACTGAAGTTGCAGGACGCATTAAGTTTGCTGATTTGCTGGAAGGCATTACGATGAATCGTCAAACAGACGAGCTTACCGGTTTAAGCAGCATTGTGGTGACAGATCCAAAACAAAGAAGCAGCAGCGGCAAAGAATTAAAGCCAATGATTAAATTAGTGGATGATAAAGGAAAAGATTTATACCTGGCTGGCACTAATTTACCTGCGCAATATTTCTTACCGCCCGATGCTATTGTGAACTTCGAAGATGGCGCGCGCGTTAAAGTGGGCGATGTGATTGCACGTATTCCGCAAGAAACTTCGAAGACACGCGATATTACCGGCGGTTTACCGCGGGTTGCGGATTTATTTGAAGCAAGACGTCCGAAAGATCCTGCTATCTTAGCAGAGTTGTCAGGTATCATTTCTTTTGGAAAAGAAACCAAAGGCAAACGACGTTTGGTGATTACCGGCGCGAATGGTGATATCCATGAAGAATTAATTCCCAAATGGCGTCACGTGAATGTGTTTGAAGGCGAACATGTTGAAAAAGGTGAAATCATTGCGGAAGGTTCATTGAATCCACACGATATTTTACGATTATTGGGCGTGAATGCTTTGACTAACTTTATCGTCAACGAAGTACAAGATGTGTATCGTTTACAGGGTGTGAAAATTAACGATAAACATATTGAAGTCATTATTCGTCAAATGCTCCGCAAAATTTTAATTGCACACCAAGGTGATACGAGCTTCTTAAAAGGCGAACAAATTGATTCTGGCCTTCTGCGTGATGAAAATAGTCGTGTTCAGAAAGCAGGTAAAATGCCAGCGCGTTATGAGCATATTTTACTGGGGATTACTAAGGCATCGCTTGCTACAGAATCCTTTATTTCTGCTGCTTCTTTCCAAGAAACAACACGGGTTCTTACAGAAGCTGCCGTGAGCGGTAAAATTGATGAGTTAAGAGGCTTAAAAGAAAACGTGATTGTGGGTCGTTTAATTCCAGCAGGCACGGGGCTCGCGTATCATGCGGAGCGACGCACTAAGAAACAAGGCCGTGCTGCTCTGCGCGCTGAGGAAGCAAAATAAAAGTCATTGGAATAGCTTTTGCTAAAAAAATCCTTACTTTTAGATATCTAGGCTTGACATAGAGCGTGCACCTTTTTAGAATCGCGCCTCCTCCTAATAAATTAGGAGCGATGGCGCTACATTACATTATTTCTAATTTTTTAGGTATTTAGGCTGGAGTTATAGGAATGCCAACAGTAAATCAGCTTGTGCGTAAATCACGAGCTACCAAAATTGAAAAATCGAAGGTACCCCACTTGGGTATGTGTCCGCAAAAACGCGGCGTGTGTGTTCGTGTTTATACAACGACACCCAAGAAGCCAAACTCTGCTTTGCGTAAAGTGGCGCGTGTTCGTTTAACTAACGGAATGGAAGTCACTGCTTATATTGGCGGTGAAGGCCACAACTTACAAGAGCACTCTGTTGTGTTGATTCGAGGCGGTCGTGTAAAAGACTTACCAGGTGTGCGTTATCACATTGTGCGCGGCAGTCTTGATACGGCGGGTGTTGTGAAACGACGTAGAGGCCGCTCTAAGTACGGTGCGAAAAAACCGAAAGAATAGTATCAATTCAATATTGATGGGAATGAGGCAATGCCAAGAAGAAAAGCTGCGATTAAAAGAGACACACTACCTGATCCGCTTTATGGTAGCGAGAAATTAGCCCGATTTATTAATGTGGTGATGAGAGCGGGTAAGCGTTCTATTGCGGAACGTATTGTTTATACCGCGCTTGATGAAGTGTCGAAGCGTTTAAAGAAAAGTAAGAGCGGTGCTCAAGGCAAGAAAGATGAAACAGAGGGCGCTGCTGGTTCAGGCGGTAAAGCACAAGGTGGTTTTAATAAAGAAGCATTAGAAATTTTAGATAAAGCATTAAATAATATTCGCCCAACCGTTGAAGTGAAATCTCGCCGGGTGGGGGGCGCGACTTATCAGGTGCCTGTTGAAGTAGATACTCACCGAGGCCTTGCTTTGGCGATGCGTTGGATTGTAAAGGCGGCTAAAGATCGCGGTGAAAAAACCATGATTTTACGTTTGGCTGCAGAAATGTTAGATGCGTACGAAGGCCGCGGTACTTCCGTTAAAATCCGTGATGATATGCATAGAATGGCTAAAGCAAACCAAGCTTTTGCTCATTATCGTTGGTAAATAGAGGTATAACACTGTGGCACGAGCAACACCCATTGATCATTATCGAAATATAGGCATCATGGCGCACATTGATGCGGGAAAAACAACGACGACTGAGCGAGTTCTATTCTATACAGGTGTTTCTCATAAGATCGGCGAGGTTCATGAAGGCGCTGCTATTATGGACTGGATGGAGCAAGAGCAAGAGCGCGGCATCACAATTACTTCGGCAGCGACGACTTGCTTTTGGTATGGAATGGATAAGCAATTCCCGCAGCATCGCATTAATATTATTGATACACCGGGCCACGTCGATTTTACCATTGAAGTGGAGCGTTCTTTACGCGTTTTAGATGGTGCATGTGCAGTATTTTGCGCGGTGGGTGGGGTCGAGCCGCAATCTGAAACGGTATGGCGTCAGGCGAATCGTTACGGCGTGCCCCGATTAGGTTTTGTGAATAAAATGGATAGAGCGGGCGCTAATTTTTTACGTGTAGTCAATCAAATACGTACGCGTTTGGGTGCCAACCCTATTCCTATTCAATTGCCGATTGGTGCGGAAGAGCATTTTGAAGGGGTAGTTGATTTGGTTCGCATGAAAGCGATTTATTGGGATGATACGACTCAAGGCATGAAATATGAGGCGCGTGATATCAAACCCGAGATGCTTGAAGAATGCAAAAAATACCGCGGACAAATGGTGGAAGCAGCGGCGGAAGCCTCAGAAGAGTTAATGAATAAGTACCTTGAGCAGGATGATTTATCGGTAGAGGAAATTAAGAAAGGTCTGCGTATCAGGACTATTCGAAATGAAATTGTGCCTATGCTCTGCGGTTCCGCTTTTAAGAACAAAGGTGTTCAAGCGATGCTTGATGCGGTGGTTGAATATCTTCCAGCGCCTTCCGATGTTCCCGCGGTCAAGGGGCATTTAGATAATGCGGATGAAACGCCAGCAGAAAGACATCCGACAGATGAAGAGCCATTTGCGGCGCTCGCATTTAAAATTGCAACTGATCCTTATGTAGGCACGTTGACTTATTTTCGAGTTTATTCGGGTGTGCTGAAATCAGGCGATACAGTTTTTAATCCGATTAAAGATAAAGAAGAGCGTATTGGCCGTTTATTGCAAATGCATGCCAATACACGAAGTGAAATTAAAGAAGTGCAAGCAGGTGATATTGCGGCAGCGGTTGGTTTGAAGAAAGTCACAACGGGTGATACCTTATGTGCGCTTGATAAAGTGATTGTGCTTGAAAGAATGATATTCCCAGAGCCGGTTATTTCTGTCGCTGTTGAACCAAAAACCAAGGCTGATCAAGAAAAAATGGGTATCGCGTTAGGTAAGCTTGCCCAAGAAGATCCTTCGTTTCGTGTGCATACTGATGAAGAATCAGGCCAGACCATTATTTCAGGGATGGGGGAATTGCACCTTGAAATTATTGTTGACCGTATGAAGCGTGAATTTAATGTGGAGGCGAATGTTGGTAAACCTCAAGTAGCTTATCGTGAAACCATTCGTAATACAGTTGAGCAAGAAGGCAAATATGTTAAGCAGTCTGGTGGAAAAGGCCAATACGGGCATGTGTGGATTCGTATCGAGCCGCGCAAACCGGGTGCGGGTTATGAATTTGTGAATGATATTGTGGGTGGCGCTATTCCTAAGGAATTCATTGGTCCAGTTGATAAGGGTATTCAGGAACAAATGGAAAACGGCGTCATTGCTGGCTTCCCGGTGGTGGATGTGCAGGTGACATTGTTTGATGGGTCATATCATGATGTTGATTCTAATGAAATGTCCTTTAAGATTGCGGGCTCTATGGCATTTAAAGAGGGCGCAAAAAAAGCACGCCCTGTGTTGCTTGAGCCCATCATGAAAGTTGAAGTGGTCACCCCAGAAGATTATATGGGTGATATAATGGGCGATTTGAACAGACGTCGCGGGCTTGTTCAGGGGATGGATGATTCTCCGGCAGGCAGATTGATTCGTGCAGAAGTTCCATTGGGAGAAATGTTTGGTTATGCGACCGATCTTCGTTCTATGACGCAAGGGCGGGCGACTTACACGATGGAGTTTTCAAAATATAACGAAGCTCCCGTGAGTATTGCGGAACAAGTCATTACTAAAAGCACTGCGTAATTGAATAGGTGTAATAATTTAAGGTAAGGGGAAAGACATGGCAAAGGCAGTATTTGAACGTAAGAAGCCCCATTTAAACGTAGGCA
>AMFJ01021594.1_pt1 | contig 15112 bp, 18 predicted proteins | sample 427208 | NCBI WGS metagenome assembly AMFJ01 (sample SAMN02954298, study PRJNA114691) | groundwater metagenome | biome: aquatic; feature: subsurface aquifer; material: sediment; isolation source: subsurface aquifer sediment | place: USA: Rifle, CO | collected 2008-08
TTTTAGTCTCAAAAGATTTGATTTAAAGGGATTTCTCACTTCACTTTGTTCCGTTCGAAATGACAGATAGTGGAGTTTTGGCTTTATTTGAAATGACAGAGATACTAATTTTCTCATAAAATAAGATTTAAAACACTTGTTTTACAAGTATATTTAACTACTCCAAGCACACAATATGTCACATTTGAAACAGATGGATTTTTTACTATAGTTTCTTTTTTTAATAAACAATAGACTAATAATAATAAATTTCTTTTAGTTTGAAATTTTATATTTTTTCTTTTTTCAAAATTATTTATAATTTTCTTGAACGCCTCAAAAGTTAAATCTTCTCTATAAATTACATTATCTATTAAATCTCTGATAAATAAAGTAAGAACATATCTGGGATTTTCAGTGAAACTCGTTTTTTGTTTGTTTACATTTACTGGCTTTAGTTTTGAATCATCAAAAAAAGAACTTCATCAACCAAGAACTTTTTTCACAGCAAAAAGATGGTCAAATCTTACATCATAAATATCTTTTAGCTTGAAATTAGTCTTTTTGTTAATATCTTTGATGAGTAATTCAAGATGATCTTTTAAAAAATCTCTACTTTTTTTGATAAATTCTTCGACTGATGCTTTTGTATAATCATCAACAAATATAGTCTCTTTTTCCACCCCAAGGGCACTTGTTTTACTGCTGCGCATAAAATTTTATTCTACTTCTAAATTAATTTGATTAGTTTCTTCTGGATTTATCTCTTCGTCTTCCTCTCCGGCTACCATTACTGTAGCTGAAGTTAGGACATCAGATTTTCATTTTATTTTTGTGAGAATTACTCATTGAGTTACACGAGATGTAATTCTTAGAGTTTTAAGAGCTAATCTAATAGTTTGACCTGATTTTGAAATTAGCATTACTTCTCAATTATCTTTCTTTTCTTGGGTAAGTAAATTCACTCAAATTATATCTCCAGTTTTTGCTGTCATTGCTCATACTTTTACTCAGCTTCCTCATCTTCCTTGTTCTCTATATTCCTCAATATCAGTCATTTTACCTAGTCAATTAGCTGTTACTGTAAATACATATTTATCTCACTCAGATACCACATCAGCCTCGATTACTTTATCTTCTTTTGCTATTCTCATTCATCTTACTCCGGCTGCTGCTCTTCACATTACGCGAACATCTTTTTCATTAAATTGAATTGCTTTTCATTTTCTAGAAACTATTAATAGATTATCTTCTCCAGATGTTACTTTTACCCAACCAAGTTCATCATTTTCTCTTGGCTTCATAACTATAAGACCAGAGGCTCTAATACTTTTTACATCTTCAATATCAAGTCTTTTTACAACTGCATTTTTGGTAATTAAAATCAAGAATTTTCATTTAATTTCTGCCATATCAAGAATTGAAGTTATATCTTCATCTTTTTGTAAATTAAATAAATTAATTATTGGTTGTCATTTTGCAGTGCGTTGAGTTTCTGGGATTTCGTATGCAGGAAGCGAAAATACTCTTCAAGTGTTTGTGAAGAAAAGCAAGTCATTATGATTTTTTGTTGAAATAATAATTTTTACTTCATCCTCGTCTTTAACGGCAACTTGTACTCATCTTCCTCATCTTCTTTGAGTGCGGAAAGCACTTGATTTTATTCTTTTTATGTATGAATTTTTAGATAGAGTTATTACAATATCTTCATTTGGAATTGTGTCGCGAGGATTGAATTCACCAATTGCTCACTCATTTACTTGAGTTTTCCTTGCATCTCCGAATTTATCTTTAATTTCTTCAAATTCCTCAACTATAATTTTATTAATTCTTTCAGGACTTGCGAGGATATCTTTTAAATCAGCTATAAGTAGTAATTTTTCAGTTAATTCATCTTCTATTTTTTGTCTTTCAAGACCTGATAATCTTTGTAATTGCATTTCAAGAATTGCTTGAGATTGTTTGTCAGATAAGCTGAATTTAACCATCAAATTATCATGAGCTTCTTCTCTACTTTTTGAAGCCTTAATTGTTGCAATTACTGCATCAATATTGTCTAGTGCTATTTTTAATCATTCTAAAATATGAGCCCTTGCTTCGGCTACTTTTAGCTCAAAAGCTGTTCTTCTAGCTACGACTTCTTTTCTATGCTCAATAAATTCTTCTAAAATCTCTAATAAATTAAATAATTTTGGTTGCATTCATCATTCGTGAAGCGCAATCATATTAAATGAAAAGCTTGTTTGAAGAGAAGTTAGTTTATATAATTGATTTAGAATTTTTTTAGGAAATGCATCTTTTTTTAGTTCTATTACTACTCTAACTAATTCTTTATTTGATTCATCACGAATATCGTGAATTCCTACTATTATCTTATCTCTCACCAAATCCGCAATTTTTGTAACAAAAGTGGATTTATTTAATTGATATGGAACTTCTGTAATAATTATCGCTACTCTTCAATTTTTCGCTTCATCTATTGATGCTTTTCATCTCATTATTACGCTTCATCTACCAGTTGCATAAGCCTGTAGAATATCTTTTTTATTGTAAATAATTCATCCAGTTGGAAAATCAGGTCATTTTATAAATTCCATCAAATCTTCAATAGTAATTTCTTCTTTATTTGGATGATTTATAATGTAAATCAGAGCATTTAAAAGCTCGGTCAAATTATGAGGGGGAATATTAGTTGCCATTCATACAGCAATTCCCATTACTCAGTTTAGAAGTAAATTAGGAATTCTAGCAGGAAGCACAGCTGGTTCTTTAGTAGATGAATCATAATTATCTCTCCAATTTACAGTATCTTTATCGATATCAGCCAACATAAACTCAGTGATTTTTGCCATTTTTACCTCAGTATAACGCATCGCAGCAGCTCAATCTCCATCCATCGATCAGAAATTTCATTGCCCATCAACTAGCATATATCTCATACTGAAATATTGTGCCATTCTTACCATCGCCTCATATACACTACTATCTCCATGTGGATGATATTTTCACAAAACATCTCAAACTACACGAGCAGATTTTCTATGCTTACCTCAGGCCCTTAATCATCCCTCATGCATAGCATAAAGAATTCTTCTGTGAACTGGCTTTAATCAATCACGAATATCTGGCAGAGCTCTTTGAACAATTACGCTCATCGCGTAATCAAGATAACAAGTCTCCATTTCTTCCACGATAGATCTCGCCTTATCTCAAGTGTAAATTATTGCGTTTGGATTACCGCTTACTACTGGCTCTTCTGGGAATAATTCCCCGTTTTCTAAATCAATATTTTCAGACATAAAAAAATAAGTATAAAATTGCTAAAATAATAGCTTGAATATACTCATTTTTATATTTTTTACAAGTTAATTTTGAAAGATTTTTTACTCTTCAATATTTAAATCTCTCAAAAGCTATTTTAGCTTTTTCTTTTTTCAATTTTTCAAAAAATTTTCTCAACTTATTATACTTTTTCATGTTTTAGCTTCAAGCTCTTTTCTAGCATTTTTTGCTATTTGTCATCATTTTTTTGCTGGGATTTTATTTTGTTGTAATCCTTTTATTTTCATATTTTCTGCTATTTGTCTGGTAGATAATTCGGCTAAGCTCGTAAAAATAAGTTCTGCTTCTGTCATATGATCTCTTAAATTTTGAGTTTTAAGTTTTTTTAAATTTTTATGTTCTTTAACTGATAATCCAGTCCACTCACTATGAATTATATTTGTAAGAATTGCAAATTCATCTCACTTTTTTACTTCATTTTCAGACCAATAATCGGTAAGTTTATTTCTTGTTTCTTGTCACGACATTCTTCCTGTAATCCATTTTTCACTTCTTCCTGCTTTCAACCAATTTTCTCTTGCTCTGTCTATAGATTTTTCTGGATCTGTTATTTCTTGCATTCTCTCATAACCAACTCGAGCCAACCATAATTTAATTGGTTCTGCTTTTTTACTAGGAACTGATTGAATAAGTCTTAAAAGAGTCTCTACATCAGCTACATCAGCTACATCAGTATTGTAATATTTTCAGTCAGAAGCCATTAATTTCAGTTTGTCACAATTTGTGACCATCTGACTTCACTCTTTTTTTAAGCGATTTTTTAATGTAGTCCAGTAACTTTGAGACTTTTTATAATCATCTTGTTCTGTCAGAACTCCTATTATATCTATTACCGAAAAATACCATTTTTCTATTTTCTCATTATAAATTCTTCTAATTTTTTTTCAATCAAAAATTGATAAATTATTATCTTGCATAAATTTAAAATTAACTTATATACCAAGTATATAAATAATATTTTTAAAGTCAAATTATTTATGAGGGAATTTTTGAAATTTGATAAATTATTTATTATTTTCTTCAAAATACAATTTAGCAAAATATTCTCATTTTTCAGTAAATAAATGATAATCAGAAGATTTTGCAGATTTTTCTATTACTTTATTTGCTAATAAATAGGAAATAGAATTTTTATTTATAACAAAATTATTATAATTATCTAAAAAATATCAATTATGATGATGTATTTTTTCAATAATATTTCAAAAGTCTTTATAAACCTGTGATTTTTTAAATTCCTCATATTCCTTATTCCAATCATTAATTTTAGTATTTTCTAAAGTTTTAATTTCTTTTGTAGCTTTTGTTTTTTTCACTTCCTCTTTTATAACTTTTATTTCTTCTTTCTTTTCTTCAACTTCTAACTTTTTTAATTCAATATCTTTATTTTTAATAAATTTTTTGTAATCATATTTTAATTCATCCTCTTCTTTTATTGTCTTATCATATTTACCTAAAAAATAAATATTAATATATGGAAACAAATAAATAAAAAATAAGGTAGATAAGATAGGAAAAACTAAGAAAAATAACCATCACCAATAATCAGGATAAAAATTACAATTCATTAGATAATCAAACTTTGTAATTTTATGAGCTTCAAAATAAACTTTTTCATCAAGAAAAGCTATAAAATAAACAAATTTATAATTCCATAAAATCCAAGAAATAGTAAAATATCTAAAAAATGGACTAGATATTTTTTCTTTAAATGCTGTAAAAATTTCTGTGATTATTTTTTCCATAATTATTTTTTTAAAAGTTGATTTAATTATATCTCAATCCTCATATAAATCAACATATTATTTCCACAACAAAAAAATATTAGCCTTCGGCTAATATTTTTGTAAAATTATAGTAATTTCTACCCCATCACAATCTCCACAAAGTTCGTTCTGTCTTCTTTTTGGAGTTCGATGTACTCTTGGGATACCCATTCTTGTTTTTTTAGTCAGCTTCCGTTAAGAAGTATTATTTGAAGTTGAGTTTTGTGCTCTGGGTCGGTGTAAATAAAGCTAAACTTATCTCATTTTTTTATGCTAGAATAGTGAATATTATCTAAAACTTCTATTTTTCCTGATTCGAAAGTCACAATAGTTGAGCTATAATTTGTATCTCCATATTTTTTCACAGATTCTACAGTTTCTTCTTCGGAATATTTTACTTGTTTTTCAACATCTAGAATTCCTAATTTGGTGGCAGCTAATTCAAATGATTTGCACATTTGACCATATCTTAGCTCATATCTTCTTTCAATCGCAAAAGATTGAATAATTAACTCTTGTAGTTCTTTTAATTCTAGCAACTCTTTTGTAATCATATCAATTCAGACTATATTATATCTAGATCACACTTTGATTTTTTTAATTCAAATTTTTTTTAATCCAGCAGCCCATCTATCCCTGCAACTTGCCAATATTTCCCAGTGACTTATAGCCTTAAAATCATCATTGCTTAAATTTTGCTTAAATTTTTCCATTAAATCTCTAACTTTTTCAATTGATCAATTTGTTCAATTTTTCTCATTTCAGTTAAGATGCAAATCCAGTAAATTAAATACTAAATTTTTAACTTTTTCCATTTCAATTTCGCTTTTATTTTCCGCAGAAATTATTGTTTGATATGCTTCGTCCAAAAGTGTACTATTTGCTCTAGAATCAACTGAAAATAAGACCATAATTTTTAAGTTAAAAATTAAAAATGACCGTCTATTTATAGATAATTTTATTTGAATGTCAATATTTTTTTGAAGAATTAATTTTTTTATCCTACTAGAGCCAAATTTGGAGGTATAACTCTTTTTAAAAATGTTGGTAAATCTATTATTTTATCAAGATCATCAAGATTGTGAGCTAAATTATATCAAAGTTTTAATTGTCATTTAGCATAGGCATTGTAATACATTTGGGAAGCTCTATTTTTATAATCATTTGGAGTATTAACTTCTCTTTTTCTATTTCAAACTCAATAAATATACTTAACTAGATTATTATCTCAAGCTCACTTCCAATCTCATTCTTCCAAGAAATCTTGTGTGAATTTTCAAATATCAATATCTCAACATATAAATTTTCTAAGTATTATTGAAACATAATCTCCGCACATAAATAATTCAGATGAAATTTGTCTTTTTTTAATTAAAAAATCCAAAATACTATTTTTAAAAATTTTTTCTAATTCTTCCTGAGTAATTCTGAGGATTCAATCTCTTCTATCTAAAATATTTGTTACGTCTTCTTTAAATTTTTTCGCTAAAACTAGGTATTCTTCTATAGATTTAGTTAAAATTCTTTTATCTAATCTGTCGCCTTCTTTCTCTTTTTTATATCAATCTAATCTAATTATCTTGCTCATAAATTTAATATTAAATTTTACTCATAATTTGAATATATGTAAAATATTTAAAATGTAAATAGAAAATAATTAATTAAATTTAATTGAAAGTTTGGCTTTTTTGAATATAGTGGCGTATATTAAAATTAATTTTAGAAAAATGTTAAAGTTTACTTGTACTGGTTGTAGATACATTTACAATCCTTATATTTGAGATATGGAGCAAGAAATTGAGCCGGGGACTGATTTTTTTGAAATTAGAGAAGACTGGGTTTGTCCAGTTTGTGGGGAAAGTAAAGATTCTTTTGTTGAATTGGTTCCAGTTATAAATGAGCCACCAACCATTGAATTAATGACTCCAGGAGAGGAAAAACACACTCCATTTTATAGAAGAGTTTGAGATAAAATTATAGTTAGAATTTGAGATGAGGACAATTTGCATCCATCTGAAGATGGACATTTTATAGAATATTTATGACTTTTTGATGAAAATATTGATGAAGTCGAAATGGTTGCTCTACCAGATGTAAGCCAAGAATTTGAGTTTGATGTATCTTGACTAGAATTTTTTGAAGTTAGACTAAGTTGCAACTTGCACTGAGTCTGGAAATGAGTTGAAGTGGTGGATTAAAATTTAATTGTCATTCCTTTGAAGAAAGGAATCTTCCTAATATTTTGTAGATTCCCGCCTTCGCGGGAATGACAGAAAAAGAAGTGAGAATGACAAAAAGATTATTAATAATAATTTAAATTAACAAAAAACAATGCAAAATTTAACTAAGAAAAAAGTGGGATATGTGGCTTTAATTGGAAGGCCAAATTCGGGGAAGTCGACTTTTATAAATACACTTCTTGATGAGAAAGTTTCTATAATTTCGGCTAGGCCTCAGACAACTCAAAAGGTAATTAAGTGAATTTATAATGATACCGATTCTCAAATAATTTTTTTTGACACTCCGGGGATAAATGAAAATAAAGAGGGATTTTATGAAATTTTAAGAGAAAATGTATTAAACTCACTTAAAAATGCCGAAGTTATTGTGAGATTTATAGACTCATCTAGACAATATTGAAGAGAAGAACAAGAAATTGAGGAAATTATACAAAATGTTAGTGCGCCAATAATTGAAGTTTATTCAAAAGTGGACCTTACAAAATCTCCAAAGACTGATAAATTAAATATTTCTTCAATTGATAAAACTTGATATGCCGAGCTTATTTCACAAATTAAAAATTTTCTAAAAGAAGACTTTCCGTATTATGACGAGGATTATTATACAGACCAAGATATTTACACGAGAATTACAGAAATTATTAGAGAGAAAATTTTTACTGATTTTAAAGAGGAAGTGCCATATTCAGTCTATCTTGAAGTCGGGGAAATTGAGGAAACTCCGCGTCTTCTGAAAGTTCAAGTATATCTTTACACTGAGACGGATTCACAGAAAAAAATTATAATCTGAAAATGAGCTGAAAATCTTACAAAAATTGGGACTGAATCTAGGCTTGAATTACAAAAAATCCTAGATAAAAAAATATTTTTATCACTTCGCGTGAAGGTAATGCCAAAATGGAAAAGAAATAAAAAACTACTAAATAAATTATATAATTAAATTTATATGATAACAAGTGATCAATCTTACGATAATTTTTCACATACTTTTTCAAAATCAAGAAAAGCTATGAAATGGCCAGAAATGGACTATTTCATGGATTTTATAAAATCAAAAATTTGAGATAATAGAAATTTATTAGTTCTAGATATTTGATGTGGAAATTGAAGGCTTTTAAATTATCTAAAACCAAACAATCTAGACAAATTTTATCTATGAATTGATGAGTCAACTTGAATGATAAATGAAGCAAAATTAGAATATCCAAGCCATAATTTCAAAGTTTTAGATATGACAAATTTAGACAAGTTGGACAAAAAATATGATTTTATATTTTTCATTGCGTCTTTTCATCATTTAAAAAATCAAGAGGAAAGACAAGGGGTCCTCCAAAAAACGCTTAAATTAATAAATAAGGGAGGATTTATTTTTATGACTAATTGGAATTTATTATCTGAAATCAATTCTAAAAGATATCAAGAAATTACCAAGTGAAGCCAAGACTTTAATATAAAAATCTGAGAGTTTTCTAGGTTTTATCACGGATTTAGGGTAGAGGAGCTAGAAAATTTATTTAAAAAAACGGGATTTGAGGTAATTGAAAACAGAATTTTTGAATGAGATAAAAACATTATTTCAATAGTAGGCGTTAATTAAATTTGACTTATCTAATTTTTAGTTATTATTAATTTAATTATTTTTTAATTATATTAATATGTCAGAAAATTTAGAAACTAACATTGTTGTTATTGGTACTGATTGAAATCATTATCTAGCTGAAAATTTTTCAAATGAGGAATTAAGTTGAATTTGATGAAAACATATATCTTTTTTTCATAGATTATCTCCAATTCCTAGATGAGTTGAAGTTACTGAAGTTGTATTAAAATGAATAATTAAAACAAAAGTAGCTGATATTTTAAATTAAATTTGATTTATTTTTAAAAAAAGTATATTGATATAATTTATATTTAAACACATCAATATGTGAACTTGTTTAAAAATTGAAAAATTTCCAGATCAGGAGACTATAACTCCGGGTCAAATATACACACTACGCACTTGAGTTAGTACAAAAATGTGTGAGTTATTAATGAGTGGTGAGGAAAAATATGACAATTTAGCTCTAAGGGGTATGTGGCCAGAAGCTATTATTCTATGTGATGAAATTATTTCAAAAATAAGTGATCCTCAATCAGTTGATTTTGATAGATATTTACTAGAAATTTGGGAAAACAAAAAGACTGATGCTTATGATACAATTCTCGAAAATCTGTTATCAAACTAATTTAAATTTTAAAAATATATTGATATAATTCAATTATTTATATAATTAAAATATAAACAGACAATTTAGACTAATTTAAGTCATAAGTTATGTTTATATTTTTTTATATAACTAATAATATATAAATATATGACAGATAGTAGAGCCTTTTTAGAACCAATAATAGATCTTACTATAAAACCGAGAAAACCAGTATTTGATAGAAAAGTATTTTTTGGTGATTTTTGAGCTATAGATGAAAATTGAACAAAAAAAGAACATGATTTTACTAAAGATAATATTTCTATTAATGAAATTATACTTAAGCTTATAGAAAAATCATATTTCTTTAAATGATTAGATAATAGAATTATAATAAGCGCTATAAAAAAATGAAGAATAAAAATAGTAGAACTTAAAAAATGAATTGAGATTATTAATGAAGATGATCATAATTGTGATGTATTTTATGTACTTTTAAGATGAAAACTTGGAATTTTTAGAGGAAAAAATAAACATAAACATAAAATTTGTGATATTGATAAAATTAGTGTAATTGGAGAGATAGGTTTTATAAATCCAGAACTTAAAAGAACGGCCACAGTTATTACAGAAGAAAAGTCATTTTTGATGAGATTTGATAGAGTTTTTATTGATAATTTATCAGAAAAAGACCAATTAAAAATATATAAAAACTTTGCAAAAGAAATTTCTTCAAAAGTTATTATCGCAAATGAAATCATTTTTAATTATTTCAAATGATGAAATTGAGGGGATATTGTTATAACCAAAGACATAGAAGAAAAAATTAAAGATCTTGTATTTCATACTGTAGAATAAGAAATAATTTGCATTATTTTCTTGATTATGATATAATTAATTAGATTATTTTTTATTTTCCTCTAGATGCACGAACAAAAAATTATAAATGAGGTTTTAAAATATGTAATTGATTTACTCTCAAAGGTTAATCATTATCCATATCACAACATTAATCATACGCTTGATGTTTATTCTAGAGTGTGACATCTCGCAGATAAAGAATTTGTATATCTCGAAGAAAAAACAGATTTGCTTTTAGCTGCCCTTTTTCACGATACTTGATTTGTAGAGAGTTATTTTCAAAATGAAATAATAGGTGCTAAAATAGCTAGAAAATATCTAGAGGGTGTCGGCTTTAGAGAAGACAGAATAAAGAGAATAGAAAATATGATACTTGCAACAATAGTCTTCTCGCCAGCAAAAAATAAACTTGAAAAAATTATACAAGACGCAGATTTTGATAATTTGTGACGTAGAGATTTTTTAGTAAAAAGCCTACTTGTAAAAAAAGAATTAAATCTCATTACATCTCAAGAAATTTCTATAAAAGATTGGTTTGAAACAACTTATATTTTAATGAAAAAACATTCATTTAAAACTCTTACTGCAAAAAGCGAAAGAGACCAGATTAAAAAGGAAAATTTAGTAAAATTAAAAGAAAAAATCAAAGCTATTTAAGAGAGTTTATTATCTTCCATTTCTTCTAAAATTTTTCTAGTAATAGAGACATCGCTCCATGCAATTGGTCCGGCGTTTGTAATTTGAGCGGTTTCTGCTCATTTTCAAGCAATTAGAATTATATCATTTGGCTCCGCTACAGTAAGTCCTGTCCTAATAGCGTCCTCTCTATCTGAAATTATCCAGAAATTTTCTCCTTCTTTTCTTTTTATTCCACGAGCAACATCATTTATAATTGATAGCGAATTTTCTGAGTAAGTATCATCATCAGTTAGTATTATAAAATCAGACAATTCATCGACAATCTTTCACATTTTTGGTCTTTTTGTCTTGTCTCTATCTCAGGTAGCTCAAAAAATCGTAATAATTTTTCAAATTCACTCCATTTGTTTTATTGTAGACAATACACTTTTTAGAGATTCCTCTGTATGAGCGTAATCCACAAAAATTTTAAATCAAAAATTATTAGAAACTTCCTCGAGTCTTCCCGGAATTCAGCTTATACTTTCTATAGTTTTTGCGATAGCATCGAGTGGAATTTTTTGAGAAATAAGAACGCAAGTCGCTGCTAAGATATTATAAATATTGAATTCTCATTTTAGATGAGTTGAAATTTTAATAGTATTAGATGGAAGTTTTATCTCAAAATTAGTCGTATCTTGTCAATAAGAAATATTTAAAGCCTTAATTTGTGCGCTATCGCTTAGTCAATAAGTATAAATATTATCCGCAATTGCCCCTAAAAACATTCATGAATATGAACTATCAAGATTAATAATTGAAATTTTTTTAATTCCTGGTTTTCTTTTGTATTTTACCAGATTATCAAATAATCTATATTTTACCTTAGCATATTCATCCATGGTCTTGTGTAAATCCAGATGATCTTGGCTTAAATTAGTGAAAACCGCTACATCAAAATCAATTCAATAATTTCTATTATAATAAAGTGAATGGCTTGAAGTCTCAATTACAGCATATTCACATCCTGCCTCTTTGGCCTTTTTTAGTAACTTTTGCAATATAAATGGCGATGGAGAAGTCATTTTGAGATTATTATCAAATACTTCATCTCATATCATATAATTAATTGTCGAGAACATAAATACCTTTTTTCAGGCATTTTTAAGTCCTTCTGCAATAATATTTGTAGTTGTAGTTTTTCATTTTGTTCAAGTTACTCAAATTACTATCATATCTCTTGATGGATTAGAGTAAATCAGACTTGCCAGAACTCATCTTATATAATGATAAAAAATTCTCACAGGATTATTTAGAGATATTTTATTTGCTCTCATATTTTTAAATTAAAAAACTATTAATTTGATTTTATGAATTATTTCGTTAAAATCAAACATATAAATAAATTAAAATTTATGAGATTAGCAATAGAAATTTGAAGAAATAATGAAATACTCAGAACTGTAAGCCAAGAAATAAGACAAGATGAAATCAGAAAATACTCAAAAATATGAGAAGAAATGGTAAAATTCGTTAAAAATTCTTCTAATTGATGAGTGTGATTGGCGGCTCCACAGATTTGAATATTAAAAAGACTTATTTGCGTAAGTCTCTTAAAAAGTTATAATGACGATAATTTTAAAACAATTTTTATGATTAATCCAAAAATCATAGAAAAATGAGAAAAAATGGTTATTGACGAAGAGTGATGTCTGAGTGTTCCTGGTGAAATTTGAAAAGTAGAGAGGCCAGACGAAATTAAATTATTTTTTCTAGACTTGAAATGAAAAGAAAATATTTTATTTTTAAAATGAATTTCATCTCGCATAGTTCAGCATGAAATAGACCATTTGGATTGAATACTTTTTGTTGATAAAGTAGTGAAAAAATGAGATTTACATAAAGACCATATTTTATAATTTTAAAAAAATGAGCAATACACAATTAAAACAATTACAAGAAGAAAATGAAGAATTAAAGAAAAAACTCAATCTTTGTATGCATTGGATGACCAAAGAAGTAGAGGAAGAAATCCATAAAATAGCCAGAAGAAGGGTATCAGGCCTTACTCAAGATGATAAAGATGAATTTTTAAAAGAAAATCAAGAGCAGATAATTTCAAAAAGAATTCAAAACTATTTCTGAGATATTTTGCTTCTAAATGCACCAAAAGAAACCCTATTATATCTTACAAATTCTGAAATAAATTACTACAATATTAAGAAAAATCCAAACCTAGATGGATTTGCAGTAGTGAGCTCTTATCACAAAATCCTTGATTCTTTTATTGAGCATTTTATTACTAGTAATTTCAGAAAATTTTGTGTAAAAAAATGAAAAACAATTCTAAGAAGCAATGATCCAATAGAAAAAGCCCTAAATTCAGTCGTAAATAAAAAATATAATTTGTCTGTTTGAAGACTTTTTCATCTTATTAGATCTATAAAAAATGACGAGAAAATGTTTGAATACGGAGAGACATTTGCAGCATATCTTGATAAATATACCGAAGTTAAAGATGTCCTTTTATCTGAATATTTTTACAAACTTTTCTCTGATGTTATAACAAGTGATGTGCTTGGATGAAAAAGGCATTCCGGAAAAATTAGTATCAAGGAAACAGAAAAAACTAGAAAACTTATGGTCTGAGATTATACTGATAAAAATTCGATACTATACATCCTACTCGAGTCCCAATCTGTGGTTTATTAAGAAAAACCCTGTCATCTCGAACTCAACCTTTCGTCATCCTGAGTGAAGCAAAAGCCTCTTTAGCTCGTCACCCTGAGCGAAACGAAGTGTAGTCGAACGGGTCTATTTACTCATAAAATACTTTTTAAAAAATAGTAGAATTAATTAATAGATTCTTCGACTACGCTCAGAATGACGAGGAGGGGAATTTAGAATGACGATAGAAAAGCTACATAAGTAATTTTAATTCCTCGATTTCTCAGGGGGTAAAGTAACAAATAAGATTGATAAATTCCTGCTTTTGAGATTCATTTACTCTTTGAGAATTTCTAATTTTTGTTATAATATCGCTTTCGTATATGGTTTCTAATAACATATATATTTTTTTACAATAAATATTAAATAATTAACTTATAAGTATATTAAAACATAAATTTCAAAATATGTCAATTATTTTAGGTATTGACCCTGGGACAACGACAACAGGGTTCGCAATAATCAAAAAAGAGTGAAGAAATGTAGAAATTCTAGAGTTTTGAATAATTGAAACTATAGTTAAATCTGATATAAGTTCAAAAATTCTTGATATTTGAAATGACCTAGAAAATTTAATCAAAAAATATAAGCCAGATATCTGCGGAATTGAGAAATTATTTTTCTTAAAAAACCTAAAAACTTGAATAGATGTGGCACAAGCCAGATGAACAATGCTCTATATTCTAGCTACTCATGGAATTCCGGTACTCGAATACACTCCACTCCAAGTAAAATCCGGAATTTGCGGAAGCTGAAGTGCCCTCAAAAAACAAGTCCAAAATGCACTAAAAATTATCTACAAACTAGACTCAATCCCAACCCCAGATGACGCAGCCGATGCGCTTGCTATTGCCTATATTACGAGTTTGTCGAGGAGGTTGATTTAGAAAAACTTTCTCCAAATTCTATTAATCTAAAAAGATTTTATAAGTTTTGTCAAAAAAAGATTTGACAAAAATATTTTTTTAAATATAAATCACAAACAAACAAAAATAAATATTTTACAAATAAGTTCTTTAACATCTTGTATTTTATATAAATTGAAATAGAAATTATTTTTTTCAATTATAGATTTTTTATAATTGAAATTTGTAAACAACCAGAAACAATGAATTCTCTAAGAATTCAACCAACCCATTCCATTTGGAGGAATACCATGAAAACACCGTTTAATAAGTTACTCGCGTCGTTTGTACTGTCCCTGTTTGTCATTTCCGGCGTAAGTGTCAGCATTGCTGATGCACGTGCTGGCAGTATTGGAGGTAGTGGTGGTGGAGGAGGAAAAGCAACTGTGACCTCTTTCCGTTCTCCTTCTCCAGCTCCGGTTCGGGTATCTACTCCTACCCCAGTCACCAAACCCGCAACTCCAACCCCGGTAGTCAACCAGACT
>AMFJ01007781.1_pt1 | contig 15103 bp, 15 predicted proteins | sample 427208 | NCBI WGS metagenome assembly AMFJ01 (sample SAMN02954298, study PRJNA114691) | groundwater metagenome | biome: aquatic; feature: subsurface aquifer; material: sediment; isolation source: subsurface aquifer sediment | place: USA: Rifle, CO | collected 2008-08
TTCTAAAGATGGCGTGAAATTTCCAAATGGAGTTTTTCCAGAAGATACTCCAGATCCTGCTGTCCATGCAATGCCATTGTGCATAAACGTATTCTTGATGTTTCAACGGTTGGAGGTCTAATTGCGGTAGCAAGAATTTGATATTCTTCCAGCAACTTTTTTGAAAGCCTGAGCGTATCTTCCGTATCACCTACTTTAATACAAAATATGGCAGAACTTGATGGTATAACTATATTATTCCCATTTTTTTGTATTTTATTCAGTTCAGAACTTAGATAGTTAATATTTTGATATAATTTATTTCTTAAATTGTCAGCATTTTTGATAATTTCAACTGCTCTAATTGAAGCTGCGACTGATGGAATTGATGGAGCAGTGGAGTAAATAAACGATCTTGATTTATGAATCAGGTAATCGATAAGTTCTTTTTTGCCTGCAATATAACCGCCTTCTACCCCGGCAGCTTTGCTTAATGTGCCCATTTGTATATCAATTTTATTATTAATTCCTAATTTATGAGCTAACCCTTGCCCATTAGGGCCATATAGTCCAAAAGCATGCGCTTCATCAACAAACAAAACTGTATTATATTTTTCTTTTAGTTCCACTATCTCTTTTAAAGGGGCTCTATCTCCATCCATGCTGAAAATAGAATCAGTAATAATTACATTAAATCTGTGTTTATGACAATTTTCGCTTAATAATCTTTCTAAATCGTTGATCTCGCAATGCTTATAAATAAATTTGTTTGCTCGTGAAAGTTTTATTCCGTCAATTATGCTGGCATGGTTTAACTGGTCTGAATAGACTGCATCATTTTCGTTTAGCAGTCCTGCAATTGCACCTAAATTGGCTGCATAGCCTGTTGAGAAAACCAGTGCTTTATCGGTTCCTTTTAGATCAGCAATTTTTTCTTCCAGTTCAATGTGCAGATCGTGAGTCCCTGATATTAATCTTGATCCAGTCGAGCCTATACCATACTTTTCTATAGCCTTTATTGCAGCTTCCTGTATACTTTCATCTCCTGCCAGTCCTAAATAATTGTTAGAGGACATTTGGAGAACTTTTTTGCCTTTATGTATAATATATGGGCCCGGCTGCGATGAAACGGGTTTAAAATCCCTGTAAAGACTCTTAGCTTTGATTTCTTTCAGGTTATCTTCAAGAAAATTATAAAAATCAGACTGCATTTTGTATCTTTCTCTTTAGTAATACTCTAATGATTATAACAGTTAACTTATATAGTGAATTTATCACCTAATTGTTTGTTACATTCATGTATTACTGTTTCAGGTGTTATATTTTTAAGGCAGGCATTGTCCTCAGGGCATTTTTTGCCTCTGATATCACATGGTGCACAGGGTATATCTGAATATAAAATGGTGTGAATGTCTCCCCATGCTTTCCACTTTTCCGGATTCATAGGGCCATATATTCCTATTACGGGAATATTTACTGATGCTGCTATATGCAGAGTGCCTGAATCTACTCCGACAACAAGATTCATTCTGCTTATTAAGGCCATGCTATCTTGAATTGACAATTGCCCGCAAAGATTAACAGGTTCAATAGCTAAATCCTGCTTTATTAATGTGTGAATTTTTTCATACATTTGTGAATCTTTTTCTGTTCCTGTATAAAAAATTTGAGCATTTCTCTGATTAATCAGATATTCAATTACCTGAGCAAATTTTTCAGGATGCCATTCCTTTTTTGGATTGCCGCTGGTGGCATGGATCAATATTTTTAGCGTATCTTGAATATTAAAATTACCTAATATTTTATCTATTTTTACTCTGGAATCTTCATCGATCCAGTTTTCCAGATAATTATCAACAACAGGAATATTATCAGCTTTTAATACATCAAGAAAGCATTCTATTTCATGTTTATTTTTGATATAAGGAACACTTTTTGTCAGTAGTATGCCTCTATGTTCTGTATTAAATCCAATTCTTTCTCTTATTCCTGCCATAAATACCAGGAATGCGCTTGATAAAGATCTTTTTAGTACGTAGGCTTTATCGTATTTTTGGTTTTTTATTAATTTTACATAGCTAAAAAAGCTTTGTTTAGTTTCTTTAATGCTATCGTACTTGTGTTTTCGTGTAGTATCAAATGTTATTAAATTATCAATGTATGGACATTCAAGCAATACATCCCCTGAAACAGGGCCAACCAGCATATCAATCTGTGCATCAGGATAGGCTCTTCTTAAATTTCTTAAAAAGGGTATTGTAAGAATGGTATCGCCTATAAATCTATATCGAACTACAAGAATTTTCATTATTTAAAGAGTTACCTATTAAATTATCTAAATTAATTTCTATATCTAATTTTAATGCAAAAATAGGAATGTCGTGTTCTATCTCATTAATTATTGATGTTAGTTTTACAGCATCTTTTTCAGTCGTTATTATTACTTCTGCACTATTCTTTTTAGCTTCTGTATATATACTTTTAAGATCTTCTTTGGTATAAAGATGATGATCGGTAAACTCTTTTGAGATAACCAGATCAAGATTTTGTTCTTTAAGATAACTAAAGAAAAACTCGGGCTGTGCTATTCCTGTAATTGCATACGCTTTTACGGGGTGGTTAAGTATTTCTGAGGTTTTAATATTAAATATTTCACCATTTTTAAATTTACAAATATAAGCAGGTTTATTGTATTTTGCTTCTATATGTCTTTTAATTTGCTCACAGGAAGATGCTGCATTAGCATCATAGGGCTTTTTGTTTACTATTATTACTTTATCAGCTCTTTTTATTTCATGCAGCGATTCTCTTAAAGGTCCAGCAGGTAGTAACAGGCTATTACCAAACTTTTTATTACTATCGATAACAAGAATATTAAGATCTCTTTCCAGTTTAATATGTTGAAATCCATCATCTAAAATGAGAACCTCAGCATTAAAATTATTTATTGCATACTGACCGGATTTAATCCTGCTTTTGCCTGTTATTACAGGAATATTATTAAGCTTTGTAGCCATAAGATATGGTTCATCTCCAGCTAAATGTGGAGTATGATAAATATTTTCTCCATCGCTAATAATATTTATTTCCTTGGTTGATAGCTGTCCGCCATAGCCATGACTTAGTATAGCTACGTTTTTATTGAGATGATTTTTTATATAATTAGCAATTTCAATAGTAAGAGGTGTTTTACCTGTTCCTCCAGTTGTTAGGTTTCCTATAGATATTACATAAGCTGGCAATTTTGTTTTCTTTAGAATATTTTTGCTGTACAGCAGATTTCTTGTCACGGAACCTATTTGGTATCCTAGTGACAAAACAGATAATAATCCTTTGATAGCCTTTTGCTGAGGATTTAATGATTCTGAATAATGGATTTTATTTAGATATTTCTTCATATTTTCATTACTAGAATAAAAGTCTGAATAGTAAAAATCTTTTATTCAGCTTATCAGAGAACAGTTTTAAGTTTTCTGATATTTCAGATGAATCTTCTAAAATCTCTTTTAAATTAGTTTTTTCTTCGCTGCTTAAACTGTTAACACTGTCAAGAGTTACTGATAATTTATCCAGAGAATCATTAAGGTTGACTAAGGTAGTATCAAGTCTGCCTTTTAATTCCTGATCTTTTGTCATGCTATTTATGTAGCTTGTTATTTCAGATAAATCTTTAGCTGATATATTAACTAAATCAACTGTTTCCTTGATTTTTGGATCTCCTAACATTTCTGATATGCTTGTTGCAGATTTTTGAATGGACTTGGTTGTAGATAAAAGACTATTCTTAACTTCAGGATCTCCTACAATTTTGTTTAGATTATCTGCTAGAACTATCATTTTGTTGGATAATCCTTCTGCTGATGCAGCAATATTATCTATTTCTGTTTTAGAGCTTCTTAACAGCTCAGTGGCAAGACTAAGTGTGGCTGTTGCTTCTGTAGTAAGCTGTTTTGTGTTTTTTAATATAGATTTTAAATCACCAAGAGACTCTTCTGAAAGTAGCGAGTTAATCTTATCATTAGTTTCTTGTAAGGCTATAGCTGCTTCTAGTTGTACATCAAAGAACCTTTTAAGCCTGATAGGTTCAACTATTGTATATTTTCCTGTGGAAGAAATCTGGGCAATAATGTCTTTTGGCGGTACCAGTCTTAATTTAGGATTGTTTGTTCCGGTTTTTATGCTTGCTATAGAATCCTCAGGGATCAATATGCCAGGTTTAGTGATTATATACCCGATTTTATAAACGTAAGGAGTACGCATGTTTTCCTGCTGAATAGTTGTTAATGTTTTTGTATTAACAATTTCAGCACTTTTAATTTCACCAACAGTTATATATTCATTCCCAGCTAGTAATTCTACAGGGGCTCCTTCATTTACCAGCGTTTTTATATTATTAGTTACAGGTAATAAGGCAGTTTGAATCTGTGGAGGAGTTATTTCCAGAAACTTTTCCCCGATAATTCCTGATTGCTGTATAGAAATAGTGGATGCATGAGGTATTTTAATACCATCCTCAGTAATTACAAACTTAACTGTAACATAGCTTTCATCAGTGCCAATAACCGGAATAACTTCTTCTACCTGTCCAATTCTAATCCCCATCATCTGAACAGCAGAACCGGGTCTCATTCCGTCTACATCATGAAATGCTACTTCAATACGCTCTCCTGCAGAAATAGCTCTGCCTTTTAGCCACATTATGCCTAGGGTTAGTACTATCAATGATATTAGTGTTAAAATCCCGACTTTTGTTGCTGGTGAGATTCTCATAATTCCTATTCTTATCTCCAATTTGATTTTAATATTTATGTATTGAACTGGTATTTAGCCTGCTGCTGTTTGCATAGGTCCATCTCGTCTGGCATTTACAAACTGATAGGCATAAGGGTCAGTTGATGTAGTCATTGTATCCGGAGTTCCCTGCCAGACTATTTTACCATCATATAACATGATAACTCTATCCGCAGTCCTCTTTATAGTTGACATTTGATGGGTTACAACTATTGACGCTGCAGCAAGTTCGTTTTTAAGCTGTACTATGTAGTCCTCAATTACTGTAGAGGAGACAGGGTCAAGTCCTGCAGTTGGTTCATCGTAGAGAATTATTTTAGGATTGGTTACTATTGCTCGAGCAAAGCTAACTCGCTTTTGCATGCCACCGGATAGTTCACTTGGGAATTTTTTTTCAATGTCTGTCAATCCAACTAATCTTAGTTTTTCTGTGACAATTTCTTTAATTCGTTCTTCACTATAGAGTTTTTTGAATTCTCTTCTTTCTTTGAGAGCAAAGGCAATGTTTTCATATATATTTAATGAATCAAACAGGGCTGAATATTGAAATACCATGCCAATATTATGTTCCCCAAGTATAACTTTGCCTGAATCCTGCAATGTAAGGCCACTTATTATTTTTAGGGCTGTACTTTTGCCTGAGCCGCTAAAGCCTACAATTGCGAGAGTTTCTCCTGCATTAACATAAAAACTGACATCCTTTAAGACAGTTTTGTTATCGTATTTTTTACATATATTTTTAAGTTGGATTAACATAATTTTATTTACTCAAAAAATAACAAGGAGATTATATAATCAACTATTACTACTGCTACAAATGACCATACAACTGCTTTAGTAGTTGATTTGCCTACGTCCATTGCTCCACCTCGAGTTTTATATCCCATAGAGGAGCTGATTAATGCAATTATACCACCAAAAATGCTGGCCTTTAAAAGGCTGACGAAGATGTCTTTTTCACTTAATCCTCGCCAGACTGAATCGATATAATTCAATGTACTTAAGCCTGATACCATATTACTGGTAAGCATGCCCCCTACAATTCCTGCTGTATTGGCAAGAATTATTACAAATGGCATTATGAAGAATCCTGCAAGGACTCTGGGAACAATCAGGAAATATACAGGATCAACGCCAAGAACTTTCATTGCATCTACCTGTTCCGTGACTTTCATGGTGCCTATTTCTGCTGCCATTGAAGATCCTACCATTGATATTACAGCAAAGCTCCCCATGATGGGACCTATTTCTCTGATAATTGCTACGGTAACCAGCATTCCTACATAATCACCCGCTCCCTGTTTTACCATTTCATAGGCTATTTGGAGAGCAATGATCATACCTGATATTCCAACCATAGATAGAGTCATTAGGAGTGAATCAACTCCAAATATTGATGATTGATTTACAGTATGTTTCAGGTTAATGCATCCACTTAAAATACATCTTAGCGCACTAACAAAATTCATGCCGATCTGGCCAACTGTTTCAAACCAGTCGACGCTGTCATTAGCTAAGCCTGCTAAAACTTTATAGGTATATGTGTTTTTTATGATTTTTTTCACTTTATTCATTTTAATTATGCCCTAAGTGACTGTACCACTTATTTAAGTCTTCAATTGTTTTAGCGTATATATTTCACTAAATGAAATAGTTTCTTAAAAGATTTTGTCAAGAAAAATACAGATAAAAAGGCCTATGCTGACATAGCCATTGATATTAAAGAAGGCTGCGTTAATTTTGGAGAGGTCATTTTCTTTTAGTAAAGAGTGCTCATATATTATCAAACAACTCACTAATATAAGGCCAATCCAGTAAAAAATGCCGACTTGATATATGTTGCCTAATATTATTAACAATAATACAGTAATTATATGAAAAATTTTTGATATAAATAAACTATTTTTTATTCCCAGCCATGCCGGAATACTAAAAAGATTATTTTCCCTATCAAAATCTATGTCCTGAATGGCATAAATAATATCAAACCCGCCAACCCAGAAAACTACTGCACTACCCCAGAGTATAACCGGTAATATGATTTCACCGCTTACAGCGAGCCAGCCTCCTGCAGCGGCAGCTCCTAATGCTGAGCCAAGTACCAGATGTGATAAATTTGTAAATCTCTTGGTATATGAGTAAATCAAAAGAATAATTATAGCTACAGGGAGTAGTTGTCTACATATTAATGGTAATTGCCAGGTGGCAAATATTAAAAGGCAAAATGCGCAAATAGCAAGAACAGTAGCTGATATTTTCTTGATTTTTCCTGCAGGGATTGCTCTATTTGAAGTTCTGGGATTTATTTTATCAATATCAGCATCAATTATTCTATTTAATGCCATAGCAGCAGTTCTGCCACCAATCATTGCCAGTATTACCCATATGAAAGTACTGATTTGTGGCCAATGATCAGGACTTGCCAGTAGCATTCCAGATAAAGCAAAAGGTAGTGCAAATATCGTATGTTCAAACTTAATGAGTTCGAAGTATTCTAATGTCTTTAGCTTGCATTCCTGAATAGTTATCTGCATATAATCAACTCCTTAAACCCAGTATTGCAGAAAAATATAAACATATCCATTAAGATGATTAACCTTGTTAAGAAAGAAAGAGAGAAGTATCAAACTTCTCTCTTTCTTCTAATGATTTTTTTGTAATGGCATTACCCGATTTCTACTTTTCTGGTTTTTTCCTTTTCTTCTTCTGTTTTAGGTAGTGTTATGGTTAATATTCCATCTTTAAATTCTGCTGATACTTTTGTATTATCAATATTAGACGGTAATTCAAGAGTTCTTTTGAATTTACCGTATCTAATTTCGTTTCTATAAATGTTTTCCTTTTTTTCTTCCTCTTCTTTTTTAGTTTCTGCTTTTATTGTAATTACATCTTCTCCAACTTCTACATCAATATCATCTTTTTTAACTCCCGGAAGCTCTGCTTTAACTTGATAATTACCGTTTTGCTCGTTTAATTCTACTGCAGGCCGCCACGTAATTTCACCTTTTTCTGCTTCTTCGTCTGTTAAGCCAAATCTGTCGAAAGTATCTTCTATCATCCTATTCATTTCTTCCTGAATATCCTGTAAATAGCCCGGTCTTCTGACTCTTATTAATTTCATATTGATCTCCTTTTGTGATAAAAAATGCATTTACAATATAAGTTTATTTTTATGAGTTAACCATCCTCTATTAGATAAATAAATTTTCTTTTTGCTGAGATCTTAATATCATATGGGCTTTTTAATCCTGAAAAAGTTTAAGTATTCTATTTTAATGAATTTAGCTGTATATTAAGAATAATTAAGTTTAATATTGAAAACAGTTTTATAGGTTAACAAAAAGTAAATTTTTTTTAATATTGCAGTATCTTTTTGTAAAAAATGGGAATATATAGAACGAATAGGATTTTCAACCTGATCAGGAGCAATATGAGGAAGAATTCTGGATATAAAAGAGGTCAGCATTTGGTGGAATTTGCTTTAATTCTGCCTATTATTGTTATTATTTTACTTATTATTATTGAGTATGGTTATGCTATTGTTGCAAGAAATACTCTTAGTGAAGCTGTAAAAATGACTGTATCTAGACTTAATCGTATTGCTGATATGCCTGGTGATAATACTACAAAAGTAAGCAGGATAGAGAATGAGATTACAATTGCTGTACAGGACTACTTCAAAAAACACGATATGCTTTATGATGGCACAGTGAATGTGACTGTAACTCAACAAAGTGGAAGTGAGACGGCACTTGTGTTGGCTACGTACAGATATTTTCCTGCATTTACTCTACCACGTGTTTTAACAGGGGATCTTATTCCTGAGGAGATCACTGTAACTAGTTCACAAGCTGTTAATGCCAATTTATTGAATCCAAATTTATACTGGTCGTACTTAAGTACATCCAGTTTAACAAGTTTTAACAATTCTACTTCTCTTTTTGAGGCTAATACCACTTTTGTAACTAGTAAGTGAGGATAACAAAGCTATTTATGAAGAAAAACTATAAAAAGCTTTCCGGTTCTTCGCTGGTAATATTTATACTTGGGTTAATGACTATGTTTGCATTTGCGGGTTTGGTGGTTGATTTAGGCATGGTCATGGCTACTCAGCAGGAATTGCAAAAAGCTGCTGAAACAGCAGTGCTCTCTGCTGCAGCTAATATGGAACCCCAAAAAAGTGATACAGGTGTAATAAGTATTGATACTTCAACTGTAGCATCTACAGTTGCTGATACTTTTAATAAAATGAAATCAAGTAGTTTTCTTATTAATTCAGCTTCAATAACAAGTACAACTGTTAAAGAATTATCTAAGGCAGTAGGGGTTGAGGTTAGGGCAACTGCTAATTTATATTTTATGAGTGCGATAGGATTAACAGGTGTACAGGTAATAGCGCAGGCAACAGCCATATCGGATCCTGTTTATCCGAGCCCTTATTTCCCCAGATACCCTGCTGTTGGAAGTGTAATAGGTACCAGTGGAACTAATCAAGCTGGTATATACGGTTATGCTGATAACCAGAGTCTGGATTTGGGGTCTTGTGGTTACACTCTTCTTAGAATGCCTGCTTTTGTTGTTGATGGTACTGGCGCTGATTTATATATCAAAGAAAAAGACTTTCTTGATGGATATTTTGTTTATATAGGAGTTCCATATTCATATGGCAGTACATCTACATCAAGTATTAGGTGGGTTAATGTTAGTTGTACTGGGATACCAGCTTCAGGAGCAGCTACCACAAGTCAGGTGGGATCTTATTTATCAGATGTAGTATATGCAAGTGGTACATGGCAAATAACTCAAGCTAAATTTTATGGAAGCGGATATTTTGATATAGGCAAGAAATGTTATGACTCAAGTAATAATTTGATTTATGATGGTAGTATTATTAAAACTGCAATATATATTGCGATAATTGATGATTGTGTTAATGATGGGTTCAGTACGACTGATTTTACTAATCCCGTTGTATCAACCACACAAGCTCAAATTGATACGGTTGGAGTCTTGCACCATTCAAGATTAATAAAATATGCTTATATTAACCTGGATACAGATGGTGATGGGGTTATAGATTTTTTGGAAGATGCTATTGGATTAAATAAAAATAGTACGGACACAGATGGTGATGGTATACCAGATGGCTCAGAATATGTCGGGTGGTTTGGTGCGTATATTCCAATAACCAGCTCAGGTATAGCTCAGGCATATTTTACTAACCCAAAAATATCAGATCATCCATAATAATAGAGAAATTAGGGTCTTATCTAAAGTAAGAAAGGTTTTGGCAAAAGTTCAGAAATATTGCTAGTTAAAGGTTCTCCATTAGAATCTTCGATTATAACAATAGCATTTTTTGAAAATTCAGTAATCCATTGTCTACAAGCTCCACATGGATAACATAACTTCGAATTTGGACTATATATAGCAATTGCAGTAAGACCTGTCTTTTTTCCATCAGCTATAGCTGCTGAAATTGCAGTTCTTTCAGCACAAGTGGTTAAACCGTAGCTGGAATTTTCGACGTTACAGCCTTTATATACACTTCCATCTTCAAATAAAGCACAAGCTCCTACCAGGAATTTTGAATATGGAGCATATGCATTTCCTGAAGCTTCAGATGCTATTGTTAGAAGATATTTTGGATTTATATCTGACATAATTATTTTCTACTTTATATTTTATTTTTTACAGATGTTGCTAATTCGGAATCACTTTTTGTATCTGCAAGAGCAGCTTTTACCAGTCCTAAGAATAAAGGATGTGGCTTTTGAGGACGGGATTTGAATTCAGGATGGAATTGGCTAGCTACAAACCACTTATAATTCGGTAGCTCAATTATTTCAGCAAGCTTTTTGTCTGGAGAAAGCCCTGAAATTACTAATCCTGTGCTGGTTAGTAGATCTCTGTATTCGTTGTTTACTTCGTATCTATGTCGATGACGTTCATGAATGATATCTTGTCCATAGGCCTCCCGTGCTTTTGAGCCGGGTAATAAATGGCATTCATAGGATCCTAATCGCATAGTTCCACCATAATCAGTGAAGCCTTCCTGATCACGCATTAGATCGATTACCGGCTGTGATGTTTCAGATACAAATTCAGAACTATTAGCCTCTTTAAGCCCAGCAACACTTCTGGCAAATTCAATTACCGCACATTGCATGCCAAGGCATAATCCTAAAAATGGGATATTTGATTCTCTGGCAACTTTAATGACATTAACCTTGCCTTCAATTCCACGAATGCCAAAACCGCCTGGAACGATTACCCCATCAATATCTGATAAAGCCTCTTTTGCTTTTTTAATATCTACGCAATCTTCTGATGATATCCATTTTAATTCAATGTTTGCACCAGCAGCAGCTCCAGCATGTTTTAATGATTCAACTACAGATATATATGCGTCTGAAAGCTTAGTGTATTTCCCTGCTATTGCAATTTTTACAGAGTGTGTCGGATTTTTAATTCTTACTAATAACTCTTTCCATGGCTCTAAATGTGGCTCAGTATTTTGTATATTAAGTATTTTCAAGATTTCTGTATCCAATCCTTCTTCTGCAAGAGCAATAGGAACTTCATAGATTGATTTCATATCTTTGCATTCAATGACTGATTCTACCGGAACGCTTGTAAACAAAGCGAGTTTCTTTCTTTCTGCTTTTGGTATTGGTCGTTGAGTTCTGCATACTAACATATCAGGCTGAATGCCAATACTTCTAAGCGTGATTACGCTATGTTGGGATGGTTTAGTTTTTAATTCTCCCGCAGCATTTAAGTATGGTATCAAAGTAACATGAATAAATGCTGTATTACCGTGTCCAGCTTCAATTTTAAATTGTCTGATAGCTTCCAGAAATGGAAGCCCCTCAATATCCCCAACAGTTCCGCCTATTTCGGCAATCAGAAAATCAGGTTTGTTTTTAGCAGCTTCTTTTAATCTGCCTTTAATTTCGTTTGTAATATGAGGGATTGTTTGAACTGTAGCACCAAGGTAATCACCCCTTCTTTCCTTGGTAATAACATTTAAATAAATGCTTCCGGCAGTTACATTATTTGCTTTTTCAAGATTTATATCGATAAATCTTTCATAATGACCTAAATCAAGGTCAGTTTCAGCGCCATCATCGGTAACAAAAACTTCCCCATGCTGAAAGGGACTCATTGTACCAGGATCTACATTTATATATGGGTCAAATTTTTGTATTGTAACAGAATATCCTCTTGCTCTTAGAAGGTTTCCTAAGGATGCTGCAACTATGCCTTTCCCTAGAGAGCTTACAACCCCGCCTGTTACAAAAATATATTTAGTAGTCATCTCCTGCCCTTTCACTATCAAGCTAATTACATTGCTGTATTTGCTGAATTTACTCCTCGATTATCCTTGGAACCCTAAAATAGCCGTCTTCTTCTTTCGGTGCATTTGCAAGTATTTCTTCACGGTCACATGGTGGCCAGACTTTATCCTCTCTCATTACGTTTATTTTAGGAACCGCCTGTGCCATAGGCTCAACATTTTCTGTATTTATTTCTTTCAGTTGATTAAAGTAGTCTAAAATATTGCCTAATTGCTCGGCAAATTTTACTTTTTCTTCTTCGTTGAGAGCTAATCTGGCTAATTTAGCTACATGTTCAACTTCTTTTATTGTAATCAATTTTATACTCCTGAATATTAAATTTTAATGATGCTCTATTAAAGACATTTATCGTTAATTTAAATAGGTGATTTTATCACTTAGAATTATTATAGTGGAAATGCTTAAAAACTTTTTAGTTAAATGAAGAAATATCAAGTAATTTTTTATTGATTAATTTATTTCAGAAATGATTCAAGGTCTTCTATATTTTCTGTTTCAAGCATTATTTCTGAATATATTTGACATAGATTATCTTCATTTAATCCTAAATATTCCAAAACTCTCTCATCAAATAATCCAATATCAAAGCCATCAAAGTCCAGTGCTATATGAGAAATAATATTTCCTACATATACAATACTTGTTAGCTGTTTATTATCCAGAGCTTCAAGCGGATAGTGGTGATAATGTATGACATTAGTTAAACCTGACGGTAAATTCCATTCATCTGCTATTAAATATCCAATATCCTGGTGGTTAATACTGCAATATCTTTTTTCTGCCAGCATTATTCTGTTATCCATTGGATAAGGAGCTTCTTGAAGAGCGCTAACATAATTTTCATGATCGTACTGATCAAGTATTATTTTGCCGATGTCGTGCAGTATTGCAGCACTGAAGATATCATCCTGTTCTTGCAAATGAAGAAATTTATCGATTTTTTTTGCTGCTATTGCTGTAGTTAAAGAGTGTCTCCATAGCTTTTTGTAGTCTAAGACTTTAATTTTATCATTCTTTGGTGCAAAGATTTTGAAAATAGTTGATGATAAAACAAGTCCTCTTATTGTAGTGAAGCCAAGAATCATTATGGCATGCTGAATTGAGCTTATTTGTTTTGGAAAACCGTAATAAGCTGAATTAACAAGTTTTAATACTCTGGAAGTTAAGCCAGTGTCGTGGGCTATTACTTTACTTAATTGTGCAGCTGAAGAATTAGGATCTTGCACCAATTCCATTACTCTTGTTACTATTTCAGGTAGTGAAGGAATATCTTTGACTTTGTATTTTGCTAATTTTGAATTGCTAATTGCTGCAATACTTGGCTTTGTAGCTGAATATTCAGCTATAGAATAAATACCGGTATTATGTCTGTTTAATTCTGTGGTTACCCAGGTTTTTGTTAAATTATCCTTGGCCAATATATCATTCTTTGAGATAACAACCTTTTCAAATCCTTTAGATGCTGCATCACCTATTAATTTGGTTAATGCAGGAGGAAAGTCGGCGTTATTAATAGCTTCCTCGTATATTTTAACCAGTTCGAAATTATATTTCTGGCAAAACTCAGCTATTTTATCCTTTTGGCTTTTTATATCCTCAGATCTATCATCTTTATGAGTTTTATAAGAATTTACGTATCCGACTACTTTCAAAATGATGCTCCTACTAGAGATTTATATAACGGACAGAGTTTTAACTCCTTTACCCTTTAAAATATATTACTTATTTTCATACCAACATATTTTACTATAGTTTAACATTTAATAGATTTATAAGTTTTAATTAATTTTTGCAGATATCGCAGGACTGCATCGTTTCTTCAAACGTTCCCGTCTCACTTTTGTCCTTTTTTTTGTTTACAGGATTATTTTGCCGTGTATCTTTTACACTGGCTCTTAGTCTTACATCACTTAAAATTTGGTACATATACTGAGTTTGTTCAATATCACCTTTTACACTTATTATAAGACTTGCTTTTTCAAGTTCACTTAAGGCGTCCTGATATCTGCCCATTTGTTTTAATAGTAATGCAAGATTATAGTGAACATCATAGTTTATAGGTTCAATTTGTATAGCTTTACAGTACTCCTGTAATGACTCACTATAATTGCCCAGGACATGAAGTGTTAGTGCCAGGTTATAGCGAGCATCATAGTTGTTAGGTTCTATTTTAAGTGATTTTCTATAGCTATCAGCGGCACTTATGAGGTAAGTTCTTGCAGCTAGATTGTCATAACTGTATAATAGCGATTTTGCTCTGTAAGCTAGGCCAAGATTGTAATAAGCTATTGCTTTACTTGATTTCAAATATTTTGAATTGTCAAATAGGAACGGTATTATTATTCTTTTAGGTTTTGAATCAATTGCGTTAATGTATTCATTAATAGCTCTATCAATATCATGAAGTTCTTCTGACAAAATAATTCCAAGGTTTATTCTGGCATTAACATAGTTGGGTTTAATATTTAAAGCTTTTTCATAACAATCTACAGCACTGTAAAAATCTTCAAATGCTGTGTAAATATTGCCTAGATTATACTGGGCTTTGGTATGTTCAGGATAGAGTTGGAGAGCATAATTGTAATTATTTATTGCTTTTTGATAGTTACTTTCCTGATAGTACTGGTCTCCTTTAAAAACATAATAAAATGCTACTGTTTGCCTGAAATAACTAGAAACATGGTTATGAAACAGGATTGCAACAGATGCAATTATAAGCATGGGAATTAAAAATATTACTGATTTTTTCATAATTATTAATATTCCAGTAATTGGAGTGAAATTTAATAAAACCTGTATGTACTGTTTTCAAGGGAGACTAATTTCTGTATATCTTGAAATGTATTACTAATTTGGATTGATATGGCATTTTTGGCTTTACAAATAAGGTAATAAGGCACATCAATTTTTTTCAATTACTAGTGCATATGTTTATTATACCAGTATACTACCCTGTTGGGGAATTTATATTT
>AMFJ01007535.1_pt1 | contig 15101 bp, 10 predicted proteins | sample 427208 | NCBI WGS metagenome assembly AMFJ01 (sample SAMN02954298, study PRJNA114691) | groundwater metagenome | biome: aquatic; feature: subsurface aquifer; material: sediment; isolation source: subsurface aquifer sediment | place: USA: Rifle, CO | collected 2008-08
ATAACAAGTGACATTTTGCAAAGTGATTTTTTTCGATTTCCTTGTATTCAGGATCATGGATTTTGCATATATCCATAACATAGTCACATCTTGTATGGAATTTGCATCCTTTTGGCGGATTGGCAGGATTTGGAAGGTCTCCTGCTAATAAAATTCTGTTTGATAAATCAGGGTTAGGGGAAGGAACGGGTACTGCGCTTAGTAATGCTTTGGTATAAGGATGCTGAGGGTTGGAATATAGTAGATCCACCGGGGAAAGCTCAACTATCTCTCCAAGATACATTACTGCAACTCTGTCACTCACATATCTCACAACACTTAAATCATGTGAGATAAACAAATATGTTAAGCCCAGTTCTTTTTTTAAATCCTGTAATAAATTTATTATTTGGGCCTGGATACTAAGATCAAGAGCACTTACAGGTTCATCTGCTACTATAAATTCCGGTTTTAAAACTAAAGCTCTTGCTATTCCTATTCTTTGTCTTTGACCACCTGAAAATTCATGAGGATATCTGTTTAAAACGCTGGGGCTTAATCCTACCATATCTAATAATTCTGAAATTCTTGCATTAATCTCGTTTTTAGGTACGGATTTATGAATAACTAAGGGCTCTTCCAGAGTTTTTCTAATTGTCATTCTTGGATTTAAGCTTGAATAAGGATTTTGAAAGATTATTTGCATTCTTTTTCTAAGCGGTTTAATGATCTTAGAATTAGCCTTAACCATTTCAGTTTCGCCAAACTTTATGCTTCCCTGAGTAGGTTCGGTTAAACCAAGAATACATCTTCCTGTAGTAGATTTTCCGCAGCCCGATTCTCCTACCAGGCCAAGAGTTTCCCCTCGATTAATATCCAGATTAACATTATTGACAGCATAAATGGCGCCAACTTGTTTATTAAATAGGCCTTTTTTAATCGGGAATTCTTTTGATAATCCTTTTATTTTGATTAATTTATCCATATTTAAAATTCTATCTATTTAAATGCCTAATTTATTATAGCGTATTTATTTTCTATATCAGGGTTCACAAAAAATGCATAGTTATTTATTTAAATTATTTTTTTATAAATTATATTATTATATTTTTCAAATAGGGTTATAATTAAGGTTGCTAAATCTATAAAATGATTTTGTATAAAATGTAACAAGTTTGACAATTTGTAAGAATAAAAATATGATTCATATTAATATTAGAATATACAAATACAGCGATGAGTTATGAAAGAAATTGTAAAAGATATAGAAAAAGCTAATGAACTGGCATTTATTTTCAAAGCCTTATCTCATCCAATAAGGGTTCAGATAGTTGCGGGCTTGATCAAGGTAGATGAATGCAATGTTTCAAATATGGTTAAATGCCTTAAAGCATCACAGCCAGCTATATCACAACATATAAATGTTCTTAAAACCTTGGGTGTAATTAAAGGTTATAGAAAAGGAAACCAAATTTGCTATAAGGTTGATAATGAAACGGTTAGAAAAATCTATAATATTCTATAATTAGAATCACAAGCTTTAGCTCTCTAAAAGAAAGTTTAAAAACTTATTTTAGGGGCTTTTTGTTTTATGTTGTGCTTATTAGAGCCAGAGAGATTCTTTTTAAATCTTTATCAATTGAAAGAACCCTGACTTTAACATTGTCTCCAACAGAAACAATTTCATACGGACTTTTGACGAATTTATCGCTCATTTGTGAAATATGAACAAGGCCGTCCTGATGGACTCCTATGTCAACAAAAGCACCAAAATTGGTTACGTTAGTTACTGTGCCTTCAAGTTCCATACCGGTTTGTAAGTCTTTAATTTCATTTATATCTGAGCTAAATTCAATGCTTGTAAACTCTTTTCTCGGATCAAGGCCGGGTTTTTTCAGCTCCTGAGCAATATCATTTAGAGTTGGCATGCCGACACTATCTGTTACATAAGAGGATAAATTGATTTTTGAGACTAAATCCTCGTTTCCAATCAGGTTTTTAATATCGACATTTAGGTCTTTAGCCATTTTTTCTACTATATGGTAGCTTTCAGGGTGAATAGCAGAATTATCAAGGGGATTTTTGCTGTTTCTTATCCTGAGAAATCCTGCACATTGTTCAAATGCTTTAGGGCCAAGTTTAGCAACCTTAAGAAGCTCTTTTCTGTGCTGAAAAGATTCTTTTTGAGCTCTGTAATCAACTATGTTTTGTGCAGTAGTTTTCCCTATTCCTGAGACATAAGACAAAAGTGCCACAGAAGCGGTATTAAGTTCAACTCCAACAAGGTTTACACAAGATTCTACGGTTAAATCAAGTGATTTTTTAAGCTCTGCCTGATTGACATCATGCTGATATTGCCCTACCCCAATTGATTTTGGGTCGATTTTTACCAATTCAGCCAGAGGGTCTTGAAGCCTTCTTGCAATACTAATAGCTCCCCTTACAGTGATATCAAGCTCAGGAAACTCTTTAATGGCTATATCTGAGGCTGAATAAACAGAAGCTCCTGCTTCACTAACCATCAGTGATTTGACGGGCAATTTGTGTTTTTTGATTATTTCATTTACAAAGACGCTTGTTTCTTTTGAGGCTGTGCCATTTCCAATTGAAATAAGCTCCACTTTATATTTATTAATGAAGTTGAGTAAAATGTTTTCTGCTTCCTGCTTTTTGTTCTGTGGTTCATGCGGAAATATAGCTTTATATTCTTTAAAATTTCCATTCTGGTCGATAATTGCAACTTTGCAGCCAGTTCTAAAGCCGGGATCTATTCCCATAATTATTTTATGTCCAGCAGGAGGGGATAGTAAAAGGTTTCTAAGATTTTTAGAAAACACGTTTATTGCTTCTTTTTCAGCTTCTTCCAGTTTTAAATTAAATACTTCTGTCTCTATAGAAGGAAAAAGAAGCCTTTTATAGCTGTCTTTTATTGCTTTAACTATATCTCCATAGAAAATAAAGTCTTTATTCTGTATGATTCTGGATTGAATAAAATCAACAGCTGAATCATTATCTATTTCCAGCTTAAACGAGAGTACAGTTTCTTTTGAGCCTCTTCTGATTGCAAGAATTCTATGAGAGGGAGAGTTTTTAATAGGTTCTGAAAAGTTATAATATGTTTCAAATTTTGATTTTTTCTCTGCCCATTCCTTTTTGACGTTTGAAACAATGAATCCTCTTGAGAATGCAAAGTTTCTCAGATAGCTTCTAATATTTGCATCATCAGAAATTCTTTCAGCTATTATATCAAGAGCTCCATTTAGAGCTTGATCAATAGTTTCTACTCCTTTTTCAGGATTGATATATTTAGATAAAATTTCTTCTTTTGAGTTTTTAGGATTTATCTGCATCCAGATGAAATCCGCCAGAGGTTCTAGCCCTTTTTCTTTTGCAATTGTTGCTTTGGTTCTCTTTTTTGGCTTATATGGAAGATATAAATCTTCCAGTTTCTGTTTTTCTGTGCAGTTTATAATTTCTTTTTCGAGTTGGGGTGTTAATTTATCCTGATCTTTAATGGATTGAAGTATGACTTCTTTTCTTTTTTCAAGCTCTGTATAGTATTCAAACTTTTCGCCAATATCTTTTATCTGAGTCTCATTCAGTCCGCCGGTTTTCTCTTTTCTGTATCTTGCAATAAAAGGAATTGTTGCACCATCTTGAAAAAGTTCAATGGTGTTTTTTACGGATGATTCCTTTATATTTAAATCATGGATTATATTCTCAATAATAAGTCGATCATTCATTGTTTATTTTCCTCTAAAATTATATTAGTTTAAATATAATATTTTGTTAAACTATTTTGATGGGTTTATTTCTTCCATTACTATGAGAGGGGGATATTACTGAAGGAACCTTTGAAATGCGGAGCAATTTCAACAGTGACGTAAGTAATATTCCCCCTCTCATTAAAATAATTATAATTTTGAAATCAGAATAAGTAAGGAATAAATATTATGGATAATGGTGAAGATAAATTGTTTTTTAAGGTTCTTGGCTCTGGTAGTTGTGTTCCAAGGGCTGAGCGTGCTCCGGCAGGTTATTTGGTAAAGTATAAAGATAAAAAATTCCTGCTTGATTGCGGGCCTGGGATTTTGTGGCAATTAGTCAGGGCTAATGAAGATTATAAAGACTTAACAGGAGTGATATTCAGTCATTTTCATCCTGATCATACTGCTGATTTTATACCTTTAATTCAGGCACTTGATTACACGCCGGGATTTGAGAGAAAAGAGGAACTATTACTTTTTGGCCCACCGGGAATAGAGGATTTTGCAAAAGGGCTTTATAAAGTTTATGATCTTGGCCCAAGAGGATATGATGTTGCTTATATTACTCTGGATGGCAAATTTGGACTGGAAGATGAGCTTTTTATCTCATCTATTAAGGGAAATCATACAAAATCAAGTTCAATTATAAAAATAACCTGCAAGGATCAAAAGGGGTTTGTATATTCAGGCGATACGGATTTTGATCCTGCTATTTCAGAATTTGCGAGAAAGATAGATTTACTCGTTCTTGAATGCTCATTTCCATACAAAGTTGGAAAGCACCTAACCCCTCAGGATGCCGCAAAAATAGCTCATGGAGCTCAACCTGATAAGTTGCTCTTAACTCACTTTTATCCTCCAATCGATAATCCTGATTTTAATATTTTAGAAGCAGTTCAGCAGTATTATTCCGGCCAAATTATTATAGCCCAGGATTTTATGGAGATAATTATTTAAAGAAAAGTTTCTCCATATTGGAGAAGCTTTTCTTTCTTGTTAATAGTCACGGATGTATCAGTTAGATAAGTTTGCTGTATTTATTTTCATATATGGGTATTATAGAAATATTATAATCCTCAAGTGCCTTATTCATTGATCTTTCTAAATTATCAATAGCCTGCATTTCAGTTCTTCCTATGGCAGAAAGGTTGAACATAACACAATTTGCTATGAAAAAGCTGTTTTTCTTATAAATAAGAGCTGGATATTCTATGTTTATTTTATTTAACATAATTTATTCCTGAATTTTTGAGCGTATTATCTTTATCGATAAATTTTTTAATAACTTTAGAAAAATTTTTTTGAAGAAAATGGATTAATTTACCTGAAATCCTGTTGGGAACACACTTCAGGATTTTTGCGTCTATTTAAAAGTATTGTAAAATTCAGCAATAAAACCTAAATTTAAATAAACAGAATAGGTTGTTTGGAATATTTATCGGGTCATTTTGCCGATTATGCAGGTCTTATTTACTCAATAACGCCTCTTGTTATAAAATTAAACTGTCAGCTTGTACATTGAAATTAAGGGATATCCCTAGTAATTTGAAAATTATTTTGATAAAATAGATATGCAAAGCGGGATTATAAGTTTATTCTTATAATTCGCAATTACGTCTTAAAATCATGCCGATGTGGCGAAATGGTAGACGCAGTTGACTCAAAATCAACCGGGGCAACCTGTGTCGGTTCGAATCCGACCATCGGCAATTATTAAGACTCATGCAACAAGAAGTGGTTAGACCATATTTTATCAATCCGAACCTTCTAAATTTAGAAAAAATCAACAATAGTGGCTAAGCCACGCTCACATATCATGGGGACGTTTTGGATTTGACAGGGCGTTCGATGTGGGTAGATTGCGAGTCGGAGCGCTGTTCTCCGTTATCAACGAGCAAAAAAAAATAAATGGCAACAACGTCATTAAAGCTGATTTCGGCAGAGCGCAAGCTCTAGCTGCTTAGTAAAATCGGCCACTGAGCAGCCCTTACCGAGCGGGTTGTTTGGTAAATTATCTCGGATGCTTCTGGAAATATGAGGGTTAAAGCCAGACTAAGATTTCCCCTCAAGCCGGGCACGGTTAAATGCTTAGTTTCAGTTTTAGATTATGGTTGTTGATCTGACTGGGATGAAATTTAAAAACGACCTACACTCGTAGACGTCTATTTGCTTCCGTTCTGGACGAGAGTTCGAATCTCTCCGTCTCCACCATAAACCACCATCATTAATTTGAGGGTGGTTTTTCGTTTGTTCAGAACCCTTGCCTGAAGGCGGTTTTGTCTCATTATTTTCTATTGCTTGAGAAATTCCTTTTGCTAATATATCAAAAGGTTTCTTATAGGTATAGTCTATCTTTCCGTCTTTTAGCCAACAGTTCGAAAGTAGAATTTTTAAAAGTCTGCCTTTTCCTCACCTGACTGGTTTAAATACTTGTCATAAGCCTTACATGCTAGTTCTATAATTCTAATTTCTTCACTAAGATTATCAATATAATTCTTAGCCATTACAAGTCTGATTTCTTGTAAAAACTTATCCTGAGAACGTGAATTTTTACCGAAAACAACATTTTCTTTGACAAAATGTATGTCTAAATCCATTTCTCCAACTGTTATATAGTCTTTGAAGTTCCTGTAAAGCCTGTCTGTTTTTTCAACAAGGATTATTTTTGTATCTTTGCTCTTTTTCAGGAAATTAATCATTTCATTAAAATTGGTTCTACCTGTCTTTATAGCTGTCTCATTGTCTGTAAACTCTTTAATTACTTCAAAATCTTTAGAATTAGCGTATTCTTGCAATAGTTTAATTTGAGCTGGAATTGAAAAGCCTTCCTTCTCCTGCTCTTTGCTTGATACTCTTGCATAAATAACAGCCTTAGTCATTAGAAATGTCTTTCAATAAGTTTTCAAGTTCTTCTTTTTTATAGAGTCGATATTTGTTTAACGGATGCCTATAAGACTTGAGTTTGCCTAAATTATCCCATCTCCTCAGAGTCATTGAGCTAACGCCTAATAATTCTGATGCTTGTTTTATATTCAAATAATCTTTTAAATTTTCCATATATTAAGCAGATACAGGTATCTGCCTATCAAGTAATGGTTTGAAAAAGTTCTCACTGGCAAACTGACTACCTTGATCAGTGTTAAATATTTCAGGCTGAGGATAATTTTTTCCTTATCAAGACCCTATTTATTTATATTAAACCTCATTTAGCAAATTTTTGTAACGCTATGCTGCTTTTTCTAGCAAATTCTTTTTTGAGGATACTTTATATAAAATAATATTAAAAAATTAAACAAAGTTTAGGAGGGAATGTAGTGAATATTGCGGGTACCGGTTTTCAGGAACTTAATAAAATAAGCTGTCAAAAGCATTTAAAACAGGATTTAAACAAAGAAATTTTTTTAAAAAATTCTCAAAGAGTAGTTTTCAAAGGACAAAATCTTGTTGATGACACTTTTCAATATCAGCCTGAAAATGCGAAAGCACTTTCTAATGATAAAGGATATGAAGTCCTAATAGACGGGGCTGGGGCTGGCACGAGTAAATTTAATGGCTTTACCATTACACGGGGAAGCGATGATCCTCTGCGCAAACAATTAGGAAATTTGTTTTATTTAAGAAGCGGTAAAAACTTTTGGTCAGCAGGACTTCAACCCACCTTAAAAAAACCTGATAAATATGAAACTGAATTTACAGATAAAAAGGTAAAAATAGTTCGTCAGGATAGTTCAATACAATCAAAACTTCAGGTAGTTGTTTCTCCTGAAGATAATGCTGAAATAAGACGGATTTCTCTTACCAATAAAAGTAATAAACCTAAGGATGTGGAAGTTACATCTTACAGCGAAACCCCTTTAGTGCAATGGGAAGGACATAAGGCATTTACGAATCTTTTTGTAACAACAAAATATTTGCCTGAGATTGACGGAATTATTGCAAATCGCCGTCCGCGTAGTCCGCATGACAAGGAAATATGGGCTGTAAACACAATCAGAGTTAATAAAGATGATATAGCAAAAGGCAGTACTATTGAATATGAAACTGCGCGAGAAAAATTCATTGGCAGAAATAGAACTCTTCAAGACCCTGCTGCAATGAGCGAAAAACATTTGTCAAATACAGCGGGAATACCGCTTGATCCTGTTGCAAGTTTAAGAACAACAGTTAAACTTGAACCACACAAAGAAATTAATATAGATTTTATCACTGTTGCAGGGAATACAGAAAATGAAGTTGTTGAACTTGCTAAAAAATATAATGATGCTCAAACTGCCGACAAAGTAATAAATCAAGAAAGTCGGGGTATATAAAATGTTAAGCTCATTAAATACAAAATTAATAACAAATACCCCAAGTCTTAACAAGTTTCAGGCTTTATCAAATAATGGACAGGTGTCCAAACAGCTACAGTACAACAATCTGGATACAGTAAGTTTTTCCGGTGCAAAAGTTGAATCATCTAAAAATCTTGAAATAACACAACTTAAAAAAAGTCTGCAATTTTTTAACGGAATTGGTGGATTTTCACAGGATGGAAAAGAATATGTAATTGTCCTGGAAAAAGGCAAAACAACACCTCTTCCATGGTCAAACATTGTATCAAACGATAAATGCGGTTTTGTCTCCACTGAATCCGGTGGTGGTTTTACTTATGCGCATAACAGTTCATTTAACAGATTTACTGAATGGTCAAATGACACGACAAGTGACAAACCTGGAGAAGTTTTCTATATCAGGGATAACAACTCCAATAAGCTCTGGAGCCCTACCGGCTCGCCTATTCGTAACAAATCAACTTATGTGATCCGACATGGTATTGGATACACAAAATTTGAAAACGAACAAAACAATATTAAAAGTGAACTTTTACAATATGTGGCTAAAGACGACCCTGTTAAAATTTCAAAATTGACATTGGAAAATACATCCGACAAAGAAAAAGACCTTTCAATTTCAAATTATGTAGAATGGGTTCTTGGCGGATCACGCAAGGAATCTTCACATGGAGTAATAACAGAAAAAGATGCGGAAACAGGTGCAATTTTTGTAACTAACCCTGCTGACGGTTTTATGAGAGATCCGTATAAAAAGCATGTTGCTTTTATCGACTTTAATAACGGTAATATTGATTCACTTACAGGGGAGAGGAAAGAGTTTTTAGGTAAATATGGAAAACTTGATAATCCTTTAGGGCTTAATAATCCTCATAAACGTTTATCAGGAAAACTTGGTGCCGGTTTAGATCCTTGTACTGCCCTACAAAAATCAATTAAACTGGCTCCCGGTCAGAAAATTGAATTAAGCTGCATTATGGGACAGGGCGAAAATAAAGAAGAAGCAAGAGCATTTGTCTCAAAATACCGTAAAGCTGGTACACTTGACTCCGAGTTGCAAGGAGTAAAAGCCAAATGGGGAGATACTTTAGGAAAAGTTCAGGTAAATACGCCGGATAAATCCATGAATATAATGCTTAACGGATGGCTGGGCTATCAAAATCTTTCCAGTCGTATACAGGCACGAACAGCTTTTTATCAATCAGGCGGAGCCTTAGGATACAGGGATCAACTTCAGGATTGCATGGCTTTTATAGTTTCAAATCCTCAAATTGCACGTGAGCAAATTATAAAAGCTTCAGGGCGTCAGTTTATTGAAGATAAAAGCGTTAATCACTGGTGGTTTCCTGATTTAAATTGGGGTGCAAGGTCACATCATAGAGATGACGGAACATGGCTTCCTCTTGTTGCGGCAAAATATATCGAAGAAACAGGCGATAAAGGTATTTTAGACACAGAAACTAATTATATAGAAAGTCCTGATGGTAAACCGCTTTCTTTAACTGGCGAAGAAGACACTGTTACTTCAAAAATTTCTGATAAAAAAGCTTCTATATATCAGCATTGTGCTGAAATTCTGAATTCCAGAATGGAAGTTGGTCTGAATGGCTTGCCTTTGATGGGTGGCGGCGACTGGAATGACGGCATGAATGAAGTTGGCAGAGGTGCTGACGGAAAAGGTAAAGGCGAAAGCGTATGGATGGGAATGTTCCAGATTGAAGTATTCTCAAAATTTGCCAAAATTGCGGAAGATCGCGGTGATAAAGAACATGCCGAAAAATGGAATAAACATGTTGATAGTCTTTCAAAAGCTCTTGATAAAAGCGCATGGGATGGCGAATGGTACAAGCGGGCTTGGTTTCCTGACGGTACTCCGTTAGGTTCTAAAGTAAACAAAGAATGCAAAATTGATCTATTGCCTCAAACATGGGCAACATGGACTTTAAGTAATACTCCTGAAAGACGTGCCAAAGCCGAACAAGCTATGGATGCTATCGAAAAATCTTTTGACGGCAAGCCGATATTTGACAAAGCAGGAAAACTTATTCGCCTTTTCACGCCGGCATTTATAAATTCTAAACCAAGCCCGGGATATATTCAGGGTTATGTGGCAGGAACTCGCGAAAACGGCGGTCAATACAGCCATGCAGCTACTTGGACAGTAAAAGCTTATACAGAACTGGAAAAAAATAAACAGGGCGATAAAGCATATGATGGAAAAACATACACAGAAAAAGCTTATGGAGATAAGGCATTTGAAGTTTTCTCAATGTTAAACCCAATAAATCATGCCCGAAACAAAAAAGAAGTTAATACATACAAAACAGAACCTTATGTTATGGCGGCAGATGTTTATGGAGTTGATCCTCATATAGGACGTGGAGGCTGGACGTGGTACACAGGTTCTGCCGGCTGGATGGACAGAGTCGGAAAAGAATCAATTTTGGGCTTTAACAAAATAGGTGATTCTTTATCGATTAATCCTTGTATTCCTGAAAAATGGGATAAATATGAAATGAACTACAAGCATGTCGGAAAAGATAATAACAGAGAAAATACCACCAATTATCACATTACCGTTGAAAATCCCGAGCATGTTTCCAGCGGTGTTAAAGAAATTTTAGTTGATGAAAAACCATTAACTGATGATAAAAAACTTATCCCTCTTGTAGAAGATAAAAAAGAACATGAAGTAAAAATAACTCTTGGTAAAAAACTACAGCAGTAAATCTTTTGTCCTGATAGCATATAAAAAGAGAAATTTAATTATGTTAATACAGCCGTTAAATTCAGCAAATTCAACCGTTAAAAAAACATTTGCACCGATAGATTATAAACAATCTACCGGTCAAAGCAGTTTTTCGCCTAAATTATCGAGATTAGAGAAAGATACTGTTACTTTTACTTCAAAAACTGTTCAAACCTCTTTAAGTCAGGTTGAAAGAGTTCAATTAAATAAAGATTTAGATGAAATAGAAAATAAAAGTATAAAATATTTTATTGATAATCGTTCTCAAGGCGGACTTATTTTGGATAGAGCCCCTAATTCAGACAATTATTCTTGGAAAAAAATGAGTAGTATTGCAGCTACAGGATATGGATTATCGGCTCTGATTCTTGGAACGGAAAAGAGTCTTATTTCCAAAAAACAAGCAGAAGAATACACTTTGCAGACACTTAAATTCGTTGATGAGAATACACCTGAAATACAGGGCGGATGGTTAGCGCATTTTATGGATGGAGAAACAGGAGAATCAATTAAATTTAAGGACAAAGATGGTAATGTCACAGAAAGTTCTGAAATTTCATCTATTGATACTGCTTTATTTTACTTTAATGCTTTTGCCTCTGCAGAATATTTTGGAGGAGAAGTTAAAAAACAAGTTGAGAAAATGTATAACAAAATAGATTTCAAAATGATGTTAACTCAAGACAATCAGAAACCAGATCAGCTTGCATTTAATTTAGGTTTTCATGTAAAAGACGGAAAAAAAGAATTTATTCCTTATAAGTGGGATGAATATTCTGAAGGTATTTTAGTACCTTTATTTGCACTTGGTTCAAAAGAAGTCCCTGAAACTGTCTGGACTAAAGGATGGGATCGTGCCAAGAAATGGGAATACAAAGGCACAAAGACTTTCCATCATTTACCATTGTTTACCTATTTCTACCCGCATGGTTTATTGGATTTTAAAGATAAAGTTGATAAAAATGGAGACAACTTTTGGGAAGAGTCAAAGAATGCAGTAAAAATGCAAATGGATTACTGTAAGGATTCCGGTTACCCCGATGGATTATTTGGTATAACTGCTTGTGATTGTCCAAATGATCAATATCGAGCAGATCAACCATGTGACGGCGCAAATGATGGTATTATAGCTCCTCCTGCGGTTATAGCCTGTTTGCCTTTTTCGGAAAAGGAAGTATCTCAAAGAATAACAACATTAAAGAATTTAGGATTAATAAATAATGAGAAATATGGACCTTGCAATGCATATAATGTGAAAACCGGATGGCGTGCCACAGATGCATTAGGAATTGATCTCGGAAGTATGCTACTTATGATTGACTATTATAAAAACAACGGACAAATTCATAAACTTATCGAAAAAAATCCAATAGTAAAAAAATCAATGGATAGAGCCGGCTTTCGTAAAATAAATTCCAATTTGTCATAGCCTGCAAAAAAATGGAACAGACATGAAATTAAATAAAATATTATTTTTAAATTCACAAGTTTATCAAAATAATTCAAAACAAAATTATGATGCTGACAAAAGACAAATTTGTAGCTTTAGTTTTAATTACATGGGCAATTCTTTTGCAAAAGACAAATTTGTTAAACAAAATATTAGCTTTGGGTCCTCTGTGATAAAAAATAATATTGGGGAAGAATTGTCCGTTATTAATGTAATACCTGATGAGCTACCTTCTTTACAATCATCAGTCCAAAAAGTGAAAGATTTATCAGGAGAATGGGAATATTTTTTAGGAGATGAACTTCCTCAAAAAGAAAAAAGCCCGATAGGAAAAATGAATTTGCCTTCAAACTGGTTTTTAATGGGTGAAAAAAACTTTCCTGAAGAGTTTAAAGTTACCAATACAAAGCCATTTAATGCAAATAATCCTAAAATTAAACCTGATATAAAAAAGGGTTTAAATTATAGTGGAACTGTTATTTATAGAAAAATTATTGATTTAAAGGAGGACGCGAACCCTAATAAACCTCATTTCCTTGATCTTGATATGGTTGATTATTACGGACAGGTTTATTTAAACGGCAAGCCCGCAGGAAATCAACATGAAGGATATTTTCAGCAATGGAGTGTAAATTTAACTGAAGTAAAAAATGAAAACGGACAGCAAGTTTTAAAAAAAGGCAAAAATGAGATTTTAATAAAAGTTTCTGATCCAGCGCTTCCATTTGACGACACGAATATGTTAAATGGACAAATTTTAAACAAAGATGAAGATATAAATGAAAATAATAAACAAAAATTTCCTGCAAGCTTTCCCAAAAGACAAAATAAAGTAAAAGGAGTTTTAGGCTTTCATGACTGCCGTCCGGGAAGTGTGCATCAAAGAGGGCAGGAATGTAGCACGGGTGGGATTATTAGAGGAATTAAATTAAGACAATCACCCGGAATTGATATTATTTCTACAAAAATTATACCTGTTTTTGATTCTAAAAAAGTTTCAAAAAACAATGCTGAAATTATAATGCAGTTTGTAGTTACCAATTTTACGGATAAACCTAAAGAAATAGTTTTAAACTGTGAAATTTCTCCTCATAATTTTAAAGAAAAAGGAAAAACAAAAGAAGAACAAGTGCAGGTTTTTTCCACAACCGTAACAATTCCTCCCCATGAAATCAAGTCAATTGAGCATATTGAGCAAGTTAAAAACCCAAAATTATGGTCCACATGGGATAAAGGATATCCTCACCTCTATCAGGCAAACATTAAAGTCGAGGAAAAAGGAAATAAAGATAAAATTTTAGATCAAAAATTAAAGGTATTTGGTATAAAAACAATAACCCGGGATGAAAATAACACTCATTATTTGAACGGAGAAAAATTCTATCCTCGCGGAATAAATTATATTTCCACACAATATCTTTCACAAGCAGATAAAAATTGGTATCAAGGAGATATTGACCTGATTAAGGAAGCAAATTTAAATACAGTTCTTGTACATGCTCATGTTGAACGTCCTGAATTTTATGATTTATGCGACAGGGAAGGTATAGCAGTTATACAGGGCTTTCCTTTAATATGGACATATACGGAGGACCCTTCTTTTGAAGAAAAAGCAAAAATTCAGGCAAAAGATATGGTGGACTTACTCGGCAATCATTCTTCCATAATTGAATGGATTGCTCATAATGAAGGTACCCGAAATCCTGAACTTTATAAAAAAATTACTGAATCAATTAAATCTAAAGATAATCTTTCAAGACCTATTATTAAAAATGCTGGGGAAAAAGTAATAGATAAGGATGGAAATGAAAGAAAAGGACCTGAAACAGAGAACTGGCATGCTTATCCTGAATGGTATAAATCATCTACGCCTGAATATACTATAGACGATCAGCTTTCGGAGCATCCTTTTGTTGATGAATTTGGAGCTCAGGCTCTTTCTAATAAACCTACACTTCAAAAAATATTTAACAAAAAAGCTTTAAATATTCCTAAAACTCAAGCAGGATGGAAAAAATGGAAACATGCATTTAATTGGGTATATGCAAACTTCCAGCCCAAACAAATGTTTGAAATCGCAGGGGTTAATCCGGGAAAAAATATTGACGAATTTATAGTGAATTCCCAAAAAAATCAGGCAAAACTTCTTCAATATGAAATTGAATACTTAAGACGTCATAAATGGGATAAAGAAAAACCAAATACTGGCGAAGTTGTATTTTTGTTTGCTGATCCGTGGCGTGCAGCTTCTAGTTGGGCTGTAGTTGATTATGACAGAAAAATAAAACCTGGATATGAAGCTATAAAAAAAGCTAATCAACCACTTTTGCCAAGTATAAAATATGAATGGAAGAAACCGGATTCACCGGTGGAAATCGTTCTTGTAAATGATAAAAAAGAAGAATTTAAGGACTTAATAGTAAAATATCAGATTGGCAATGAAAAAATGAAATTTCAAAAAATAGAGAAACTGGAAGCAGATAGTGTAAAATCTGTCGTAAAATTGGGTATTTTACCATCCGTTATTATTGGGGAAACTCCTCTTAAAGTTTGGGTAGAGAATTCAAAAGGTAAAATTATAAGCAAAAACAGTATTATATCGTAGTAAAAGTAAGCGAAAGTATTCTGCGTATCTGCGGAAGGTTATCGGCTTTGGAATATTTTCAATAATACTCTTACATATAAATATTTTTGCACTAGCTGTTTTAGGCTTAGGAGCAATTTTAGCTGGATTAGCAACTGCTCACCTGTATAAACTTTTCAATAAAAAATAATTCAAGATATAAGACCACCGCATAACTCAAATATTAAAAAACCCCAAA